>ERZ772874.569-NODE-569-length-19823-cov-14.535208_pt1 | contig 19823 bp, 18 predicted proteins | sample MGYA00580586_ERZ772874 | MGnify/ENA primary metagenome ERZ772874 (study PRJEB29015, sample SAMEA2737952) | human oral metagenome | biome: human oral; feature: human-associated habitat; material: dental | place: China | collected 2154 ... | reverse complement strand
TTATACCGGTAGGAAGGACGTATTATAATAAGTTAAAAGAAGCTATTACAAAGACTGTTGTGTAGTTATGTGATTAGGAGTAATGTGGATGCATAAGAAAATAATTAAAATGGGCATTATATTGGCTCTGTGTGTTTGTGCATTTAATGTAAAAGGGGTTTATGCACAGGAAGTTAAAGTAGGCACGCATTTAGAGCATGAGTATGATATTAGTGTCGTTCGTAGGGCAACAGAGCATACGGACGGAGAGAGGCTGTATAAGTGTAAAATTTGTGGGGAGAGCCATGTAGAGACTATAGAAGCTACAGGGCATATTTGGAGTGAGTGGATAGTAGATGTAAGTCCTACTGAAACTAAAGAGGGACATAGATATAGGGTATGTACCAAGTATCCTGAACATCCGCATTACCAAGAAGAAGTCATCCCTGCTCTTTTATCAAGCCCTAAATCCGCTAATACTGCAAAGACTGTAAATACAGCTTTGAAAAAAGATGCTAAAACTGATAATACAAATAAAAATGATTTGAAAAAAGACAATATATCAGAAACTCAGCCATACAAAAATGATGATCGATCTGAAAGCAGGACAAGTGTAGTTGAACCAAAGAGCGTTGAAGCTTCAAAATCTGTGACAGAACAGCCTGCCATAAGAGCAGCCAATGTTGCAGCTGATGCTGCCGTAGCCATGTATTCGGATATAAATGCTTTGGATGTATGCGCAGGAGTGGGAGCAATAGCAATATCATGGTGGTATGTATATGTGCTTAAACCTATGGTAGACGCATTAATGTGGATTAAAAGAAAGCGAAGTGCAATGGAGAAGAAATTGTATCTAAGTAAATAATAAGTTTAATTATTATAGGAGTTAGAGATGCACCTTAGGAATATTATAGAATTTTTGGTTATAGCTTTCTTCTTGATAGTAGGTATTATAATATATATGTATATCGGGAAAAAAATAAATGATGTTGAAAGTGATCTGACTGTAAGACACAAACGGGATTTTAATGAAAAAGTAGAAGATGTGCCAAGTATAGATGAAGAATATAAGAGCGTTAAAAAATAAAATATATTTAGTTTAGTTAATTGATAGAGGATGATATGAAATATATAAAAGGAGTGTATCTAAATAGATATAAGCGTAATTTATTTAATATTTCAATGTTTTTGTTCCTGCTTATGTTTTTGGTTTTAGCTGTTTTTGTAACAGTGCAGGCAGTTGTTCATATACCAAGGGCTACAATAAACAGAATATCAAATAAAGAGTCCGGTGCAAAGCCCGGAGATATAATTAGATATACGGTTAAAGTTAAAAGATTGGATACTGTGCAAACGGAAAGAATAAGACTGGTAGAAAGTCTTCCCTCAGAGCTTGAGTATTTGGGGAATGTAAGTATAGATTATGGTCATATTACGAATTTTAATGAGCTTTCGGTAAATGATGAAAATTACAACTTGGAATTTGACATTGATCTGATTGATTATTTGCCTGATATGAATGGGGAGCTTACCTTAAGTTATGATGTAAGAGTTCTTAGAGAATCCAATACTTCTCCAACAATAAATACCCTATCTCATCTGTACTGTTATGCCTATCCTGTAGCACAGGCACTCCCTACAGTAGCAAGTGAGAGTTCAGGTTCTTTTGAGGATAGTGTTATATATCGTAAGACTTCTCGTTTGCATATGATTAAATATATCAAAGATGTTATTTCAAATAATATAAGTGCGAAGATTGTATGGATAGATGGCGTGAATTTACCGGAGTATGTTGATGTAAGACTGTACAAGGATGATATACCTTACTCTGATTTTGTAAGATTGACTGCGGCTAATAACTGGGAATATACATGGAATGTAACCTATAAAGATCCGTCAATATCAACACCTTCCAACTCAAGTCCTTCAAATGCAGCTACCCCTTCACCGGTGCAGTGGTATGTAAAGCAGGAAACTGTTTGGGAAGGCTACACTTCATCTTTGGTTGTATTACCGAATAACAGATATGTATTTACCAATAGATACATAGCAGAACCCGCTAAACCGGATAGCAATAATAAGACTGACAATTCCGATAATAATAATAATAAAAGTAATAATAGTAATAGTAACAGTGATGACAAAAACAGTAACGACAATAACAACAGTAACAATAGTAAGAATAGCAATAGCAACAATAATAATGAAAGCAAAAAGCCTTCAATTCCTAATGCCACAGAAAATAGGAAGGAAGAGTCAGGCGATATAGTTTCAAATGAAAAGCTGAGTAGTGCCGTTAAGTCGGGTAAACTTATTAAGGCTGAAGTATCGGCAGATGTAGGTGGAGTTGCCGTCCTTGCAAACAATGTGGAAGACGGAGCAATAATTAATTACCATATAAAGATTGAAAATCTATATGATAAAGACCTTATCGGACTTAGAATAAGAGAGTATATGCCTGAATATACACATTATTACTCCCACAGCGGTTCGTTGGGTGATTACGGTTATGTTAACGGCAAAGAGCATATAACATGGTTCATACCTGTGCTTAGAGCGGGGGAAAGTATAAACCTTGAGTTTAAGGCAAGTAAAGATTATTGTGTTCAAGGAAATATTTCTACAAAACTTTATTATGAAGTTACCGGTTCTGAAAGTAAGCCGTACTCAAATATGGCTAGAGATCCGATCAATGTTTTTAAGACTGAGTAATTAAGATTTTTATATTTATGATTTTAGGAGGAGCTGCTGCAAAAAGTATATCGGCTTATTGCAGCAGCTTTATTGTGTAAAGGAAAGTATTTACAAAGTTTTTGGAGGTATAAGTATGTATATAGATATACCTGAGGATGTGGAAAATATAATAAAAGAATTGGAAAATGCAGGCTATGAAGCCTATATAGTAGGTGGCTGTGTAAGAGACAGCATAATGGGAATAAATCCAAAAGACTGGGATATCACAACTTCGGCATTGCCGCAGGATATAAAAAGAGTATTTAAAAGAACTATAGATACAGGCATAAAACACGGTACAGTTTCGGTGCTGATCAATAAAAGTACTTATGAAATCACAACCTACAGGATTGATGGGGAATATGGAGACGGAAGGCATCCAAACAGTGTGGAGTTTAGCACAAGTCTTGAAGAGGATCTAAAAAGAAGAGATTTTACCATTAATTCCATGGCTTATTCACATAAAGACGGTTTAATAGATTTGTTTGGCGGTATTAAAGACATTAAGGCAAAGAGAATAAATTGTGTCGGAAAAGCTATGGAAAGGTTTGATGAAGATGCCTTAAGAATGTTAAGAGCTGTAAGATTTGCGGCTGTGTTGGGATTTAGTATAGAAGAGAATACATTTGCGGCTATTTGCACTCTTGCAGATAAGCTTAAACTTGTAAGTAAGGAAAGAGTATTTATAGAACTTGATAAGACAGTATGTTCAAAGAATGCATACTATATAAAAGAAGTGTATAACAGCGGTTTATATAAGTATATTTCACAAAATTTTAATGCTATTAAAGAAAACTCTTATCTTGATATGTTATATATAAAGGGAATAGAGAGTAAAAGGCATATTGCATGGACTGTATTTATGAAGGATATAGATGCAAGTCTTGCAAAGGCTATATTAAAAGAACTAAAGGTTGATAAGGATACTTTCAGCAAGGTATTTGTATTAACCTCGTATGTAAAAGTAAAACTGCCGGAAAATGAAATATCAATAAGAAAGCTATTGTCTAAGATCGGATTTGAAAGATTTAGGGATTTGATATATATAAAAAGATTGCTTTTGGAAAGGCTTGAGGAGTCTGAAGAAGTGCTTAAAGCTATAGAGGAAAAGCTTGATTATATCCAAATGCAGGGACAGGCAATCTCCATAGCAATGCTTGACATAAAAGGTGATGATTTGATAAAGCTTGGTATAAAAAAAGGTCCTGTTATAGGGAAGATACTGGATGAGCTGCTTCTATCCGTTTTAGAAAGACCGGAACTTAATTCAAAGGAAGTTTTGCTTAATATGGTAAAATGGGAAGACTATGCCGAAAATTAAAAATAGTTTCAGATATTGTACTTGAGATATAACTTCTTTAGTGTTAATATGTGCAAGGTGGAAAATACTCTTTAATCTTGTATTTTTATGAATTCGGACTGCTCTTAGCGGTATGACTTACACTAATTAAAAAGAAGCTTCTCTCTTATACAAAATTATTATTGAAAAATAAAAAGCATGAGTCTAAAGAGAGGATATTTAAGGAGCATGGATGGGAATTATAAAGTTTGTTAAACTTATATACGATTATGTAAAAAAAGATGAGCATAATGAGGTTATAGAAACAAACAGGGCTATAGATAAACTTGATTTGGAGATAAAGGAAGGAGATTTTGTAGCCATACTGGGGCATAACGGCTCAGGCAAGTCTACACTTGCCAAACACATGAATGCCATACTTTTGCCTACAGAAGGCACTGTATGGGTAGACGGAATAGTTACTACAGATGAGGGCAAGTTACTTGAGATAAGAAAGACTGTGGGTATGGTATTTCAAAATCCTGATAATCAGATTATTGCAAATGTAGTTGAAGAGGATGTGGCTTTCGGACCTGAGAACTTAGGTGTGGAAAGTGAGAAAATTAAGGAAAGAGTAACTAAAAGCTTGGAAGCTGTCAATATGCTTGACTATAGAAAAAACTCTCCAAACAGACTTTCAGGAGGACAAAAACAGAGAGTTGCAATAGCGGGAATTATGGCTATGAAGCCAAGGTGTATAGTGCTTGACGAGCCTACTGCCATGCTTGATCCGAAGGCAAGAAGGGAAATACTTGAGACAATAATAAGGCTTAATAAAGAGGAGAATATAAGTATTATATTAATAACTCATTATATGGAAGAGGTTATAGACGCTGATAGGGTCATCGTTATGGTAGATGGCAATATAGTTATGGACGGCACCCCCAAAGAGGTATTCTCAAAGGTGGAAGAACTAAAGTCCTATAGACTTGATGTACCTCAAGTTACGGAGCTTGCCTATGAACTTAAAAAAAACGGACTTGGTATAGAGGAAGCGATTCTTAGTATAGATGAGTTTGTAGAAAAAATAGTTTCTAAATTAAAATAAAATTACCGGGTAGTGTATCGTTTACAAGATAAACGAAGATTGAAATAGGGAATGTTTTTATCGACCTTCAGCAATAGATAGCTGTATAAGAAGAGTAGCGTTAGATAAAAAGTATTTCTACACATCCTAAGGTAAGATAAAGCTTAGTACCGCTGTGAGGCTTTAGTCAGGAAATCATGCCAAAGATAAGATATATTTATAACAGTTTATGTGATTACAAATCATAATTGCTTTAACTATTACTTGCCGGCAAATGATGGTAATTTAGGTAAATTATTGAGAGGATAAAAGATGTCTATTGAATTGAAAAATATCGGTTTTACATATGGACAGGGAACTGCTTTTGAGCATTGTGCTCTTAAAAATATTAATCTTAAAATAGAAAAGAATGAGTTTGTAGGTATCATAGGTCAAACCGGCTCAGGCAAATCAACTTTAGTTCAGCTTTTAAACGGTTTACTTAAGGCTACTACAGGGGATTTGCTTTATGATGGAAAAAGCATATATGAAAAAAACTACGATCTAAAAACTTTAAGACAAAAGGTAGGTCTGGTTTTTCAGTATCCGGAGCATCAGCTTTTTGAAGTGGATGTGCTTTCTGATGTGTGTTTCGGACCTAAGAATCAGGGGCTTAGCTTGGAAGATGCAAAGATTAGGGCTAAGGAAGCCTTATCAATGGTAGGCATGAAGGAGTCTTATTATAGCAAGTCTCCCTTTGAGCTTTCAGGCGGACAAAAAAGAAGGGTGGCTATTGCAGGAGTTCTTGCTATGAAGCCGGAGTTTTTAATATTAGATGAGCCAAGTGCCGGGCTTGACCCTAAGGCTAGAGATGAAATACTTGGAACTATTGCCGAATTAAAAGCAAAGACCGGCATTTCCATAATACTTGTATCACACAGTATGGAAGATGTGGCAAAGTATGTTGACAGATTAATAGTGATGAATAAGTCTGAGATTGTCTATGATGATACACCTAAGGCTGTATTCAGAAACTATAAAGAACTTGAAAAAATAGGGCTTAGAGCACCGCAGATAACTTATCTGGTGCATAGGTTAAAGCAGGAGGGAATAGATATAGATACCGATATTACCAAGCTAAGCGAAGCTAAGGAAGCACTTATAAGACTAATAGATAAGAAAAGAGACATTAATAAATGATTAGAGATATAACTATAGGTCAATACTATCCGATAGATTCCACGGTTCATAGGCTGGATCCGAGAACTAAACTTTTTGCAACCATGATTTTTATTATATCACTTTTTATAGCGGATGATATAGTTTCTTATATAATTGCAAGTGTGGTTTTAGCCGTGGTTTTATTAGCTTCCAAAGTACCTCTGAAGTTCATGTTCAGGGGCTTAAAATCAGTTATTTTACTGCTTCTTATGAGCGTGGGTTTTAATATGTTCCTGACTCCTGGTGAGGTCATATGGAAGTTTTATATATTTACCGTAACAAGAGAAGGTCTTAGAATGGCTGTATTTATGGGACTTAGACTTATATACTTGGTACTGGGATCTTCGGTACTTACACTAACTACCACTCCTAATGCACTGACTGACGGTATGGAAAAGGGCTTGGGATTCTTAAAAAGATTTTCAGTTCCGGTGCATGAAATAGCCATGATGATGTCAATAGCCTTAAGGTTTATTCCCATACTTTTGGAAGAAACTGATAAGATAATGAAGGCACAGATGGCAAGAGGTGCCGACTTTACAAGCGGCGGCATTATAGCAAGAGCCAAGGCGATGATACCGCTTTTAGTACCGCTTTTTATATCTGCTATAAGAAGGGCAACCGACCTTGCTATGGCTATGGAAGCAAGATGTTATCATGGCGGAGAAGGCAGAACCAAGATGAAACCGTTAAAATACAAGTCAGCCGATTATGTAGTATATGTATGCTGTATACTGTATTTGCTGCTTGGTATAGCAATAAGAATTTTCAGGGGAAGATATGCGTAGGATAAGATTGATAGTTTCATATGACGGAACCAACTACTGCGGTTGGCAAAAGCAGCCCAACGGAATTACCATAGAAGAAGTGCTTAATAAAAAAATAAGTGAACTATGCGGTGAAGAGATAGAGGTAATAGGAGCGAGCAGAACGGACTCGGGAGTACACGCTTACGGCAATGTAGCCGTATTTGATACAAATATGAGGATGAGGGCTGATAAGTTCGCTTTTGCAATTAATCAAAGACTGCCGGATGATATAAGAGTGCAGGAGTCGGATGAGGTAGAGCTTGATTGGCATCCGAGAAAAAGAGATTGTATAAAAACCTATACATATCGAATACTTAACAGAAAAATAGACATACCCACAGAGCGTCTGTACGCTTATTTTTGTTATTTCAGACTTGATGTGGATAAGATGAGGGAGGCTACTTCGTATTTCATAGGTACGCATGATTTTGCAAGTTTCTGCTCACAAAAAACACAGGCAAGCACTACGATACGAACCATATATTCATTGGAAATATTGCCGGATGAAGATATGCTTACCATTGTTATAAGGGGAGACGGATTTCTTTATAACATGATTAGAATAATAGCGGGAACGCTGATAAAGGTAGGTATAGGTGTATACCCTCCGGAGCATGTTAAAAAAATCTTTGCTTCAAAGAACAGACTTTCAGCCGGACAGACTATGCCGGCAAGGGGACTTACCTTGGTGGAGATAGAATACCTTGAGTAAATACAGCGTATCTTGATTACCTAAAACCCGATGGTAATTTAAGTTACAGCTTAGGTAGGTCACCTTAGTCAAAAAACTAAAAATGCTTAAATTTAATTTTAGATTGGAAGGATGAATACCATGATTAAATATAATCAAGAAAACATTTGACAAAAGGCTTGTATACAGGTATAATTTGTAGAGTTATGACATAAGAGTAGGGAGGTGTTATCTATGTCTATTTGTCCAAAGAACAAATCTTCAAGTGCTAGAAGAGATAAAAGAAGAGCTAGTTGGAAGATGGCAGCCGTTAGTCTTGCCAAGTGCAGCAAATGTGGTGCCTTAATGATGCCTCATAGAGTATGTAAGTCATGTGGTTCTTACAATAAGCGTGAGATAGTATCAGTTGACTAGTCAAATAAAGTAGAGTTTGCGCTTGCAAGCTCTTTTTTATTTAAGCGGCAATAATAATTATAGGAGATATAGCTATGTTGACAGTTGCACTGGATGTTATGGGCGGAGACTATGCAGGGGAAGAGATGGTAAAGGGAGCAAAGCTTGCCTTGGAAAAAAGTCAAAACCTTAGTATAAAGCTGGTAGGTAAAAAAGATTTAATAGAGGGGCTGATAGAAAAGTTATCAGTACCTAAGGATAGAGTATCGGTAGTTGAGGCAAATGAGATTATAACTAATGAAGAAGCACCGGTTATGGCTGTGCGTGAAAAAAAAGACTCTTCTATAGTTGTGGGTATGAACCTTGTAAAGCAAGGAGAGGCTAAAGCCTTCGTATCTGCCGGAAGTACGGGTGCGGTACTTGTAGGCGGACAGCTTATAGTAGGCAGAATCAAGGGAGTTTTAAGGGCTGCACTTGCACCTGTACTTCCTACGAAAAAAGGAGTTTCTTTGCTTATTGACTGTGGAGCCAATGTTGATGCAAGGTCTGAGCACCTTGTGCAATTTGCCAAGATGGGCTCTATCTATATGGAAAAAGTATTCGGTATAAATAAGCCTAAAGTCGGAATCGTTAATATAGGAGCCGAAGAAGAAAAGGGCAATGCCTTGGTAAAGGAGACATTTCCCTTGTTAAAGATGAGCAAAGATATTAACTTTATAGGCAGTGTAGAAGCCAGAGAGATACCGAGCGGTGATTGTGATGTAATCGTATGTGAGGCTTTTACCGGCAATGTAATACTTAAACTGTATGAGGGAGTGGGAAAAACGCTGCTTTCAGAAATAAAAAGCGCACTTACAGAAGGTTTTGTCACTAAGATAGGTGCTTTACTTATAAAATCAGCCTTAAAGAGTAAACTAAAAAAATTCGATACAAGTGAGCAGGGACAAGGAGGTGCTCCCATGCTCGGGCTTAAGGGTCTGGTAATTAAGGCGCACGGAAACTCAAAGGCAAGTGAAATAAGCAAAGCAATATTGCAATGTATAAGTTTTGATGAACAGAATATAACTTCACTTATAGAAGAAAGTATGCTTAAGGCAGAGTAAATATAAAAGGCAAAGGTCGCATTAAATATTATAGTTTTATTTTTAATGCGACTTTTATTAAAATGAGGGCTGTAAATTGAATATAAAATTAGAAGAATTTCAAGAAATCATAGGTTATAAATTTAATAATAAATCTTTATTAAAGCAGGCGCTTGTGCACAGTTCTTATGCCAATGAAAAGGGTATAGGAAAAAAAGGTTCAAACGAAAGGCTTGAATTTTTAGGAGATGCGGTACTTGAGCTTGTAAGCAGTGAGTTTTTATATGCCAAGTATAAAGATAAAAGCGAAGGAGAGCTAAGTAAACTTCGTGCAAGTTTTGTATGTGAGGCTGCACTTAATTTTTGCTCAAAACAGATAAGACTGGGTGAGTTTGTCTTGCTTGGAAAGGGCGAGGAAACAACCGGAGGAAGAGAAAGACCGAGCATTATATCTGACTGTTTTGAAGCACTTATAGGGGCTATATATTTGGATGGTGGTTTTGCTAATGCAAAAGAGTTGATATTAAACTATGTATTAAATGATGTTGACAATAAGGTATTCTTTTATGATAGCAAGACAATCTTACAGGAAATAGTTCAAAAAGACAGCTGCAGTACCTTAGAGTATAAGCTACTTGAAGAGGCGGGACCCGACCATGAAAAACTTTTTTCAAGTGCGGTTTATATAGACGGGAAGATGATGGGAAAGGCAAGCGGACACAGCAAAAAGGAAGCGGAGCAGATGGCAGCTTTTAAAGCACTGGAAAAGCTTGGAGCAATAAGTAAAAATTTCAAGTAGGAGTCTGTAATGTACTTAAAAAAGATAGAAATACATGGTTTTAAATCATTTGCAAATAAAATAGTACTGGACTTTCATGAAGGAATTACAGGCATAGTAGGTCCTAACGGCTCCGGTAAAAGCAATGTTGCAGATGCCGTCAGATGGGTGCTTGGAGAGCAAAGTGCCAAGCAGCTCAGAGGCGGAAATATGCAGGATGTAATATTTGCAGGAACTCAGATAAGGAAGCCGCAGGGTTTTGCCTATGTGGCAATAACCTTGGATAATTCCGACCATTCCTTAGATATAAGCTATGAAGAGGTTACGGTATCAAGACGCATATATCGCTCGGGAGAAAGCGAATATATGATCAACGGCTCCGCATGCAGGCTTAAGGATATAAGTGAACTTTTTTTTGATACCGGTATAGGAAAAGACGGTTATTCAATAATAGGTCAGGGGCAGGTAGAAAAGATATTAAGCGGCAAAGCGGAGGACAGAAGAGAACTTTTTGACGAAGCTGCCGGAATTACAAAGTATAAAAGAAGAAAACTTTTAGCTGAGAAAAAACTTGAAAATGAAAGAGAGAATCTACTTAGAGTAAAGGACATATTGTCGGAACTTTCAAGACAGGTAGGTCCCTTGGAAGAGCAGTCAAAAACTGCAAGAGAATATCTTAAGTTAAGAGAAGAATTAAGAAACCATGATATCAATATATTTGTAAAAGAGACCGATAAGCTAAGAAATGACAGCTTAAAGATAAGTGAACAGGAGCTTATTGCTAATGAGGATCTGGAAGGCTTAAATAAAGAGCTTGAAGAATTAAATAAAAGATATGAAGAGCTTGACAAAGCGGCAACAGAGCTTGATGAGGAAATAGACAGGGTAAAAGGTGATATCAATAATTCAAGTCTTAAAATCAGTGATTTTGAAGGAAAGGTTGCCTTATATACTGAACAAGTAAGTAATAATAAACAAAATGATAAAAATATTGAGTTAAGACTTAATACTATATCGGTGGATATAGAAAGGAAAAATGCCGATATACTGAAATATCGGGAAGATATAAAAAGCCTTAGCGAAAAACAAAAATCACAAAATGCTGAAGTAGAAAAACTTGAAGATGAGATAAAGTCCAAGAATGTATTTATTGCAGATGTGGAAAGTAATATCTCAGAAAGTAAAAGTGAGATATTAAAAAGCCTTAATGAAAAATCATCCATACTTACAAGAAATCAAAAGTATGAAACTTTAATAGAGCAGATACGCATAAGAAAAAGTGAAGCGGCTCAAAAAATTATAGATATTAAAACAAATGAAGCCGGGCTAAGGTCTGATTTTGATAAAGAAAGCCAAAAGCTTTCCGCTCTTAAACTTGAAGAAGGTAAAAAACAGGTAAAGCTTGATGAGGTACTAAAACAAATCAGCGAAAAAGCTTCTGAAATAAGTACACTTGATAGTAATGTATCAAAACTGCAAAAAGAATACCAGCACTATAATGCAAAGCTTGAGAGTCTTAAAAATATAGCTGAAAAGTATGAGGGCTATGGAAATTCCGTAAAAAAAATAATGGAGAATAATAACCTCTCTTCAAAGGGGGTACACGGAGTTATAGCTGATATTATTAAGACTGAGAAAAAGTATGAGCTTGCAATAGAAACGGCACTTGGAGGAAGAATACAGAATATTGTTACGGATACGGAAGATACCGCCAAGAGTTTAATAGATTATCTGAAAAAAAATAAATTCGGAAGAGCCACATTTATACCGCTTACTGCAGTAAAAGAAAGTAAGGATATAAAGGATGTACCTATATTAAATGAGGACGGAGTGCTTGGTACGGCTTCAAAACTTGTATCGGCTGACAGCATATACAGCCCACTGGTATCCAACTTGCTTGGGCGTATAATTGTAGTTTCCGATATAGAAAAAGCGGTTGTAATAGCTAAAAAGTATAGATATGAATATAGGCTTGTAACTTTAGAAGGAGATCTGTTTAATACCGGAGGTTCTATAAGCGGAGGAGCTTATAAGAATACAAGCAATCTTCTCGGAAGAAAAAGAGAGCTTGAGGAGCTTGAGACAAGTATTAAAAGTACACTGAAAGAAGAAGAGAAACTAAGACTTGAGCTTGAGACTCAAAGTAAAAAATACGAGGAGCTTAAAAAAAGCAGAAATGAGTTAAATAATGCTTTACATGAAATGCAAGTGGAAGTTTCGGCTCTTAGTGTAAGTGTAGATGCTTATGAGAAAAAACTAAAAGACAGTAACCGAGCCACCTCAGAGTTTATGGAAGAAAGAACGAGGCTTGAAGAAGAAGAGGCAGCTCTATCAAAAGAAAAGCTTGAACTTATTAAAGAGCTTGAAAATATACAAAACATTCATAAAAAGATAGAAACAGATGTAAGCGAAGCCGAATCAGGCATTGAAACTTACAGACTTGAAAGGGATGAGCTTTTACAAAAACTTTCAGATTTAAGACTTAGCATATCAAGTACAGGGCAAAGTATAAGTTTTAATAATGAGAATGTAGAGAGATTAAAACTTGAAATACAAAGGCTTGAGGAAGAAAAGCTTAGGCTTTACAAGGAAAAAGAGGAGAATAAAGATTTACTCTTAAAAAGGCAGGAAGACATAAGTTCAAGTAAATTTAAGATAGATGAATTAAAATTACAGATAGCAGCATTACAGGAAGAAGAGCTTAAGTATGCAAAACTTAAGTCCGAGCAGATAAAAAAACAAAAAGAGGCATTTGCCAAGAAAGACGAATTAAGCAAATCTATTTCCGGCTTGGAAAAAGAAACTTACAGACTTGCAACTCAAAAAGAAAAAATTGAGGAAAGGCTGGCACAGCTTTCAAACTATATGTGGCAGGAGTATGAAATAACTCTAAGTACAGCAAAAGAACAGTTTGAAAAGCCGGAGAGTTCCGATTTATCTTTGGCAGAGGTACAAAGAATTATTCTTGATATTAAAAAGAAGATAAAAGAGCTTGGAGATATCAATGTGCACTCTATTGAGGAGTACCAAGAAGTAGCTGACAGATATGAACTTATGAAAACTCAATACGAGGATATAATAAGTGCGGAAGCCTCCCTGATAGAAATCATAGAAAATCTTGATGAACTGATGAGAAAACAATTTTCAGAAAAGTTTGTTGAGATCAATGAGCAGTTTAATAAGGTATTTGTAGAGCTTTTCGGAGGAGGAGCCGGAGTTTTGAAACTGGAGGAAGATGTTGACTTACTTGAAGCAGGAATCAGTATTATATCCCAACCTCCGGGTAAAAAGCTTCAAAATATGATGCAACTCTCAGGCGGAGAAAAGGCACTTACAGCAATATCACTGCTTTTTGCAATACAAAACTTAAAACCCTCGCCCTTTGCTTTATTGGATGAGATAGAGGCGGCTTTAGACGACTCTAATGTAGATAGATTTGCCAATTATTTGCATAAGCTCAGTAACAGAACTCAGTTTATAGTAATCACTCACAGAAGAGGTACTATGGTAAGTGCCGACAGACTTTACGGCATAACTATGCAGGAAAAGGGCATATCTACATTGGTATCTGTAAATTTAGTAGAAGGAGAGTTATCTGATAATTAAGGAGAAATATTTATGGAAGAGAAGAAAAAAGGTTTTTTCAGTAAATTGGTAGCAGGTCTAAGTAAGACCAGAAACGCTATTGTAAGCAGTATAGAGAATGTATTTTTAGGCTATAATTCCATAGATGAGGACTTTTATGAAGAACTTGAAGAAATACTTATCATGGGCGATATAGGTATAAAGACCTCAAGTAACATAATAGAGGAAATAAAAACCAAGGTAAAGGATCTGCATATCAAAGACCCTTCTGAATGTAAGGAGATACTTATAAGCAGCATAAGGGAGCGCATGGAGCTTTGTGAAAGTGCCTATGAATTTGAAAACAGAAAATCCGTACTTCTTATAATCGGAGTAAACGGAGTAGGGAAAACTACTTCTGTAGGTAAACTGGCAGGTCAGTTTAAGCAAGCCGGAAGAAGGGTGCTTGTTGCAGCAGCCGATACATTCAGAGCCGGTGCTATAGAGCAGCTTAAGGAGTGGACATACAGGGCAGGAGTGGATATAATTGCACAGCAGGAGGGTTCCGATCCTGCAGCGGTTGTATACGATGCTTGCAGTGCGGCAAAGGCAAGAGATGTAGATCTGCTTATCTGCGATACTGCCGGAAGACTGCACAATAAGAAAAATCTTATGGAAGAGCTTAAAAAGATCAACCGAATTATTGATAAGGAATATCCGGATGCTTACAGGGAAACTCTTTTGGTATTGGACGGTACTACCGGTCAGAATGCTATAGAGCAGGCAAAGCAATTTAGCGAGGTGGCAGATATTACAGGTATCATACTTACCAAGCTTGACGGTACCGCCAAGGGCGGTATAGCGGTTGCTATACAGGCTGAACTTGGACTTCCTGTAAAGTATATAGGAGTCGGAGAAAAAATTGATGATCTTAATAAATTTAATCCGAAAGAATTTGTTGATGCACTCTTTAATATAGAAAAAAGCAGTACTTTGGATGTATAATTTAATAGGGTCATAAATAAATTCGTATATGTAAAAATGTTACAATGTAAGAGAGTATTTATCTATTTATCACAGCCCAAATATCATCAAATCTGTAATGTGGTTTTGATGAGGATGGCTTTGGAGACACATAATATATACTTTGCTTAAGGTGTAACTGATAAAGGGCACAAAAGGAACAGCTTATTAAGAGAAAGGTAGCGGATGGAAAAATTAACACTGGAGAATTTTAAGAAGGCAGCAGACACAGTAAAGGAAGTTACAGTTGAAACAAAGCTTATACATAGTGAGTTTTTTTCAATGCAATCAGGGAATAAGATTTATTTTAAGCCGGAAAATATGCAATATACCGGAGCATATAAGTTAAGAGGAGCATATTATAAAATATCAACACTAAGTGATGAGGAAAAAACAAACGGTCTTATCACTGCCAGTGCAGGTAATCATGCTCAGGGACTTGCCTATGCGGCAAAGCTTGCAAAGGTTAAGGCTACGGTTTGTATGCCCATGGTAACTCCGCTTATCAAGATAAACAGAACCAAGTCCTATGGAGCTGAGGTTGTGCTGGAGGGTGATGTATTTGATGATGCCTGTGCGGCAGCTTACAGAATAGCTGAAGAGACAGGGGCATGCTTTGTGCATCCTTTTAATGATTTGGATGTTGCCACCGGTCAGGGCAGCGTGGCAATGGAGATCATAGATGAACTTCCGGATGTGGATATACTCTTGGTGCCTATAGGCGGAGGAGGTCTAATCACCGGAGTTGCAACCTTGGCAAAATTAATAAATCCCAAAATAAAGATAATCGGAGTGGAGCCGGCAAATGCAGCCTGTATTAAAGCTTCGTTAAAGGCAGGTAAGATAGTAACACTGGATAAGGCGGATACTATAGCTGACGGTACCGCAGTTAAAAGAGGAGGAGATTTATTATTCCCCTATATAAAAGCAAATGTAGATGATATAATAACCATAGAAGACGAAGAACTTATAGTAAGTTTTCTTGATATAGTTGAAAATCATAAAATGATAGCTGAGAATTCAGGACTGCTTACAGTGGCTGCGCTTAAGCACCTGGATGTTAAAAATAAAAAAATAGTCTGTATATTAAGCGGCGGTAATATGGATGTGATAACTATGGCTTCACTGATACAGCATGGGCTTATACAAAGAGACAGGATATTTACAGTATCGGTACTTCTTCCGGATAAACCGGGTGAGCTTGCCAAGGTATCGGCTATACTTGCAAGCGAAAAAGGCAATGTAGTAAAACTTGAGCATAATCAGTTTATAAGTATAAACAGAAATGCAGCAGTTGAGCTTAGACTTACCATAGAAGCTTACGGTACGGATCATAAGAATACAATAGTAGGCAGACTAAAGCAGGAAGGTTACAGACCACAGCTTGTCAACGCCAAAGGTGTGTATGTATAGTATGAACCGTTTTAAATAATAATTTTACATAAGAAAACATCTGTTTTCGAAATTTATGTTCTCATGCTTATTTGAAATAGATTACTAATTAGTGTAAGTCATACTATTGTACCGAATTAATGATATTTGAGCCGGTTGCTTTTTTCTAAAATGTTGTAAAATATTCAAAATTCAACTTATAACAGCCAAGGGGATCAATATATGAGTAATGGAAATAAAAAACTGATTATAACTTTTGACACTACCATGGATGCAATAGCATTTGAAAAAGCGTGTAAACCCTATGATATAGGAAGGCTTATACCTACACCACAGGTCATATCGGCAGGTTGCGGTTTTTCATGGAGTATGAAAGAAGAAGATAAAGAAAAAATACTTGAAATAATCAAGAAAGAAAAACTGGAATATGCCGCTATGAAGGCTGTAGAATTATAAATTACACCTTTATCAAAGTGTACTGTTTGGGTAGCCGGATATATGTATAATATAAGACTTGCTTTTACATTTGTTTAGTATTATATGAGATTATCTTAAGTAGATTTGAAACCTTATTAAAAACTTTGTTTTGGTAACGATTGATGAGCCGCCTAAACTGTAACTTTAAGTTGATGTAAATTGGTCAAGGGTTAAGATGCATTAACCGGAGATAGGGTGTTTTGTATATAATCATAAGGAGATATGTTATGCAGGATAAGGATATGTTAAAAGAAGAGGAAAGTGAAAGGGAAGTTGTTTCTAAAAACTTTATAGAGATGGAGATAGAAAAAGACCTTGAAACCGGAAGATATAAGACGATCAAGACCAGATTTCCTCCGGAGCCTAACGGATATTTGCACATAGGTCATGCAAAGTCGATAATACTTAACTATGGTTTGGCTAAAAAGTATGGTGGAAGTTTCAACCTAAGATTTGATGATACAAATCCTACAAAAGAAAAGATAGAATTTGTCGACTCAATCAAAGAAGATGTGGACTGGCTCGGTGCAGTATATGATGACAGGCTGTTTTTTGCCTCAGACTACTTTGAAGAGATGTATGAAAAGGCTGTGCTTTTAATTAAAAAGGGTAAGGCTTATGTCTGTGACTTAACTGCGCAGCAGATAAAGGAGTACAGAGGAGATTATAATACTCCGGGAAAGGAAAGTCCTTACAGAAACAGAAGTATAGAAGAGAATTTGAAACTTTTCGAAGAAATGAAAGAGGGTAAGTACGCTGACGGTGAAAAAGTCCTAAGAGCTAAAATAGATATGTCAGCCGGCAATATCAATATGAGAGATCCGGTAATTTACAGGGTTGCCCATATACCCCACCATAACACAAAGGACAAGTACTGCATATATCCTATGTACGATTTTGCCCATCCTTTGGAAGATGCCATAGAGGGAATAAGCCATAGTCTTTGTACTTTGGAATTTGAAGATCACAGACCTTTGTATGAGTGGTTTGTAAATGAATGTGAGTATGAGAATCCCCCAAGGCAGATAGAATTTGCCAAGTTATATCTTACCAATGTTATAACCGGAAAAAGATATATTAAAAAGCTTGTAGAAGATAAAATAGTCGACGGCTGGGATGATCCAAGGCTCGTATCGATAGCGGCACTCAGAAGAAGGGGATATACCAAGGAAGCTATATGGAAGTTCGTGGAGCTGTGCGGTATATCCAAGGCTAATTCCTCAGTTGACTCTGCCATGCTTGAATATTGTATAAGAGAGGACTTAAAGTTAAAGAAGTCCCGTATTATGGCAGTGCTTGATCCGATAAAGCTTGTTATAGATAACTATCCCGAGGGTGAGGTAGAGGAACTTGAGATGCCTAACAATATGGAAAATCCCGAACTTGGCTCAAGAACCATGTCCTTCGGTAAAGAGCTTTACATAGAAAGAGATGACTTTATGATAGAGCCGCCTAAGAAGTACTTTAGACTTTATCCGGGAAATGAAGTAAGGCTTATGGGAGCTTATTTTGTAAAATGTACTTCCTATGAGCTTGATGAAGCAGGTAGAGTCAGCGTAGTTCATGTGGAATATGATAAGGAGACTAAGAGCGGTTCAGGCTTTGAAGGAAGAAAGGTTAAGGGAACTATACACTGGGTTCATGCAGCTACAGCTGTTAAGGCGGAGTGCAGACTTTATGAAAATATAGTTGATGAAGAAAAAGGAAAGCTTGATGAAGAAGGAAACTTAAATCTTAATCCAAACTCATTAACAGTGCTTAAAGGTTGCTATATAGAAGGCGGTATTGCCGGTTGCAAGAAGTACGACAGTTATCAATTTTTAAGAAACGGATATTTTTGTGTAGACTGCAAGGACAGTACGGATGAAAAACCTGTATTTAACCGTATAGTAGGTCTTAAGAGTTCATTTAAGTTAAATTAGGAGGGAGATATATGTTTAGTTTTAATCACTTTAATTTTAATGTTCTGGATTTGGAAAGAAGCCTTAAGTTTTATGATGAAGCCCTTGGATTAAAGCCTGTAAGAACATTGGATGCTGAGGACGGTTCATTTAAGCTTATATACCTTGGAGACGGGAAAACCGATTTTACTTTAGAGCTTACCTGGTTAAGAGATAGAAAGGAAGCTTATAATCTGGGTGATTTGGAATATCATTTGGCACTTGAGACTGATGATATGGAAGCGGCTCATAAAAAACATGAGGAGCTTGGTGTAATTTGCTATGAGAACCACGATATGGGAATTTACTTTATATCAGATCCTGACGGATATTGGATAGAGATAATACCTAAAAAAGATAGATAAGGCTTTTTAAAAGAGCTTAGGCTTTCGACATTTAATTTTTATTTATAAATTAGATGAAGATGAATACCGACAGTAGCCTGACAGATATACATATATAATATACCAAATGAAAGCTTGCTTTCAGATGTATATTATATATGTATATCTAAACTACCAAAACTGTAAACTAAAAATCACATTAATGGAAATCTTCAAATATTTGATCATCAGAATCTTGGAAGCTTTCCTTGATATCTTCTACAGTATCTGCAACTTCTTCTTTGATATCTTTAGCAGTATCTGAGGTATGGTATGCAAAATCCTTGGCACCTTCTTTAATATCTGCGGAAAAATCCTTTACATCTTTTTTAACATCTGAAGAAAAATCCTTGATATCTTCTTTAACATCTGAAGAAAAATCCTTAACACCCTCCTTCACATCTGCAGAAAAGTCTTTGGCATCTTCTTTAACATCTGCAAAAGAATCCTTTACATCTTCTTTAAGATCTTTGGCAGTCTCAGCTAAATTATCCTTAATATCTTCAGCTTTCTTTTGTAGGTCTTCTTTGACATCAGTTGCAGTCTCTGCCATATCTTCTTGTGCAAAGTTATTTTTTTGTGTAAATCTTTTGCCCATATCTCCGGCAACTCTGGCTGCAGCACTTGTATTATCAACTATAATATTGCCTACATCCTTAAGTATTTCCTTAGCTGCACCTGCCATACCCTTGCTTGCTTCAAAAGTGTCCTTGGCTGCCATAACAAAGTCATCTTTATCTGAGCTTAAAGCTATATAGTTTCTGTCCTTAGTTGTAGTGGTTTGTGTATCATCATCTTCAAATTCAAAGAAATCATCTTCCAAGTCCTTATGGAAAGATTTGTATTTTAAAATATAAGATATAGCAGTGGTGGCAACAATTCCGAGAGCGGTTAAGGTTACTATCTTACCCAGTAGTTTTTTTGCCATATGAATCCTCCTTGTTAATCATTTAGTTCTTAAGGTAAATTTGTATATTTTATTTACAAGCAAACCCTTATTGATTTCTATATAG
>ERZ772874.567-NODE-567-length-19854-cov-6.369261_pt1 | contig 19854 bp, 20 predicted proteins | sample MGYA00580586_ERZ772874 | MGnify/ENA primary metagenome ERZ772874 (study PRJEB29015, sample SAMEA2737952) | human oral metagenome | biome: human oral; feature: human-associated habitat; material: dental | place: China | collected 2154 ... | reverse complement strand
CAAGAAGAAATTGAATCAACGCTTGTAGTTGCGCACGGTCGTGAAAATTACGCGTAAAGAGAATCAATCCCGCCACGAGCGGATGTTCCAACAATTCAATTTCTTCTTGTTCCAGCTCGTAACCGGCTAAGTCAATGAGTAGTGTAGACATTTTAGTTTAAGCGGAGATATAAGCGGTAATTGACGCTATTCGCCGTTGGTCGAGCCAATGTGAGCGGTTGTTTTTGCAGCGGTTGCAATGCCAACCTATGCCAAATAGCAGGCTCTTCAGCAGTCACGGTCACGCCGTGTTTGTCATACCAAAACAGACGGTAAGCCAAGTTGACCGGCTGTTCGGTTTTATTTTTGACCCAAGCACTGTCACGATCAACACTCGCTTCCAGCCTTTCTGCTGCTGGGGCTTCAATGTTTAAAATCGGGCTTTGCGTATTTAATAACGTCGGTGCCTTTGCGCTACATCCCGCTAAAAGTGCGGTCACAAAAAAAAGGGAAATAGACTTTTTCATTATTTATCCAACATTTTACCTAAAGGCTCACCGCCAACGAGATGCATATGTAAATGGAACACTTCTTGTCCGCCGTGTTTGTTACAGTTGACAATCAAACGATAACCGTCTTGCGCAATGCCTTCTTGTGCAGCAAGTTTAGCCGCAACCGTGAACAGACGACCTAAGGTCACTTCATCTTGTTCGGTCACATCGTTTACAGTTGGAATGAGCTTGTTTGGAATGATTAAAATATGGGTTTTGGCTTGTGGTGCAATATCGCGAAATGCGGTGACAAGTTCATCTTGATAAACGATATTCGCAGGAATTTCTTTGCGGATAATTTTGCTGAAAATAGTTTCTGCTGCCATGATTTTCTCCTTAAAAAATATTGCGTTTTGTGACCGCACTTTTTAACAGAAAACCACTAAAATAGCAATTTATCAGACCATCTTTGATGTCATCGAGAAAGGCTGTTTACTACACCGATCTAATTATTGACAAAGAACAAAATTCTCGCATTAAAAAGGAGAAATATTTTTACTTTGCGGGGGAAAGAAAATATAATTAACAAAGCTTATAAATTTTCAAATTTTTTTAAGTTTCTAGGTCTTTTTTTGTAATACAACGTTGCGAACGGCGGTATTTACTGGGTCAAATTATAAAAAAGGAATTCTGAAATGAATACCGAAACGTCCAAAACAACGTGTATGGTCTCTCCGGCAGAAATAAGCCAAATTGGCGAAGACGTCGGCGTTTATAAGGCCACTAAGAAACAGATTTTATCCTTTTTCTCTGCAATTCCGGCGGGCGCGTTTATCGCTTTAGCATTTGTTTTCTACACCACAACACAAACAGGAAATGTCGGTGCTTCGTGGGGATTAACCAAGTTGGTTGGCGGAATTGTATTCTCTCTTGGCGTGATTATGGTCGTGGTTTGCGGCTCTGAATTATTCACCTCATCAACCATGACAACTGTCGCCCGTGTAAGCGGACGAATTAGTAGTTTTCAAATGCTGCGAAATTGGATAGTGGTTTATTTCGGCAATTTCGTTGGCGCACTTTTTATTGTCTTTCTTATTTGGTTTGCAGGTCAAACAATGGCAGCCAATGGGCAGTGGGGACTCACTATTTTAACGACCGCTCAACATAAAATTCACCACACATGGTTTGAAGCTTTTTGTTTGGGGATCTTGTGTAATGTGATGGTGTGTATTGCCATTTGGATGACCTACGCAGGAAAAACATTAACAGATAAAGCATTTATTATGATTTTACCTATTGCTTTGTTTGTTGCCTCAGGATTCGAGCACAGTGTAGCGAATATGTTTATGATCCCAATGGGAATTATGACCGCACACTTTAGCGCCCCGGAATTTTGGCAAGCAATTAATATCGATCCTCAACAGTTCGCGGATTTAGATCTTTATCATTTTGTGGTGAAGAATTTAATTCCGGTGACATTGGGGAACATTGTTGGCGGTGGTTGTTGTATTGGATTGGCCTTATGGTCAATCAACCGACCTCATTAATCGGTTCACAAAAGGAAGGAAACCTAAGTCGTTCGTTTCCTTCCTAAACAGGTTTATTTTTATCAATAATCTAAAAGAGGAATGTTATGACTCAATTAACAGAAGCTCAACAAAAGGCTTGGGAAGGTTTTGTCGGTGGTGATTGGCAAAATGAAGTCAACGTGCGTGACTTTATCCAAAAAAACTATACACCGTATGAAGGTGACGAATCTTTCTTAGCTGATGCAACCCCTGCAACAACTGCGTTGTGGGATAAAGTCATGGAAGGCATCAAAATCGAAAACAAAACGCACGAGCCGTTAGATTTTGACACAGACAACCCATCAACCATCACTTCTCACAAACCCGGCTATATCAACAAAGAATTAGAAAAAATCGTTGGTCTTCAAACTGATGCCCCATTAAAACGCGCCATTATGCCATACGGTGGTATCAAAATGGTTAAAGGCTCTTGTGAAGTTTATGGCCGTCAATTAGATCCTGAAGTAGAACATATTTTCACTGAATATCGTAAAACCCATAACCAAGGTGTGTTCGATGTATATACACCGGATATCCTTCGTTGCCGTAAATCAGGCGTGTTAACCGGTTTGCCGGATGCTTACGGTCGTGGTCGTATTATCGGTGACTATCGTCGTTTAGCCGTTTACGGTATCGACTATTTAATGGCCGATAAGAAAAAACAATTCGACTCACTCCAAGCAAGACTAGAACGTGGTGAAGACATTCAAGCGACTATTCAGTTGCGTGAAGAAATTGCTGAACAACATCGTGCATTAGGCAAAATGAAAGAAATGGCCGCCTCTTATGGTTTCGATATTTCTAACCCGGCGACTAACGCACAAGAAGCTGTTCAATGGACTTACTTTGCTTACTTAGCAGCGGTGAAATCACAAAACGGTGCGGCAATGTCTTTCGGTCGTATTTCTTCCTTCTTAGATATTTATATCGAACGTGATTTGAAAAACGGCAAAATTACCGAACAAGAAGCACAAGAATTAATCGACCACTTAGTCATGAAACTTCGTATGGTACGTTTCTTACGTACACCTGAATACGATCAATTGTTCTCCGGTGACCCAATGTGGGCAACCGAAACCCTTGGTGGTATGGGCTTAGACGGTCGTACATTAGTGACCAAAAATAGCTTCCGTATTTTACATACCCTTTACACTATGGGACCATCTCCGGAACCAAACTTAACTATCCTTTGGTCTGAAAAATTACCTGAAGCATTCAAACGTTACTGTGCCAAAGTGTCTATTGATACTTCCTCAGTACAGTACGAAAACGATGACTTAATGCGTCCGGATTTCAACAGCGATGACTATGCGATTGCTTGTTGTGTATCCCCAATGGTGGTGGGTAAACAAATGCAATTCTTCGGTGCCCGTGCGAACTTGGCAAAAACTTTGCTATACGCAATCAACGGCGGTATCGATGAGAAAAACGGTATGCAAGTCGGTCCGAAAACCGAACCAATCAAAGATGAAGTGCTTGATTTCGACACCGTAATGACCCGCATGGACAGTTTCATGGATTGGTTGGCAACACAATATGTGACCGCCTTGAACATCATCCACTTCATGCATGACAAATATGCTTATGAAGCCGCATTAATGGCATTCCATGATCGTGATGTTTACCGCACTATGGCTTGCGGTATCGCAGGACTTTCCGTTGCAGCCGACTCTTTAGCTGCAATCAAATACGCGAAAGTCAAACCAATTCGTGGCGATATCAAAGATAAAGAGGGCAAGGTTGTGGCATCTAATGTCGCTATTGACTTTGAAATCGAAGGTGAATATCCGCAATTTGGTAACAACGACCCTCGCGTAGATGACATCGCCTGTGACTTAGTTGAACGTTTCATGAAGAAAATTCAAACCCACAAAACTTATCGCAACGCAACTCCGACACAGTCTGTACTTACTATCACTTCTAACGTGGTATATGGTAAGAAAACCGGTAATACACCGGACGGTCGTCGTTCTGGCGCACCATTCGGACCGGGTGCAAACCCAATGCACGGTCGTGACCAAAAAGGTGCGGTAGCGTCTTTAACTTCTGTGGCTAAATTACCATTTGCTTACGCGAAAGACGGTATTTCTTATACCTTCTCTATCGTACCAAATGCCTTAGGTAAAGAATACGAAGCACAAAAACGCAATCTTGCCGGTTTAATGGACGGTTACTTCCACCACGAAGCGGAAGTGGAAGGCGGTCAACACTTGAACGTTAACGTGATGAACCGTGAAATGTTGTTAGATGCGATGGAAAATCCGGAAAAATATCCGCAATTAACCATTCGTGTTTCCGGTTATGCCGTACGTTTCAACTCGTTAACCAAAGAGCAACAACAGGACGTTATCACCCGTACATTTACACAATCAATGTAATTTCGTGATAAAAGTGTGTTAATATTTCAGCCGCTTACCGCAAGGTAAGCGGTCTGATTTTTTTGGGGACATCCCAATTTTGTAAACATAGCTAGGTCATTAAAAACATTTACAAAAACGACCGCACTTTTAACGAATAACGTGACGATTTATTGAGGAATACATGTCAGTTGTAGGAAGAATCCACTCTTATGAATCCTGTGGCACCGTTGACGGCCCGGGCATTCGTTTTATTCTGTTTTTGCAAGGCTGCTTAATGCGCTGTAAGTATTGTCATAACCGCGATACTTGGGATGTCCATGGTGGCAAAGAAGTTACGGTGGAAGAACTGATGAAAGAAGTGGTCAGCTATCGTCATTTTATGAATGCGTCAGGCGGTGGTGTGACAGCTTCCGGTGGTGAGGCAATTTTACAGGCGGAATTCGTGCGTGATTGGTTCCAAGCCTGTAAAAAAGAAGGTATCAGCACCTGCTTAGACACTAACGGTTTTGTACGTCATTACGATCATGTGATTGATGAACTCATTGATGCAACAGATCTCGTTTTACTTGATTTAAAAGAGCTCAACGATCAAGTACATCAAAACCTTATTGGCGTTTCCAATAAGCGTACGCTCGAATTTGCCAAATATTTACAAAAACGTAACCAACCGGTTTGGATTCGTTATGTTGTCGTGCCGGGTTACACGGACTCTGACCATGACATCCATCAGCTCGGTCAATTTATCGAAGGCATGACGAATATTGAAAAAGTAGAACTTCTTCCTTATCACCGTCTTGGCGCACATAAATGGGCAGCCATGGGGGAAAAATATGAATTGGAAGAAGTAAACCCGCCAACGAAAGAATCCCTAGAGCACATCAAAAACATCCTCGAAGGCTACGGTCATATCGTCAAATATTAAATTAGAGCGGGGCAACCCGATCTTCAAAAAAACATTCCTTTTTATGACCGCACTTTTAAACCATAAATAAAACGCCTTTCACATTTACGCTACGCTAAAAGCGCACTACAATAACCTCTAATCTACTTCCTCAAGGATTTCTTATGCGCTATATTCTCATTGCGCTGTTTTTATGGAGCAGCTCTTTTGTTGCCGGTAAATACACCTATTCCATGCTAGATCCGGTGTTAATGGTACAAATGCGTCTGATCATCGCCAGCTTTATTGTTTTCCCTATGTTTGTACGAGTTTGGAAGCGCGTTCCCAAAACAGTTCGCCCACAAGTGTGGTGGCTTGGGTTTCTCAATTATCCCGCTATTTTCCTTTTACAATTCATCGGATTAAGCCATACATCTGCGTCCAGTGCCTCTACAATGCTCGGTTTAGAACCTTTCCTCGTGGTACTTATCGGACACTTTTTCTTCGGCGACAAAGCCAAAACCCATCATTGGATCTTCGGACTCGTTGCATTTTTAGGCGTTGTATTATTAATTTATGGGGGAGAAGAAACCGGCAATATTAGCCTTTTCGGTTGCAGTTTAGTGTTACTCGCCGGCATCGTATTTGCAGCTTGTCTGCGCTGGACACAAAGAATTATTGTGCAACTGACCGCGCAAGTTTACACCACCAGTAGCATCGTGCTCGGCACCATTACTTGCCTCCCATTCACCCTATGGCTCACTCAAAGCTGGGAAATTCATTGGAACTGGCTGGGGCTCGCCGGGTTGCTGTATATCGGGATCGGTTGTAGTTGGCTAGCCTATTACTTGTGGAATAAAGGCATTAATAGTGTTGATTCCAATCTCGCCGGCATTTTAGTTTCCTTAGAACCTGTATTTGCCATTATGCTGGCCGTGTTATTACTCGGTGAAAACATCAGCCCGCTTTCTTGGTTAGGCATTTTAGCCGTCGTCAGTACTACCCTAATTTCCAGCATTTATCCGCGTTTGCTACGCCGTGCAAGTTAATCTGTAGGTTTATTAGCAGCTCTCGGCTATTGTATTTAAAGAGGTATATAATGAATGGAATGAATATATAGTAAATAAATAGCTAAACTAATTTAGTCAAATTCAGCACCAATAAACTTTTTACAATATATTCATCCGTTTTATTAAAACGCCTTAAAACGTTTTACTCATTTCTAAATAAATCCGATTTTTATCATAGCGATAAAACGGATGATTGCTGTCATTTTTTTGGTACGACCAGGTAATTTTCGGCGTAATGCCCCAAAAATACACGTTACGATGCCATAAAGTGACATTAGTTTGATATTCTTTGTTTTTTTGACGAATGCCAAGTAAATCTTCCCCTTTATAAGCCCGTCTTGCATAAGCGACAGAAAGACGACTGGAAATACCCAAAGGCCATTCTTGCACCCAGCCTAAACGTACATTTTTACGTTGATAGGCGTTATCACGATCACGTGTATTTTCGCGATTATAATCCGCACCGATATACCAATATTGTCCGCTGTAAGGTAAAAATAAGAGCGTATTCGACCACAAATAATTATTGCCATTTAAATGTTTACGCGTGGCATAACGTTGCTCACCATATTCAAGTGCGGTCGAAATTTGCCATGATTTATTGAGCCAATGAGTCACATCAACACGCACACCGGAATTTTTAGAATATTGTTTCATGGCATCACTGCCGGACGATCCACCGGAATACCAACGTCGCTCAGTGAAAGGCAGGAAAGAGAGTTCGGTATTTGCCGTTTGATAACCCAAACCGGCACCGATTCGAGCATTAAATTCGTTATATTTTTTGTTATCCCAATAATATTTGCCTTGTCCATCTAACACCAGTTTTGCAAAAAACTGATGAGGCAACGACCATTTTTTTTCAGCTCCCGCATAATAAGACAGTCCATGCGCCAGCTCTCTCTCCCAAGCTTTCCACGCACCAATACGGGTGCCCGCTTTGGGCGCATTATTAATATTGGATTCGTTTAAAAAACTGATGCCGCCGTTAATTTTCCACTGATCTCGTTGGTTAATCGCCGTCAAATACTGGTCAATCATGTGCTGTGATGAAGTATCATTGACCTCCGCACGGAGTTTTTGGAACTGATCTTTCGCCGCTTCATTATCGTTATTCAAAAACAACGCATGGGCTAATTGATAACGCAACTGCAAAATTTCAGGATGTTTCGCAAATAATTCACGGTATTGTTGCACCGCCGATGCATAATCCCCTTGATGCGTTGCCATCATAGCTTCCCCCCAAGCCAGCAAAAACGGATCTTGTTACGCCGGTTGTTGCTGCTGATATAACGGAAACAGCAATGCCACCACGTCCACATTATTTTGCAACAATGCAGGGATCAATCCGCGGATAATTAAATCAGGTCGTTTAGCAAGTTCTTCTTTCGTAATAGAAAGCGTATTTTCTTTTGAAGTAGATTCTTCCACTGTTTCATGTTGAGGCAATCGAGGGGTAGCAAGCTTTAATCGTTCTTCGGGTGAGGCGCTCTTCGGTGTAGCAACTTCTGCAGCCACCGAAATTGACACCAATGCACCAATCACACTAAAGAATAAGGGTAATTTCATCATATCGTTTTAACCGTATACTCAAAATAAATAAAGCAAGCACATGGCTTGCTTTATTGTTCATTATGGGAGATTACTGTTTCTTACCAGCAAAAGCAGCTCCCCAGGAATTGTCATTCCCTTTAGCTAAACCACCTAATTCAGCCGCGTTATTTCCATAAAACTTACCTTCAACTTTACCTTCTGAAGTAAATTGGGAAGATTTAGCCGTACCTTTAAAACTATTGCCTGAAATATCAGCATTTACGTTAATTGCAGACATTGAATTTGCGGTAATAGAACCACTAAGTTTTTTGCTATCAAAGTTCACAGTAAAGTTAGATTTTCCAGATACATAATCTTCATCATTAATATCAGCCCCAGAAATTATGCTATCTCCTTTGTAGGACACAGAACCGCTCTGAGGCATATTTTTTGTTGGAATGCCATTGTAGAAGATAATATCAGATTCTCCAGGGCCTTGGCTCATAACAGCACCAATACGAACATTTTCATATTTTCCACAGCAAACGTTTGTACCATTTACAATTTGCCAACCATCTGCATAAATTCCAGGATAAGCTAGTTTAATTCTACGCCCATCAATGCTTAATTCCTTTATATTTGAATCAGTAAGCACAACATTTTTAACTTGAACTTTGTCATCCTGACCTGAAATGACCAAAGCACCTCCTGTAGATTTTTCATCTGTACTTTGATTTTCTTTAGTCGTTTTTTTCTCTGGTGTCGTCGGCTGTGACGGTACTGTAGGTTTAACAGATTCCGCTTGTTGTTTTTGAGTATTATTCACAGAAGAAGATGATGGTGAGCTATCACCACCGCCACTTCCACAAGCAGCCAAAGTTAACACGGCTAGTGTAGTTCTAGTGTAGTTAAAGTGAATTTAACAATTGAGTTTTTCATAAATGATATCTTTAAGTTATAAGTAAATACCATGCTCAGAAGATTGAAAGAATAATCCTCAGGCCAAAGGGCGGCGAATCTTACCACATTGCCTAAAAGAAATACAGCTACTGCACCAACATTAATCCCATACAGCCTTTATCCGCTAGCATTAAATCAGACGCGCCAAAAGTAAAAGGATAGTTATTAGAGGAGGTGTTATCGAATTTCACCAAAATAGTCACTGTGCCATTAATCAAGACGCTGTCTTTCCAGCCGATTTCGCTTTCTTCCAACGCTTTACCGTTAATGGATTCCACAATAAATTTTGCGCCTCGCAACGCAAATCCTACCGCCGCGGAGGCGCTTAACGTCCAACGTTCAACGCTGCCTAGTTTTGCTGACACATCTAAACGACGCGGGTCAAAACGGTTCCGGTTAATGGTGGCATTAGTGACATCCACATGAAATGCTCGTTCCTGTTGCACTTTAGCAGATAACAGACTTGGTGCATCGGTGACAAATTGCCATGTTTGTTCTTTTTGTGCGAATGCACCGGCTAAGCCGTCCGGACGTAGTTCCAAAACCGTATTGTCAATTAACTCCCCTTCTGAACCGAAGAAATAACGAATGTTATCAATAAAATCACGTTTTTTCCCCACGATGAGAGAAACGTTGTCGCCGTCATTCAAATCAACTAAAAGCTCAACACGCTCACTCGGTGCGACTTTAATCACATTTAAGGTTTTGCCTTGTGGTAAAAAACCAAGATCTTGTGCAATCAATGTAAACGCTCGCTCATCCTCAAAACGAAGCTCATAAGTGCGGGAAAGAGACGCATTTAAAATACGTAAACGCACTAACCCACGCGGTACATTGAAATAAGGAGCTTCCTGCCCATTGACTAACAATCGTTCACCAAGAAAAGCCCCTTGATTCTGCTGAAAAAGTTGTGCGCCATCACTATTGAGTTGCATATCTTGCAAGATTAACGGGATGTCATCCACGCCATATTTCTGCGGCAACCCCAATTTGGCACTCTCTTTGTCCTCAATCAGCCACAAGCCGACCAAGCCACGATAATTTTGATACGCTGAATTGGCAAGGGTGCAAGCATGATACCAGCAGGTTGCAGGGGCTTGATTGATCGGAATAATCGGTGCCCAAGTTTCACCTTTTTGTAAATTTTTACCCACACCACCAATAAGCTCGCCCGATGCCTGTAAGCCTTGGATATTCATCGCAACAAATTGCGGTAAATTATTTTTCCAATTCAGTTTGGCAAAGTCATCTTTCTTAATTTTAATGGTTGGCCCTAAATAACTGCCGTTAAACCCCCACACTTCGGTACGTTTTCCGGACACGAGAGAAGTTTGGGTATTTTGCATATTCAGAAAAATCGGCTTACCCCGTCGAACTTCAAAGAGTGGCGGAATTTTCAAAGCTGGGCGTGTTGCCGCCAATAACGGAGACGGCACAGCAAAAAGTGCGGTAGAAAATAACGTTGTTTTGAGTAGCTGACGACGGGAGCAATGTTTCATTTAGGCCTGCTTATTCTCGTTTTTCTGTTCAATTGCTTTTTGCGCCACTTCACGGTCCAATTCAGCGATGCGATTTTGCATCACATCATGGCAATATTCCGCTAATTCGCGCACATTTTCACGGCTGTAGCCGGACACATCAATAGGTTCCAGCATTTCACAAATCACCGTGCCATTATCCCAACGGTTTAAATCGATTTTATTGTGTGTTGTAGAGCAAACGACCGGCACAATGGGTACACCGGCGGCAATGGCGGCGTGGAATGCCCCGGTTTTGAACGGCAATAACCCGCGTCCGCGACTACGCGTTCCTTCCGGGAACATCCAAATGGACAAGTTATCTTCATTAATACGACGAGCCAGTTCCGACATGGTGTTATGCGCTTTAGAACGGTTATCACGATCGAGAAAAATATTGCCCGTTGCCCAATATAAAATACCGAAAAACGGCACCCAAATCAGACTCTTCTTACCGACGCTCACTGTACGAGGCATGACCATGTAAGAAATGGTCACCATATCGTAGTTATTTTGATGGTTGCCGATATAAATACAGCGACCCACTTTATCGGCATTCGCCGGGAAACGATGTTCCACTTTCAAACCAAAGAGCGGATGTAACCGTCCAAACCAACGGGCAAAAATGCCCACATTACTCGGATTACGGAAACGAATGAAAGAATAAAGCGTACCGAGGATACAAATAAGAATACAACAAATAACAATGATGAAAATTCTGGCGATTTTTAGCATGATAAAGCCCCTTAAAAATTTGCGTAAGTATAACGAAATTAGCCCATTAAGTGTATTCATAACGATGAAATGTGCTAATCTAATCAAAAATTTTTTAATTGAATTGCTATGCAAAAAACCTATTTTATTGCGGATTTACATCTCTCCGAAAATCGACCGCACTTATTAGCCCTGTTTCGTCAATTTATGCAAGAACAAGCGCCAGAAGCAGAAAAACTCTATATTTTGGGCGATTTATTTGATTTTTGGATTGGCGATGATGAACAATCCGATCTCATCAGCGAAGTGCAACAGCTCATCAGACATCTGACAGAACAAGGCGTGCCATGCTATTTCCAACACGGTAACCGGGATTTTTTGATTGGTAAAAAATTTGCTAATGCGTGCGGGCTGACGTTACTGCCAACTTATCAAGTCATTGATTTATACGGCACGCCCACCCTTTTATGTCACGGCGACACCCTTTGCGTGGACGATGTGAAATATCAACACTATCGCAAAAAAGTTCATCAAAAATGGCGCCAGTGGTTGTTCTTACATTTACCGTTAAAAGTGCGGTTAAAAATCGCAGAGAAAATTCGCGCGAAAAGCCGCCAAGATAAACAATTAAAATCGACGGAAATCATGGATGTGAATGCCGCTTTTGTGCAGCAAATTTTTACACAATTTCATGTGACGCAAATGATTCACGGACATACGCATCGCCAAAAACACCATGAAATTCCACCGCACTTTCATCGCATCGTGCTGGGTGATTGGGGAGAAACCTCTTCCCTTTTAGAAGTCACGCCCCATTCAATCGAATTTATTAATGATACGTTAAGGAGAAAAAATGGCTGATCCGCATATTAAATCGCCGATGGATCGTTGGGATTACACAACAGTCATCATTTATCGTTTAGGCTTTGTCCTTGCCGTTCCAATGTTGTTTATGCTGCCTTGGTATCCCACAACAGCACACTTTGGTTTGCTTATCGCAGCGACCTTATGTGCCGCTTGCGTCCATTTATATATGAAAAACTTCCGTTATATTTTTCAATTTGCCATGTGGGTAGGGTTGCTCTGCCAAGTTTTAGGTTTTCCGCAACTGGCGCTGGGAGCGGCATTTTTGGTCCTCGGAGGATTAAGTTATAAAGAATATTTTTGCTTCCGTGTCTTTGCCTTAAATCTACAACCGATATTTTTTGCGGTGTTATGGTTTGCGTTATTGTTCAAGATTACTTGGTTAAGCACTTTATTATGCTTTGTGACAGGTATTCTCATTTTGCTATTAAGCATTCAAAAATGGCGCATGCCGTTACATTTTGATATTGGCGATAAAAGCAAATATCAGGTTTGATAAATTTCAGATAAAAAAATAGCCTACATCATGTAGGCTATTTTTATGCAAGAAAAAATTATTTCACGCGAGAAACGTATTCGCCGGAACGGGTATCAACGCGAATCACTTCACCAATTTGTACGAATAATGGTACTTTCACCACAGCGCCGGTGCTTAAGGTTGCCGGTTTACCGCCGGTACCCGCGGTGTCGCCTTTAAGACCTGGGTCGGTGTCAACGATTTCTAATTCAACGAAGTTTGGTGGTGTTACCGTAATTGGCGCACCATTCCATAAGGTAACGATACAATCTGCTTGGTCTAATAACCATTTTTCTGCATTGCCTACGGCTTTTGCATCCGCAGAATACTGTTCAAATGTTTCCGGGTGCATAAAATACCAGAACGCATCGTCTTTATAAGAATAAGTTAAGTTTAAATCCATTACATCAGCAGCTTCAACAGAAGTACCGGATTTGAAGTTTACGTCCAATACTTTGCCGGAAATTAATTTACGAATACGGGTGCGGGTGAACGCTTGACCTTTGCCGGGTTTAACGAACTCATTTTCAACGATCACGCAAGGCTCGCCGTCTTGCATAAATTTTAGACCTGGTTTGAAATCACTGGTAGTATATGTAGCCATATTATCCTCAAAAAAGATTGTTTTTTAAAAGTGGCTATTCTACATCAAAACATCCCGATTAGAGAAGAACAAAGTTGGTTAACCCATTTGGCAAACGGGATTTCCGATCCGAAAATGTTATTACAACACCTCGAACTCCCTCTCGAATCCTTCAAACAAGACATAGAAGCGCGCAAATTATTTGCCATGCGCGTGCCGCTGCCTTTTGTAGAAAAGATGGAAAAGGGCAATCCAAAGGATCCTTTGTTTTTACAAGTCATGTCTTCTGCGGATGAGTTTTTACAAGCCGAAGGATTTAGCAAAGATCCGTTGGAAGAACAAGAAGATAAAAACGTCGTCCCCAACATTTTGCACAAATACCATAATCGCTTGTTATTTATGGTAAAAGGCGGTTGCGCAGTAAATTGTCGCTATTGTTTCCGCCGTCATTTTCCTTATGAAGACAACAAAGGCACCAAGCAAAATTGGCAAAAAGCGTTACAATATATTGTAGAACGTCCTGAAATTGAGGAAGTGATTTTTTCCGGTGGCGATCCGCTGATGGCAAAAGATCATGAGCTCGAGTGGCTGATAAAACACTTAGAAAACATACCGCACTTAAAACGCCTTCGTATTCATTCCCGTTTACCGGTCGTTATTCCGCAACGGATAACCGATGCGTTTTGTCGCCTTTTATCGCAAACTCGGTTGCAAAAAATTTTGGTCACCCATGTCAATCATGCCAATGAAATTGATGCGGATTTTGCCCATGCCATGGCGAAATTAAAGGATTGCGGCGTCGTTTTATTAAACCAATCGGTTTTACTCAAAAATGTGAATGATGACGCACTAATTCTGAAAACATTGAGTGACCGCTTATTTTCAGTGGGCATTTTGCCTTATTATTTGCATTTGTTAGATAAAGTCGAAGGCGCAACGCATTTTTATCTTAATGACGCCCAAGCCCTGAAAATTTATAAAGAACTACAACGCATTAGCTCCGGCTATTTAGTACCGAAACTTGCCCGTGAAATCGGCGGAGAACCGAATAAAACCTTATATTCGTCTTGAGAAGACGGTATCAAAAAAGCAAAAGATGTTTTAAAATAGGCGCGATTTTTACTTATCAATTTATGTCGTAATAGATTCGATTTCTCACTTCGTTCATCACCGAAAAAAACGTTGAGAAAAACGACCGCACTTTACGGCAGATCATCATTCGTTAATCAGAGGTATATTGTGGATTCTGAAAAAATAACCCCGGAAAATGAAAATAATCCGGCTCAAAATGAATTGGATTTAGGTTTTAATCAAATGGAACCAATCACCCCGAAAAAACCGACAAAACCGGAACCATCCTTCTTTGAAAAAGCCAAAGGCATGTTCGCTAAAAAAGAACAAAAAAATACAGAAAATCAATTCGCTACTCGTAAAGAGCCGGTATTTGGTGATTCAGCCCCAGCAGATGTAGCTGTGACAAGTGCAACGTCATCAGAAGAAACCATTATCGCAGAAGAAGCATCCCTCGAAACCACGAATGTGGTTGTCGAACCCGTGCTTGATGCCACAACAAATGAAACAAAACCAAAAGCGGAAAGCGCAGAAAAACCGGCTGTCAGCCTTAAAAACCCTGAAACCTGGCCAATGTTAGCCATGTTACCGCAAAAACATCGTCGTCTTTTTGTCACCATTTTGGCTCTTGTGCTACTACTTATGTTCATTTTATGGATGAAACCAAGTTCAGATACAGTGCAATCTTATGAGCAACAAAGCAACAATGACGTACCGATTCAATTCCAACAATTAGATCAATCACAAGTGAATGAGCCAACGGTATTAGATAACCCAACGAATGCCGTTTCACAGCCAAATACCGCTGAAAATATTGTTCCTGCACAAAGCAATGAACCGATGGCAAATACCCCGGCAGCAGAACCTCAAGCAATGAATTCGGTTTCCGAAAATAAACCGGCGGAACAACCAAAAGCCTTGGAACCGGCTAAACCACAAGAAATAATTAAGCCGCAAAGCACACCACATGAAACAGTGAAAAAATCGGAACCTGTAAAAACAAAAACAGCCGAAAAAGTGCAAAAAGCTGAAACTAAAAATCAACCGGTAAAAGCTCAAAGTGCGAAAACCGAAAAACAAGTGGTTGAAATTTTAGAAGCGAAACCAGCAACGACTAAAACAGTTAATACGAGTGCAGGAAGCAAAACCTTAGTCGTTCCGCAAGGCGTTTCTTTAATGCAGGTATTCCGTAATAACAACTTGCCAATTGCTGATGTGAATGCCATGACAAAAGCCAATGGCGCCGGCAACGCGCTAAGCAGTTTCAAACCAGGCGATAAAGTTCAGGTAACTGTCAATGCACAAGGTCATGTTAACGAACTTCGCCTCTCCAATGGCGGACGTTTTATTCGTCAGGCTGACGGTAACTACCAATTTAAAAAATAATCCGTAAAATTCAATAAGCGTAGTCAACACTACGCTTATTCCATTTAGAAGGGTACACATTATGTTAAAAGCGAGCTTTATATTACTGATGTTACTGGGTATTGCTGCTTGCACCTCCAAGCCAATAGAACCTAAAGCCTCCGAAAAACCGCCACAACCGGTTTTACAAAAAGCCACTCAAAAAGGGGAGATGAAAGAATACCTTTGCAAGGACGACAAAATCGTTCGTATCGTGTTTCACACTACCAAGCACAAAAAAAACAAAACGCGTTCCATCAGTTTAACGTTTAACAATGTAACCCATAAACTAAGCCCGACAATTGCGGAAAATGGGCGAAATTATGCCAACATTCATTGGGTGTGGTTAGAACGCAAAGACGTTTCCACCTTAAAAACCAGTGTTGGGGAAGTTCTCGCAGAACAATGTGTGCCACGTTAATAGCGTGAAAACACCGCAAAAAACCACCGCACTTTTTCTTCAATAAGCCGGATAACTCGGCTTATTGAGTTTTCATCCCACACAAAAACTTTATTAAAAACGCCATTATGTCAACGCTGACCCAAATCAAAAACGCCATTATGTGCGATCCGCAAAATCGCTCCTTCACCGAACGTGGTATTGAGCCGCTATTCTCCGCCCCGACAACTGCCCGCATAAACATTGTCGGACAAGCGCCTGGCACAAAAGCAGAAAAAACGCGTTTGTATTGGAATGACCAAAGCGGTGATCGCCTACGTGAATGGTTGGGTGTCGATCGTGAAGTGTTTTATCACTCCGGCTTGTTTGCGGTGATTCCGATGGATTTTTACTATCCGGGGAAAGGCAAATCAGGCGATCTGCCACCTCGCAAAGGCTTTGCAGAAAAATGGCATTCACAGATTCTGGCGGATTTACCTCATGTTGAACTGACCATCTTGATCGGACAATACGCACAAAAATATTATCTGCCGCAGAACAAACTTAATGTGACAGAAACCGTAAAAAATTACCGGGAATTTCTACCGCACTTTTGGCCTCTGGTGCATCCTTCCCCTCGCAATCAGTTGTGGTTGGCTAAAAATCCTTGGTTTGTGCAAGAAGTCATCCCGGCATTGCAACAACGGGTTAAACAAATCCTCTCCCGCTAAGTGATGTAAATAAGACATACAAAAAAGCCTGTCAAATGACAGGCTTTTTACCAAACATTATTTTGCTTTCCTTTATTACACTTCAATGCCGTCAAAGAGTGCGGTACTTAAATAACGCTCTGCCGCAGACGGTAAAATCACTACAATCAGTTTATCTTTAAATTCAGGCAGTTTCGCCAAGCGATCAGCCGCAGCGACAGCCGCACCGGAAGAAATACCGGCAAGAATCCCTTCTTCTGCCATCAAACGACGGGCAGTCACGATCGCCGTTTCACTATCAATCGTTTCCACTCGATCAATTAAGGAAAGATCGAGGTTTTTCGGAATAAAGCCTGCGCCGATCCCTTGAATCTTGTGTGGACCCGGTTTAACTTCTTCACCGGCAAGAGTTTGAGTAATCACCGGTGATTCAGCCGGTTCTACGGCAACAGAGATAATTTGTTTACCATGATCTAATTTAATGGCACGGGAAATCCCAGTGATGGTACCACCAGTACCCACGCCAGCAACCAATACATCAATTTTGCCTTCAGTGTCTTTCCAGATTTCTGGACCGGTGGTTTTACGATGAATTTCCGGGTTTGCCGGATTTTCAAACTGTTTTAACATCACATAACGACTTGGATCAGATGCCACAATTTCTTCTGCTTTGGCAATCGCGCCTTTCATGCCTTTAGCACCTTCGGTAAGCACTAAATTCACGCCCAAACCGCGCAATAAACGCTTACGCTCATTGCTCATAGTTTCCGGCATGGTGAGCGTAATTTTATAACCGCGTGCCGCTGCTACATAGGCCAAAGCAATACCGGTATTCCCGCTGGTCGCATCCACGATTTCTTTATCTTTCGTCAAAGAACCGTCTTTTTCTGCCTGCCAAACCATGTTCGCGCCGATACGGCATTTCACGCTAAAACTTGGGTTACGTCCCTCAATTTTTACCACGATATTGCCGTTGCCAAAATGTTTTAGACGCACCAACGGCGTATTGCCAATAGAATAAGAATTGTCGTTATAAATAGTCATACTGTTCTCCAAAGCATAGGGATAATGTTATGGCGCTAGTTTTAACACGAGAACTCGCAATAAAAAAATAGCTATTTTTTATAAATAATAACTAAAAGCTATTTAGTCACGATTTGTCCACCAACGGAATGAGCATGATGCAAGCTCATCTCCGTGCCGGTTTTGTCTTGCGAAGAGCGCTTAAATAAACGGCGATATTCATTCACCCACATTGCCGTTGCACCACACACCGCGACAGGAATAATCACTAAATTCACGATCGGTACAAACGTGCATAATGAAACCAAACCACCGAAAGTAACGGTTACATTACGCTTAATGGCTAATTCATTTTTCATTACGTCAAAAGGAATCTTGTGATTATCAAAAGGATAGTCACAATATTGAATTGCAAACATCCAAGCCGTAAATACAAAAGTGGCAATCGGAACCACGGTTTGCCCGAGTAACGGCACAAAACCTAATAAAAACAAGGCGATAATTTTAGGCAAACTATAAACCAACTTTTGCCATTCACGCCCTAACATACGAGGCACATCTTTCAGAAAATCCCATAAAGACATTTCCTGCAAATCTTCCCCTGTCAGCATTTTTTCGACTTTTTCTGCCAATAAGCCATTAAACGGTGCTGCGATAAAACCCGACAAAGTCGTAAAAATAAAGTAAAACAGGATTAAAATCATCAAAATGGAAGCCAGCAATAAAATGCCGCTCAGCCACGCAAGCCAATCAGGAACATAGGACATAATGCCGTCAATATAACCGCCTATTTGACTCACAAACATCCAAAATAAGCCACCTAACAACAGTACGTTTAATAAAATAGGCAGGATCACAAAACGGCGTAACCCCTTTTGTAAAATTAAGTGCCAGCCCATCACAAAATATTCAAAACCGGCTTTTATTTCTTGCTCTTTCAACATCACGTTCTCCCCCAAGGAAAAGAGGCCCAGAATACAAAGTGCGGCGAAAAAAATCAAACGTTGTCTCTCATCAATTTTATAAAAATATGATAAGCTTACGCCCACTTATACATGAGTTTTACATGATGGGAGAGTCGGCAATGGATTTAAATACTATTTTGATTATCTTGGGGGTTATCGCCCTATTGGCATTGATTGCGCACGGCATTTGGTCAAACCGTCGCGAGAAATCCCAATATTTCAAAAACGCCAATACTTTTTCACAAAATCATCAACCCAATCGTTTTAATGCGCCGCAATCGGCACAACCGACAACAGAAACACCGATTGCCGACAAACCGGTGCATTCTTTTGTCGAAGAAACGCCTCCACAACAACAGGCATTGGATTTTGAAGCTACTGCCACATCAACCATAAGCGAGTCATACTCCATTGAACGTGCTGTGGATGAAATTAAAATTACCTTACCGAATGGCACCTCCAACACAACATTGAATAACGTTGAATCAACTGCGTCCTATTCCTTTCATGAACAACCGACACAACCTGTTCAACCCGTAATGACACAAGCTAATACGTCATTTCAATCTTATGATGAACAGTCTTCTTACGCTGAACCAAACACGGCTTCTCTGGCTGAAAGCAACTCACGTCAAACAGAAAACGAATATGTGACTCCAACCGTTTCATTAAACCAGGCAAATAAACAACACACGGCGACTAGCCAATCAATAACCTCTGCGGGGGAAATGATCTCAGACAATCAACGTACGCCTGACTTCATTATGTTATATGTAGTTGCGCCGGAAAATCGTGAATTTAACGGTGGACGCTTAGCACAAGCACTCGATGGCCTAGGTTTTATTTTTGGCGATCAGCATATTTATCATCGCCATTTGGATTTAACCGCTGCCAGCCCAGTATTGTTCAGCGTGGCGAATTTACAACAGCCCGGCACCTTTAATCCTTACGACATGGACAACCTGGTTACCGTCGGCATTGCCATTTTTATGCAATTACCTTCACCGGGCAATGACATCGTCAATCTGAAAACCATGATTCGCGCCGCCCGTAGTTTGGCGGATGAACTTGGAGGTTTTGTCCTCACGGATAAACAAGAAATTTTCAACGACCACGCCGAACAGGAATATTTGGCCAAAGTGGCTTAATTCATCACGCGGCTTAAAAACGTTTTTAAAAACGACCGTACTTTTGGCTCGCTGAGCACCTGAAAAGTGCGGTCGTTTTTTCGATTATTTTTATGGAATAACAATGACAACTTCAATC
>ERZ772874.566-NODE-566-length-19875-cov-9.554087_pt1 | contig 19875 bp, 20 predicted proteins | sample MGYA00580586_ERZ772874 | MGnify/ENA primary metagenome ERZ772874 (study PRJEB29015, sample SAMEA2737952) | human oral metagenome | biome: human oral; feature: human-associated habitat; material: dental | place: China | collected 2154 ... | reverse complement strand
AAACAGGCGCCTGTTTGGGGGCGGCTGCGGCCGCCGGCGAAGTTTGGCCGGGTACATGATAAATCTCGGCTCATTTTGTACCGGGCAAAACTTCCTCGGCCTCGGCAGAGGCCTACGTAAGGGTAAACGGGTGCCTGTTTGAGTTCAAACGAATAAGATGACCTTTGGGGACCATTAAAACGACGATACTTATGACAACGACAAGCAAAGACCTACCGGAGGTCGCTAAAATCGAAGAGCGCGGCGGATGGAACTTTACCATTGCGCTGCACGTAGAGTTTCAAAGCGAACAGTATGCCTTAGTGAGTGCCTTTGATCAGGCGAAACTGAAATTTCCCGCTGGCCTGATGGACATATGGAACGGGCGGCTGAGCCGAGAAGTGAAGGTGAACAAGACGGTGAAAGAATCGGCTTTTGTCACGCAGCTGAGCAATCTCGACAAAGAGCGAGACAAGGTGCTGACGAGCATTTTTGCCATCGTCCGCGGCCAAAAACTATCGCCCAAAAAGCCTACTGCCGAGGCCGCCACACGCTTGGCGCGCGTGCTGAAGCCTTACTCAAATACTCAGCGGGCTTCGCTCGACGAGGAATCGGCCAATATCCGAGCGCTGAAGGAGGACGTGAGCACACGGACGGACGACATCGCCACACTGGGACTCACCGACTCCTTTACGGAGCTTTTCGCCCTGAACGAGTCCTTCGTCGCGCTTCGCCTCCAGCGGCAAGTGGAGTCGCCGAGGGAGGATCTGCCCAATTCGCGCGTGGTACGCGCCGAGACGAGCGAGGCTTACGACGTCGTTTGCTGCTACATCGAAGCCGCTTTCTTGCATGCCGCCAATGAGGAAGACCGCGCCGCGATCGGTGCCCTGATCAAGGATTTGAACAAGGTGACGGCCGCTTACAAGACGACGTACAACAAGAAGGTCGGGCAGCGGAATCGGGGCGCGGCGAAGTCTGACGACGATCAGTCGGAGGAGTGACTGGGGGGGGGAGCGTGCATCCATTCGCCCTCGCCAGGCCGGGGGCGGATAAAGCAATGCCGGGCACATGTGGGGAGCGTCTCCCTTATCATGTACCCGGCATTATTCGTTCGTGGCCGCAGCCGCCGTCAGCTTCGGAAGAAGAAGCGCAGCACGTCGTTGCCGTTGGCGTAGAGCAGCAGGCCGAAGAGCAGCACCATGCCCACGATCTGGGCGTACTCGAGGAACTTATCCGACGGCTTGCGACGCGTCACCACCTCGTAGAGCAAGAACATGATGTGCCCGCCGTCGAGCGCCGGGATGGGCAGGATGTTCATGAAGGCCAGGATGACGCTCAGGAAGGCCGTCAGCATCCAGAACGTGCGCGCGTCCCAAGCCGCGGGGAAGATGTTGCCGATCGTGCCGAAGCCGCCGATCGAGGAGGCACCCTCGCGGGTGAAGACGTACTTCATATCGCCCACGTAGCCCGTGAGCGTGTTCCAACCCAGGGCGACGCCGGCGGGGAAGGCCGTGAAGAGGTTGTAGGTGCGCGTCGTGGTCTCGTAGAGAGCCATCGGCGAACGCATCTGCACGCCGATATGCCCGGCCGAGTCGATCGGCACGGTGAGCTGCGCCGTGGAGCCGTCCGCACGCACAATGCGCAGCGTAGCCTCGCGTCCGCGGTCGGCGTAGAGTTGCTCGCGGAGGTCGGAGAAAGCCACGCTGGCGACGGTGTCGACGGCCGTTATGCGGTCGCCCTCGCGCAGCCCGGCCTGCTGAGCCGTCTCGGCAACGACCTTGTCGATGACCGCCGGATAGCGATAGTTGGCAAAGCCATCCTTGTTGCGGAGCAGGCGCTGCATGGCGTCGGCGGGGATGGTGATGGCCGTCTCCTGTCCATCGCGCAGCACGGTGACGGTGCGCGCACCGACCACCTCACGCAGGCAGTGTTCGTCCAAGCGCTCCAGTGGTTCATCGTCGGCACGGAGCAGGATGTCGCCGTTGCGGAATCCGATCTCGCGGAACGTCTGGCTGAACTCCATGCCGGCCGTGACGTTCCGGAGCGGCAGGTACGTGTCGCCCCACGTGAAGAGCACCATCGAGTAGATGAAGATGGCCAGGAGGAAGTTGAAGAGCACGCCGCCGACCATGATCAGCAGCCGTTGCCCGGCCGGTTTGGAGCGAAACTCCCACGGCTGCGGGGGCTGCGCCATCTGCTCCTTGTCCATCGATTCGTCGATCATGCCGGAGATCTTACAGTACCCGCCGAGGGGCAGCCAGCCGACGCCGTATTCCGTGTCGCTGTTTTTGGGTTTGAACCGGAACAGGGCGAACCAGGGGTCGAAGAAGAGGTAGAACTTCTCAACGCGCACCTTGAAGAGGCGGGCGAAGAGGAAATGCCCGAACTCATGCACCAGCACAAGAATCGATAGGCTGAGGATGAGCTGTAGGGCTTTGATCAAAAAGGTTTCCATTTATCTCTGAGTAGTTAGGGGTAGTTATGCGGCCTGCGGCCGCGGTAGTTACGGGGCTTTCGCCCCGGGTAGTCAAAGGGTAGTTAGAAGTAGTAGGGGGTAGTTAGGGGGAGTAGTTTGAAGCCATTCTACTTCTGACTACCTGTTATTTCTGTTGCAATGCGTCGAGCTTCGGCGTCGGTCTGCACGTAATCGTCGTAGGTCGGTGTGGCGATGAACGTCGTGCGGGCCATCGTTTCGGCGATGAGGTCGCTCATGGCTAGGAAGCCGATCTTTCCGCTGAGGAAGGCCGCGACGGCCACCTCGTCGGCGGCGTTGAGGATGCAGGGCATGTTGCCACCGCGACGAGCCGCCTCGTAGGCGTAATCCAAGTTGCGGAAGCGCTCCCTGTCGGGCGCCTCGAAGGTGAGCGTCGAGAGTTGGGCGAAGTCGAGCCGTGGCGCGGCGCTTCGCAGTCGGTGCGGGTAGGCCAAGGCGTAGGCGATGGGGAGGTGCATGTCGGGCGTCCCCAGCTGAGCCATCACGGCGCCGTCGGCAAACTGCACCATCGAGTGGACGATCGACTGCGGGTGTACGACCACCTCGATCCGCTCCGGCGGCAGGCCGAACAGCCATCGCGCCTCGATCATCTCGAAGCCTTTGTTCATCATCGACGCCGAGTCGATCGTCACCTTGGCGCCCATCGACCAGTTCGGGTGACGCAGCGCCTCGGCCGGAGTGACGTCGGCCAACGCCTCGCGCGTCGTCGTGCGGAATGGTCCGCCGGAGGCCGTGAGGATCACCTTCTCCACCGCGCTCGCGTCTTGTCCGACGAGGCATTGGAAGATGGCCGAATGCTCCGAGTCGACAGGCAGGATCGGCGCGCCCGTACGTCGGGCCGTGGCCGTGACGAGTTCGCCGGCCACGACCAGCGTCTCCTTGTTGGCCAGCGCCACGGCCTTGCCCGCCTCCAGTGCGGCGAGCGTCGGACGAAGCCCGGCATAGCCGACCATCGCCGTGAGCACCACGTCGACCGGCGCCATCTGCACCACGTCGGCGATAGCATCCGCGCCGGCCCACACTTTCATGGGCAGGTCGGCGAGCGCCTCCTTGAGCGGCGCGTAATACTGTTCGTCGGCAATCACGACCACCTCGGGCCGGAATTCGCGTGCCTGTTGGGCGAGCAAGTCGACGTTTTGTCGTGCCACGAGGGCGTAGATCTCGAAGCGATCCGTATTGTCCCGGACGACGTCGAGCGCCTGTGTGCCGATCGATCCGGTGGAGCCCAGCAGGGCAATTTGTCTCTTATGCATGTTTGTCAGAACGCAATGTATTCTTCGGGGTTGACTGACGTGCCGCGATACCACAGCTCGAAGTGCAGGTGCGGCCCTGTGGAGAGTCTGCCCGTGTTACCGACCAGTGCGATGGCCTCGCCGGCCACTACATGATCGCCGACATCCTTCAGCAGCATGTCGTTGTGTTTGTAGACGGACGTGAAGCCGTTCTTGTGCTGCACGGCGATCACGTTGCCGAAGGCCGGGTCGTTGCCGGTGTATATGACGGTGCCCTCCAGTGTGGACACGACGCTCTCCTTGATCCCGGCCACGAGGTCGACGCCGTAGTGACGCTTCTCGATGTTGTAGCGCGACGAGATGACACCGTTGACGGGCTTGTAGAAGAAGGCGTTTTCCGTCAGTCGTGGAGCGTTGGTGGAGCTGAGGTTGTACTTCTCCTCTTCCTCATACTTCTTGACGAAGGCCGCTTCGTCCTTCGAGCGGGGAATGTTGTAGTCGGCGTTGATGTAGGATGACGAGTCGACGGCGTGAATCGAGTCGGGCTTCATCTTGCCGGTGATGATGGCTGTGACGTTGCTCAGGTAACGCTGTTGCAGCTTCAGCGCCGCGTCGAGCGAGTCGGCCTTGATGGCGCTCTGTACGATCTCGCGACGCACCTCGGCGTCGAGGTAGCCGGGTAGGTAGTTGCGGATGGGCGTGGTGATGATGATGAGCGAGGTGATGATGATCAGGCTGAGCGCAAACAGGCAGACGGCGGAGAAGAACCACAGCTGCGAGACACGGAAGCTGAACACCTCGTCCAGCGTCGATTCGTTGATGAACGACAGCTTATACTTGAAGCGGATGCGCTTCCAGAACGATTTCTTTTTCACGTTATGGCTTGCCGCCTTTTTCTCTTTTTTCTTCATACAGCTTCTTCTTAGTTCAAATCCAACAGCCCCTCGGGCATATCCACAGCGATGCGTCGCGCGGCGTGATCCACCGTACGCACCACCTCGACCGCCACCGGGATGAGTAGCTCTTCTCCCTTGCGATCGACGCTAAACAGCACATTGGCCGTCGATGTGTCCACGCTTTCCACCGTACCCACCGCGTGTCCCGCGGCGTCCGTCAGCTGATAGCCCACGAAGCGCTCCCACGTCGGTTCGTCGCCTTCGGGATCATCCTCGGGCAGGCGGTCGATGGGGTAATAGACCGTGTGATGGGCAAATCGCCGCGCCGCCCGATCGTCGTCCACATCGTCCAACTTCACCAGCAGCGAGCTGCCGCCCCGCGGGCGATAACTCTCGATATAAAATGGCACGAGGATGCCGTCCATGTCGCAGACGAGGTAGGGATCCTCCATGTCGTCAAACAGCCCGTCGTACACCGTCGTCATCACCATCTCACCGGCGATGCCGTGCGGCTTGACAAGCTCCCCGACGGCCGTGACTTCCTCTTTCCGAATCATGCGTTCTCTTGTAGCTCTTCCCGCGTTCGTCAATCCACCCGCGTGATACAGGCCCCCAGGGCGTTCAATCGATGGTCGATGTGTTGATAGCCGCGGTCGATCTGCTCGATGTTGTCCATGTGGCTCGTGCCGTCGGCGCTCATGGCGGCGATCAGCAGGGCGATGCCCGCGCGAATGTCTGGCGACGTCATCTTTCCTCCGCGCAACCGGAAGCGGTGCCCCAGCCCGATGACCGTCGCCCGATGGGGGTCGCAGAGAATGATCTGCGCGCCCATGTCGATCAACTTATCGACGAAGAAGAGCCGGCTCTCGAACATCTTTTGGTGGATCAACACGCTGCCCCGCGCCTGCGTCGCCACGACGAGGATCACGCTCAGCAAGTCCGGCGTCAATCCCGGCCACGGCGCATCGGCGATCGTCATGATCGAGCCGTCCATGAAGGTCTCGATCTCGTACGTCTCATGCGTAGGGATGTGGATGTCGTCGCCCTCCTGCGTCATCTGTATTCCCAACCGACGGAAGGCGTCGGGGATGATCCCCAGCTGGTTGTAGTTCACGTTCTTGATGCGCAGGTCGGAGCCTGTCATGGCGGCCATACCGATAAAACTGCCCACCTCGATCATGTCCGGCAGCACGGTGTGTGTCGTTCCCCGCAGCGAGCGCACGCCCTCCACGGTCAGCAAGTTCGACCCCACGCCCGAGATCTTCGCCCCCATGCGGATCAGCATGGCGGAGAGTTGCTGGATGTACGGTTCGCACGCCGCATTGTAGATCGTCGTCACGCCCTCGGCCATGACGGCCGCCATGAGGATGTTGGCCGTCCCCGTCAGCGAGGCTTCGTCGAGCAGCATATAGGTGCCACGGAGCTTTTCGGCCCGCAGCTCTCCCGTGCGACGTGCCGTGTGATAGATCATCTCTGCGCCGAGCTTGCGGAAGCCCAAGATGTGCGTGTCGAGGCGCCGTCGCCCGATCTTGTCACCGCCCACGTTGGGCAGCACAGCCCGACCGAAGCGTGCCAACAGCGGCCCGGTCATCATCACCGACCCGCGCAGCGACCCCGCCCGACGCAGGAAGTCGTCCGTCTCCAGATAGTTCAGGTCCACCGCGTCCGCCTGAAACGTGTACGCACCCTTCGCCACATGCTCCACCTTCACGCCCATGTCGGCCAGCAGGCGGATCAGGTTGGCCACGTCCAGAATGTCGGGCACGTTCCGGATCTCCACCTTCTCGCTCGTCAGCAGCGTGGCGCAGATCACTTCCAGCGCCTCATTCTTGGCCCCTTGCGGCGTGATCTCACCCCGCATCCGGTGCCCCCCCTCAATCACGAACGAGCTCATTTCTTCTTGCGGAATTTCTTGCTCTTGTTCTGGTGTTGCGCCGCTGCGGCCACCTGTTGCAGCTCGCGTCCATCGATCAGCTTCAGGTCGCCCTCCTTGAGGTCGATCAGCCCGTCGGACAGCTGCGCCAAGTCCTTGAAGATCTTCGCGTCGCTCACCGTGTCTTTGTTATTCCACGTCACGTAGGAGCGCTTCATTTGGTTCGCCAGCGACCGCACCAGGTAGTCCTTCGCCTCGCTGTTCTCCATCTCCGTCGCCTTGCCCACCATCTGCTCCATGATCTTGCCATATTGGCGCGACCGGATGCGGGTGCTGACGTACGGAATGCGCGGCGGCCGCGTCTGCAAATCCGCCTCCTTAACCACCTCGTAAGGGTAGTCCACATCCAACTTGAAGTCTGACATAATGGCCAGATGATCCCAGAGAATATGCTTGAAGTCGTTCGTGTCGCGCTGTTGGGGATACAGGTTGCCCATGATCGAGATAATCGCGTTTGCACAGCGGTTGCGCTCCTCTCGGTCTTCGATCGTCACGCAGTAGTCGACCAGGTTTTGAACGTTGCGCCCATACTCAGGCTGTGCCAAATGTTTCTCGGCAGTGTTGTACTTCATTGTTAGCTTAATCTATTATTGATGAGGTCGCAAAAGTAGGTATTCCCACCGATTGCCCCGGGGCGCATCGCCTCCTCGTTTTGCACCTACAGCCCGCCTCTCGGCCCCGTTTTGCTCCTCGGACGCTCCCCCAAGCCCCATTTCAGGCCCGTTTCTACTTGGGTTTACGCCCAAAAACCGCCTTCGGGAGCCATTTCCGGTGAAATACATAGCCCGAATCGCGGATTTTAGCCCATTTCTTCCTTGTTTTCGAGTTAGCAAGTAGATAGATGATGCTTCTGATCATCTGCGTATATTGCACCTTGTTGCATGGCTCCATTCTTGATCTCTGCGCGATAAATAATCATGTAACACTCCTATGCTATTGATCTCTGCGTGCGTATTACTCACTATATGGACCGCTCTATAGATATAGATCGACGGTATAAACTTGTTGCAAGTTTACTCTATCAATCATCGCGCAATATGCGATCCTGTTGCATGATTATGATTTCGATCATATTCAAAAGTGGAAAAGCGTAGCATGACATGCGTTTTGATCTTATTCAATGGCTATGTGAAGCTACATATTTGCACTTTTGATTACAATCATCGGTACTTCTTACTTACATGTTGTCATTTCCCTTGAACTATTTTCGTGCCGTCAATAAAGTGGAGAGGGAATACCGTATTCACTTGGAATGCTGTCTTCCCTCTCTTTTTGTCTCGACGTATAGACGTGATGAGGTAAATCGTTACGATGGATCGCTTCCCTTATCGATGTATATCGTACGCGAGGGGAAGGCGAAGTTAAGCCCGGCTGCATTGAACTGCGAAAGTATATCGAAGTTGACCTCCGTTTGGGTGCCTAAGATGTCAGCCGATTTGCGGATGAAGTAAATGAGCCGGATGGTGAGCGACGAATCGGCAAAGGCGACAAATGCCGCTATGATGCTGCCAGGCTCCACGCCATGTACACGGTCGTCCATGCTGCTGAGGATCGCCATCGCCTGGCGCATTTTCTCCGGCGAGGTGTCATAAGTAAGCCCCAGATCAATGACGATACGTCGTCCGGGCTCGGAGGAGATGTTCGTCACTACTGCGTCGATCAGTTGCGAGTTGGGCAAGATCACCAACCGGCCGTCGTAGGTGCGAAGGCGTGTGCTGCGAAGGCCCACGTCTACTACCGTCCCCTCCGTGTCGCCAATGCGGATGATGTCACCAATTTGAAACGTTTGGTCCGTGAAGATGGTGACACCGCCAAAAATGTTTTTGATCGTGTCTTGCGACGCTAAGGCGAAGGCCATACCGCCAATGCCGAGCGTACCCATCAGCGTCGTGACGGTCACACCTATATTATGGAGGGCCATAACGATGCCGATGGCCCATACAATAATCAGCACGCCGCGCTTAATCAGCGGGATGAGATGCGTGTTGATGTTCAGTCTCGTGGTGGCCGACCCGTCGCGCGATGTAAACAAGGATTCGATCAGGCGGGCGATGACACGCGCGAAGAGCCACGTGACGTTGAGCGTGACGAGTACCTCGTACGCGTTGCGCAAAAAGTGATGAAACTTCACGCCCAGATCCAGCCTCCCCAGCGAGATCCATACAGCGAACAGTATCACGCCGAGCAGGATGGGCGGTTCGAGTGCATCGGAGAGCAGATCGTCAATGCGCGTGCGGCTACGTTCCGCAATGCGGCGCACAACGCGTCGGTTGATGATCGAAATCAGTTTGTTGATAATCAGTGCGCCGACGATGATCAGCAGCGATATGCCCCAATCTCGGAGCGAATTGCCGTAATAGAGTTTATCCCACATGTGAGTCAGAGGTTTTGTGTATGATGTCTTGTATAACGAGTCCGGAGAGTGTGAAGCCGAAGATAGCCGTGATGTGCGCCAACGTGCCATTGATGCGTGCCTTGCGGGCGTCCCAAGTGGAGACCGGTGCCGAGTTGGCGCCGTCGAGCGAGGCGGATGGTGCACCCTGATTTTCGAGCACTTCGTCGCTGTAGACGCAGAGGAAGTCGCGCGCTGGCGGTTCGCCCTGTTTCAGCCTGCGGCGTAGCGCAGCCGCCAGTGGGCAGCCCGCCACGCGGCGGAATTTAGCCACGCGGATTCGCTGCGGATCGGCCTTGAGCGCAGCGCCCATACTGGAGAAGAAAGTGGCCTGCGGCAGGCGTGTAGCCGTGCGGATGAGGTGCACTTTTTCCTGGAGGCTATCGATGGCGTCGATGATATAATCGTATTCCTCCAGACCAAACGACGCCGAGGTGTCAGCATTGTACACACCTGCGATGGCGTCGATCGCGGCCTCGGGGTTGATCTCAGCGAGGCGCTCCTTGAGGACGTCCACCTTCACGCGCCCCACCGTCTGCCGCGTGGCTGGCAGCTGGCGGTTGATATTGGTAGGGCTTACACGATCAGAGTCCACTAACGTCAGCCGGCGGACACCCGAGCGCACCAAGCCCTCGGCACACCAGCTGCCCACGCCGCCCACGCCGAACAGAATCACGCGCGCGCGCTCCATCCGCAGCATGGCCTCCCGCCCGATAAGCAGCTCGGTGCGGGAAAAAAAGAGGTCATTTTCATTCATAGTGATGGCTGTCAGTCGTTATTCGTAAGTCGTCAGTTGTGTTTAGTTTCAGAACATCACCCCCACGGACATACTGAGTCCACTGGTGCGTCGACTGATGCGCATTGGTGCAGGGGGTAAGGTGGAGGCGCCGTAGGTGTAAGCGCCTAAGTCGGCGTGCAGGCTATTCATGCCGTATTCATAGCCGACATCGAAGGTGAGGCGGTCGATGCGCACCTCCAGCGCGGCGCAGACCGACCAATGGCGCGGCGAATCATCACCGCGGAAGTCAAAAGAGGTCTCAGGGGTGTCAGGCGTGAGGCGTACCCGATAATTGTACTTCATTTTTACCCCACCCATGAGGCTAAGTTGGAAGGGCGACTGCTGCACCAAGTGGCAACCGATAACAATGGGGGCCTCCAGACGAAGCTCGCGCAGCGTCATCGACTGCGGGAAATGGGCCACCGGCACGGCGCCCGGGGAGGCGGAGAGCAGGTTGAACCCGATGCGGCTCTCCGACCGGCTCCACCCCACGGCAGGCTGCAGGAAGACGCGCCGTATGCCGATGCGCAGCGACACCTCCGCCGTGTGTCCCACACCGGAGTGTACCGCCACGTCGCTTACGGTTGTCCCTGCGCCGCCCGGATGGATGGCCGTCAGATCCGGTTGCAAGGCGCAGACGCCGACCTTCACGCCCAGGCGTAGGCGGTCGCTACCGACCTCCGTCGTCTGGGCCCGCGCCCCGGTCATGCAGAGCATGGCCCAGAGCAGCGTGCCGATGGTCCGCAAGGTCCGTCGTGCGCCTCGTCCGCCGTTCATCGAGCCGCTACTTCAGTACGATCTCGTCGCGATGAATCTTATGCTCGCAGTAACGACACTGCACCGTGCCGCACTCCTTGTCCGTGACGTAGAAGCGCGACTTCATCGGTTCATTGTTCGTGATGCACTTCGGGTTGTTGCAACGAATAATGTCCGTCAGCTCGTCGGGCAGCTCCACGCGACGTTTTTCCACCACTTCATAGTCGCGGATGGTGTTCAGCACCACATTGGGCGCCACTACGGCGATGCGGTTGATCTCATCCTCCTCAAAAAATTTATCTGCGATCTTGATCACGCCCTTATGCCCCATCTTGGAGCTCTTTAGATTATTCCCGATCGTGATGCGATGGTCCATATGTTCAAGACCTAACAGTTGCGCCACCTTGAAAAGGTGTTCGGATGGAATATGGTCGAGTACCGATCCGTTCTCGATCGCGGCCACTTGCAGTTCGGTTCTTTTCTTCTGTTCAGACATGGGTCGTATGTATATTATAGATGTATAAGCGCGGTGGGGTGGGTTAGTCGTCTACTTCGATGCCGAGCACGTCGCAGATGATCGCTTCGCGGGTGAAGAGTCCGTTGCGGGCCTGCTGAATGTAGTAGGCCTTGGGACTGTCGTCCACGTCGTACGAGATCTCGTTCACGCGGGGCAGCGGGTGCAGCACGCGTAGGTTCTCCCGCGATCCGTCAAGCATGCGCCGATGCAGGATGTAGACATTTTTTACACGCTCATATTCCATAGGATCCGTGAAGCGCTCCCGTTGCACACGGGTCATATAGAGTATATCGGTCTGGTTGATGATCTCCTCCGAGAACACGGTGTGCTCATGAAACGCAATGTTGTGCGCCCGACAGAACTGCTTCTGCTCCTCCGGCATAGAGAGCTCGCGGGGCGCAACGAAGTGGAACGTGGGGTGGAAGTGCGACAGGCCGACGATCAGCGAGTGGACCGTGCGACCATACTTCAGGTCGCCCACCATCGTCACGGTCAGGTTGTCCAACCTCCCTTGCGTTTTCTGGATCGAGTAGAGATCGAGCAGCGTCTGCGAGGGGTGTTGGTTGGCGCCGTCGCCAGCGTTGATCAGGGGCACATCCGTCACCTCCGAGGCGTAGCGCACGGCCCCCTCTAAGTAGTGGCGCATGATGATGACGTCCGCGTAGTTACTGACCATGAGGATGGTGTCTTTGAGCGTCTCGCCCTTGGTGGAGCTGGTGGTCGATGCGTCTTGGAAGCCAATGACGCGTCCGCCGAGCCTATTGACCGACGTCTCAAAGCTGAGCCGCGTGCGGGTGGAAGGCTCGAAGAAAAGTGTGGCAACGACGCGCCCACGCAGGAGGTCGCGGTTCGGACGTGCTTCAAACCGGGCGGCATTGCCGATGATGCGCAGAATGTCTGCCTTCGTACATTGATCGATGGAAACTAAACTCTTATTCAGCATGACAGGGGTATTTTTTCGTGCGGCAAAAGTAGAAAAAGGGGGTGGCGGCCGTGGCGGATTCACATTTTTACCGACTCCGTATGAAGTTGGAACGTGGATCGGTCGCGCAACAGGCCCCCGCGGTGTGATTTCCACAGCGCCGCGGCGGACGGAATCTGCACCATGAACGCTGCTTTTGCACCGCGCAAAAACGCTCTATCTTTGCGCCAACAATTTGAGACGGCCCCTTCAGACCGTCCCAATGCGTTGAGAACCAAATAAACTATACATCGTTATATGGGATTGATAAAAGAGTTCAAGGAATTTGCCATGCGCGGCAACGTGCTCGACATGGCTGTAGGTATTGTAATCGGCGGAGCCTTCGGGAAGATCGTATCTTCGTTTGTGGAGGACATACTTATGCCGCCGATTGGTGTACTGTTGGGGGGTGTAAACTTCTCCGACCTGAAGATTGTCTTCAAACAGGCCGTGATGGACGGTGAGAACGTAGTCACACCGGAGGTCGCGTTGCGTTACGGCAACTTCATCCAAGTCATCTTCGACTTCTTGATCATCGCCTTTGCCATCTTCATGCTGCTCAAGGCGGTCAACAAGTTCAACAAGAAGAAGGAGGAAGCTCCCGCAGCGCCCGAGGCACCACCTGCTGATGTGCAACTGCTGACGGAGATCAGGGATTTATTGCAGAAGAAGAACTAACGCAGAATGAAACCGGGAGCCTTCATCCCGGTTTTGTCTTTTATAGAGGTAACTCATTAGAGGTAGACACACGATAGATAAAATGAAACAGGAATTGAAAGCTGCCGATGGACGCTTAGCCGTCCTGATAGCGGGCGTGGGCGGAGCCGTATCCACCACGATGATTGCCGGTGTGATGGCCGCCCGACGTGGGCTGGCTAAGCCGATTGGATCAGTGACGCAAATGGGCCGTATGCGCAGGCAGGATGGTCGCGAGCAACTGATCAAAGAGATGGTCCCCATAGCAGGACTGGACAGCCTCGTCTTTGGCGGGTGGGACATCTTCCCTGATAACGCCCTCGAAGCCGCACGATGCGCCGAGGTGCTGAGCGAGAAGGATCTGAAGGGCGTGGCCGACGAGCTGGCCACCATCCGACCGATGGCCGCTGCCTTTGACCCGCGTTGGGCCAAGCGGCTGCATGGCACACACACGCTGCAAGGTGCCACGCGTCGTGAGATGATTGAGCATCTGCGCGGTGACATCCGCCGTTTCATGGCGGACAACAAATGCAGTCGCGCAGTCGTCCTCTGGGCCGCCAGCACGGAGATCTTCCTGCCCATGACCGACGAGCATCGCTCGCTCGAGTCGCTCGACCGTGCCATCGATGCGAACAATACGGCGGTAATCTCGCCCAGTATGTGCTACGCCTACGCCGCCCTGTCCGAGGGCGTGCCCTTCATCATGGGCGCGCCGAATCTATGCGTCGACATTCCCGCCATGTGGGAGTTGGCCGCGCAGAAACACGTGCCCATCGCCGGTAAGGACTTCAAGAGCGGGCAGACGCTGATGAAGACCGTCTTGGCGCCGATGTTTAAGACGCGCCTGCTGGGCGTCAGCGGGTGGTTCTCCACCAACATCCTCGGCAACCGCGATGGTGAGGTGCTGGACGATCCGGACAACTTCAAAACGAAGGAGGTGAGCAAGCTCTCCGTCATCGAAAGTATCCTTGACGCCGATGAGCAGCCCGATCTTTATAAGGACATCTATCACAAGGTGCGCATCAACTACTATCCGCCCCGCAAGGACAATAAGGAGGCCTGGGACAACATCGACCTCTTCGGTTGGATGGGCTATCCGATGGAGATCAAGGTGAACTTCCTCTGCCGCGACTCCATCCTGGCTGCACCCATAGCCCTCGATCTTGTGCTCTTCAGCGATCTGGCCGCAAGGGCAGGCATGAGTGGGATTCAGACATGGCTCTCGTTCTTCTGCAAGAGCCCGATGCACGATTTCGACCATGTGCCCGAGCACGATCTCTTCACCCAGTGGCGCATCGTCAAGCAGACGCTCCGCACTTTGGTGGGCGAGAGGGAACCGGACTACCTGAGCTGAGCTCACCTCCGGGTAACTAAGAAGGAAAGAAGTCCTGCCGGACGTGGGGTGGGGGTGTATTGCGATACACCTCAACACTCCCGTCGGCAGGACTTTTCGTCTTTAGCTCACTATAGTGGCCCGCTGTCGAACAGCCGCCGCTCGGCCAGTGCCTCGTACCGTGTGCCAGGTCGGCCGTAGGTGCAGAGTGGGTGGATGCTGATGCCTCCGCGCGGCGTGAAGATTCCCCGCACTTCGATGTACTTCGGATCCATGAGTCGGATCAGATCCTTCATGATCAGGTTCACACAATCCTCGTGGAAGGCTCCGTGCGTGCGGAAGCTGAAGAGGTAGAGCTTGAGGCTTTTACTCTCGACCATCTTCACGTCCGGGATGTAGTCGATCGTGATCGTGGCGAAATCTGGCTGACCCGTGATGGGGCAGAGGCTGGTGAACTCGGGGCAGTCGAAGTGCACGCGGTAATCACGCTCCGGGTGGCGGTTGGTGAAGGCCTCCAGCACCTCGGGCGCATAATCTTGACGGTAGTCCGTCTTCTTACCCAAGAGGGTTAATTCTCGTTTTTCCATGCCGCAAAAGTATTTCAGCGAACATTTTGCCCGCAGCTCAGCCCGAACAAGCGCCCTCCTTCTTTCAACCAAGGGAATAAAAAAGCGTGTGCCCCACGGATCGTGGGACACACGCTAAAGATGGTCGGAGCACGGGATTACTTCCCGTTTACTGCCTCGGTCAATCGGTCGAGCGCCGTCTGAAGCGTGGCACGCGGACACCCGACGTTGAGTCGCATGAAGCCCGTACCCTCATGGCCAAACATGGCGCCATCATTGAGTGCCAGCCGTGCACGGTCGACAAAGAGCTGGATCAGTTCGTCGTGCGACAGTCCCAGCCCACGACAGTCGAGCCAGACGAGGAACGACGCTTGCGGTCGATAAACCTTCACCTTGGGCAATCGCTCCCGGAGGTACGCCTCAACAAACGCCACATTCTCCCATACGTAAGCCAGCATTTGTCGTCGCCATTCGGCGCCTTCCGGGGTGTAGGCTGCCTTGGTAGCCTCGTAAGCGAAGATCGTCCCATGGTTGAACTCGCCCGCTTCGAGGAACGAATAGAAAGCCTGCCGCAGGCGGTCGTTCGGTACGATGGCGTACGAGGAGACGATGCCGGCAATGTTGAACGTTTTGCTCGGGGCCGTGAAGAGAATGCTGCACGCCGCTGCCTCGTCCGATACGGTCGGGAAGGGGTAATGGCGGAAGCCCGGGAAGGCCATTTCGGCGTGGATCTCGTCCGAGACGACCATCAGGTTGTGGCGCACGCAGATGGATGCCAGTCGCTGCAGCGTCTCCTTGGACCACACGATGCCCGCGGGGTTGTGCGGATTGGAGAGGATGAGCAGCTTGCAACGATCGTCGATGATGGATTCCAATTGCTCAAAATCCATCTCATACACACCGTCAACCAACCGCAGCGGGTTGATGATCACCTCGCGCTGCATGCCCTCGGGCACAAGGCGGAAGGGATGATAGACGGGCGGCTGAATGATGATGCGGTCACCGGGCTTTGTGAAGTGATCGATCACGAAGGCAAAGCCCTTGACGATCCCCGGGATGTAAGAGATCCATTCGCGGCGGATGTCCCACCCATGCAGGTCGTGCACCCAGCGAATGATGGCGTCGTAGTACGCCGACGACGGAAACGTATACCCGAACACAGGGTGCTCGCAGCGTCGGCGCAGCGCATCGAGGATGAAGTCCGGCGTTCGGAAGTCCATGTCAGCCACCCAAAGTGGCATCAGACCGTCTCGCCCGAAGTTCTCCGTCAGTGCGTCATACTTAATAGAATCAGTGTTTGTTCTCTCGATAAACTCATTGAAATCATACTGTTTCATGGTGCAATAATTTTTCGGGAGGCAAATGTAATAACTTTGCCCCGACTTAATTAATCATAAATAGAAAAGAAAGAAATGATGAGAAAGAATTTGATCTACGGAGCACTGATCCTCTGCATGGGGTTGCTCCTGGGCAGTTGCAGCAAGAATGATGACCCGAAAACGAGCGAGTTAGCTGGCACATGGAAGCTGAAGGAGAAGGGCCATACAGAGGTTGTATGGGAAGCACCGAGCGACCTTACGCTGGAGATGATGGGGCGGAAATTTCCCGCTAGTATGCTCTCTGGCTACCTCACACCGATGCTCAGCAACTTAATTGGCAATGCTCTGCAAGGCGTGACTTTGACGTCCGATGGTAAGGTGAAAACCACCGTCTATACGGACGCGGCGAAGAAGACCACAGCCGTCTCTGAGGGCTATGCCACCTATAAGGACGAGGGCAACGGTCGCCTGAAGCTCTACTTCACCGACAAGACTTTTTCTGAGTTGAAGAACGTCGATGCTCAGACGTTGACGCAGATCAAGGCTGCGCTGAAGGACGGTGTCCCCGTGCGCTACGCCATCAGTGGCAACAGCGCCCGTTTCTATCTCGACACCGAGACGATCAAGGCCATGCGCAACTACCTCCCCGCTCTCTTCTCGATGGCTGGCGGTATGCCTCCCCAGGTATTGAAAGGTTTACAGGCTGGGCTGGCTAATGTGGTGGAGAAGTCGACCAAGATAGAGCTCGCACTGAACGTAGAGCGATAAACCGCTCTCTCCGTTAAATAGAGAAATCCCCCCTTCTGCCGATGGTGGAAGGGGGGATTTCTGTTTGGTATGCGGGGGACGAGTCGCGGAGGTCAGAAGAGCGAGAAGCGCACGTAGCGTTTCGGGTTCTGCTTAAAGTCGATCAGCAGATTGTTGGCGCTCCCGACGGTCTGATTGAGGTTCTGATAGAGCGACGTATCGTTGAGCAGCAGCCCCATCGAATTGTCCTTCGCGTTCAGTTTAGCCGTCGTCTGATTCAGGTTGCCGATGGTCTGATTGAGCGACTGCACGGTGCCGTTCAGATCCAGCGTGCGCAGATCGCCACTCAGGGCTGAGAAGTTAGCCGAGGCTGTGTTGAGGTTGCCTGCAATGGCCGGCACATCCCTTTGCAACAGTCGGTTCAGCTGTCGCGACGATTGCTCCAGCCCAGCCGTCGTTCGCTCAATGTTCTCCAGCGACTGTGTCAGCGCAGGATGGTTGACCAGCACTTGCAGTCCGGCCAGGATCGAATCCAGCTTCGGCAAGAGCGCCATCACCTGCGGCAGCATTTGGTCCTGCACGGTCGACATCAGACTCTCCGGCTGGCGACCCTCGATCGTGTCGCCTGATTGCAGGTATTCGTCCACATATTTATTGAGTTGGATATGCAGTTCAGCACCGCTGAGGAGGGTCTTTTCCAGCGATACGTAGCTGCCCCGATTGATGCGCATACTCTTTTCGAGGTTGATCTCAACGAGTATCCGGTTCGTTGTCGAATAGTCGTAAAAGATGTTTCTCACCAGTCCCACCTTGAAGCCCTCGACGTAGACAGGGCTGGAAATCGTCACGTCCTTCACGTTCGTGCAGGCCACGAAATAGCGGTTGACGGGGCGGAACAGGTTGATCCCCTTCAGGTAATTGACACCCAAGTAAAGCAATGTCAGGCTGATGATCGTCACAAGGCCGATCGTCACCTCTTTGGAAAACTTCATCTTCATATTTCTGTTATAGATCTGTCTCTCTCCGGTTATTTCAGCCGCTTTCCGTCCTTCATACGGATAATGAAAGCGTTGGGGAAATCCTTCTGGAGTTCCCGATGGAGCCGCTGTATGTCTTTGAACTCCGTCGTCTCGCCACACGTGTATTTATACTTGCCTCCCTCGCGGTAATAGCTCGTGCGACGGCCCTTGAAGGCTCGGGCATTGTCCGGTAGTGGTTTGTCAGAAGTCAGGATCTGCACCTTGTAAACGATCCCGCTGCTGCTTGCTGACGAATGGCGGCTCTCGCCCACCACGCTACGTGCCGGGCCATCAAACTGCACCGACACACTCGACCGTGATGACGACGAGCTACGACTTGCGGGCGAGCTTTTCGGCTCCTCTTTCTTCTTTTCCGGAGCCTCTTTACGGCTTACGCCCTGGCCCTGCTTGCGTTCATAGTCGCGTTTGTAGCGTCCGAACGCGTTATAAATAGCCCGCGCCAACTCTGTGCGCCCCTTGTCGGAGGCCATGTAACTCTCCTCGTCAGGGTTTGAAATGTAGCCCACCTCAACGAGCACACTGGGCATGCTGGTCGCCTTCAGTACCAAGAATCCGGCCTGCCGCACACCGCGATTTTTCCGCCCCGCTTGCTCGAATCCACGCTGGATTTCAGTGGCCAGTGCGATGCTTTGCGCCATGTTTTTATTCTGAATCAGGTCGAACATGATGTACGACTCTGAGGAATTGGGGTTGAAGTTTTCGTAGCGCTTCTTGTAATTGTCCTCCAGTAGGATGGCGGAATTTTCCAGCATCGCCACGTCCAGATTCTCCTTCGTTTGCGCCAGTCCCAGGGTATACGTTTCCGTGCCCCGGACAGAACTGCCGTGCTTCAGCGAATTGGTATGGATGGAAATAAAGAGGTTGGCGTTGTTGTGGTTGGCTATGTTGGCACGCGTCTCCAAGCCCACAAACTTGTCGCTTGTCCGCGTGTAGATCACCTTGACATCCTTGTGCCCATCGGCGATCATCTCGCCCAGCCTTTTGGCGATAGCCAAATTGATGTTCTTCTCGTTCGTTTTGCGCCCCCTGGCGCCGGGATCGCGTCCGCCATGTCCAGCGTCGATCACCACAGTGAATGTTTTCTTACTCGCCTGCAGCTGTGGAGCACACCACAACATGCAGAGGATGGAGACGATAAGCACGCTCCACAGCTTGTTTCTAATCGTTCCGTTTACCACCACTTTGTTTTTTGCGCAGATTGTTTGAATGTGCATCCTTCAAAAAAGAAAAAGGTCGATTGGCAACCGTATAGGCTCCCCTCATTTGTTTCGATAAGTGGGGGCTATCGTGCTGATCGACGGGGACAAAAGTAGGAAAACTTTCAAGAGGCCTTTGTGGCGCGGCGGCTTCCACGGCCTATCCTGCGGCTCTGTCGTGCCCCCGCGAAGCCTCCGCCGAAACCTCCGCGAAGCCATTTTGAACATGCGAACCTCTCGCCCGAACCTCCGTGGCCTCATTTCCAATCTGCGAAGGCATCAACCAAACCGCTGTGGCCCCATTTCCGATCCGCGAAGCCTTCAACCAAACCGCCGCGAAGCCAAATTCAATCTGTGAAGGCATCAACCGGATTTTACCCATGTTTTTGTGATGTCACGAAGATGTGTGTGATATACTCATGATACACACATGCGCGCATAAGTTATATGAGAATACTATGTTTATTAGAGCGTGCGTGGATGGAGTATAGGATGATGAGTGAAATTGATTGGTATGTAATCACGAATAGTTATATACAATACGATTTATATTCCTGTGAACGCAGTAATTTGTGTAAATTGTATTCTTATATATAGATGCATACAGGATAAATTATATGAGATATGATCATCTTTCACGTGATATCATGAAGATATGTATGATATGCTCATAATATGCACATGTGCGCATGAGTTATAGAAGAATGATATATTTATAAGAGCGCGCGTGGATGAAGTATAGGAAGATAATTTGAATAAAATCATATGCAGTCACGGAGAATTACTTATAATTTAATCTATATTCTCGTGAGCGCATGATGTTGTATATATTATATGATTAGATGCATGTGCGTGCAGGATGAATTGTAGAAGATATTATTGCTCTTTGTGTGACATCACGAATTAGTGATTTCTTTGACAGTGGACACTTCACAGATTGAAAATGGCTTCGCGGCGTTTGGGTTGGGAGCTTCGCGGGTTGAAAATGACGTTGCGGGAATGGCGATGAAGGCTTCGCCAGTTGAATCTGGAGCCGCCGG
>ERZ772874.564-NODE-564-length-19931-cov-3.610787_pt1 | contig 19931 bp, 22 predicted proteins | sample MGYA00580586_ERZ772874 | MGnify/ENA primary metagenome ERZ772874 (study PRJEB29015, sample SAMEA2737952) | human oral metagenome | biome: human oral; feature: human-associated habitat; material: dental | place: China | collected 2154 ... | reverse complement strand
AGAGGCGCCTGCCCGGAAACGCCCTATCTACGCGGGGTTCAGGGCACCCATATTTGAGACGCCCAAAATATAGCGGCGCGACGTTGGCAAAAGACAAGGCGGTAAGCCGTAGACAGTACAAGCAGTACGGTCAGGCAAAGCCAACACAGCAACGCCGTACCTTTGCAAAGGAAGCCGCGATCAGGGCGCCTTCAGCTCACGTGTTTCCCGGACAGGAACCAGAGGGCGATCCCGCCCTTGGTGACGGCGATATAGGCCAGCACGGCATAAATTACCGCGGCGCCCCAGTGTGCCGTATTGACCGGCAGGCGCTTGAGCAGGCGATCGTCAGCCAGTGCAGCGGGCAGACAGGCCAGCAGCACGCCCAGCGTCGCGCCGGCCACGCTCATGACCGGCGCCTGACTGTTCAGCGCCAGCACGCACGCCGCAATTTGTGCCTTCCCCCATAATCCGCTCAGAAAAAAATCGGTAAAGGCTGCGGAAAAAATATTTGCGGCACCCTGCTCTCCCGATTTTTCCTTGCAATGTTCAGCGTTCAGTGACCAGGCCGCCAGGCCGATCAGACCGATGCACAATGTCCAGGGCAAGGCGTCGGCACGCACGAGCAAGCGCAGCAGTTCCGAGAACGCGCCAGCGAGCGCATTATTGATCAGCGTAGCTGCGGCAAGCGCCAGGCACAGGACGGCGGGTCTGCGATATCTGGCGGCCAACAGGGCAGTCAGCCCTTGCGTCTTATCGCCGACTTCGGCCAAACCAACCGCCAGTAGTGAAACGAAAAAAGCTTCCATAACACAGGAAATACGAGGAAGACGAACAGCAATCGAACAACAATTTCGACAAAAAAAACAGCGCGGAGACAAGCTCCGCGCTACACCGACCACCCTATACATGGTTCCCCGCGAGTGCCGTTAGGCCGGCATCCTGAACCGAGGTTCAGAGGAGGCTGCCTCCTTTCCGCATCAGGCTCACTCGGCAAGGGGCGGGCACAACAGCGGTTTCTAAAGTCAGCAGCCAATGCCTATCAGCATTGGTTCAAGGAATATATGACCTTGACGAACACCGCAGGGAACACCCTGAGGAGACAGGCAGATTAGAACAGGTCTTCCTGCGGCGGCAGCACCGTGTCAATCTGCGCCTCCATGGCTTGGATTCTACGCTTTGCCTGCGCAAAGTCCAGCATTGTTTGCGAAAAATCATCTGGCGTCGATGTTGCCGAGCGCTGCATCAACAGCTCGTGCGCAATATTGAGCGCGGCCATGACGGCGACGCGCTCCGGACTGTTACTGCGCGTTTGCTCGGTAATTTCATCCATTGTCGCGCTCACATGGGCGGCCGCAGCGCTCAAAGCATCGCGCTCTTCAGGTGGGCAAGCCACGCGGTATTCCTTGCCGAGCAGGACGATATCGAGATAATTGGCTTCGTTGGTCATGGTCGGAAATCAGACAGATTCTTCATTATCGGAAAGATCGGGCAGCTGTGCGGCAAGCTGTTCGATCTGCATGCGCGCCGCATCCATGCGGCTGATCAGCGCCGCACGCATCGCCTCGGCTGCGGCGAGCCGTTGCTGCAATTCGGCATTTTTAGCGCGCAGGCTATGACACAAGTCCACGATCCGGGCTACTTTGTCTTCAAGCGCATCAAGTTCATTCATCATTGGCAAAATTAAATTTAAAAATCCCGTAAATTCAATGTAATACGGATGCTGCGTAATCTAACACATTCATACGCTCATTTTCTGAAAACATTCGGCATTTCTATCTACCCACCCGTATTCCCTTTTTTCGTTTCCCTTCTTCGCCGCAATGTTCCCCGCCATTTGCCGTATATCTTCGACGAAATCAATCTCACCGACGATAAGGCGTCAGTGGTCGACCTGCGCCCACCCAGCCGCCGATACCACCGCTGACATGATAGACCTTTTTGTAACCGGCCTGCTCGGACAGAAACTGTGCGGCCACACGTGTACGTTTACCGCTGCGGCAGATCAGAATCAGCGGCTGTTCCGGCCCGGCAATCGGGCGTGCTGCGGCCAGCCATTGCGCCGGATCCGCCCGACCATGCTCATCGAAGAAAGTCAGCAGCTGGCTACCGTCAATCACGCCGCTGCTTTTCCATTCGCTTTCGGTACGAATATCAATCAGCGGGATGCCTTTGGCCGTCAGACGCGCCAGCTCGGCGGCGTCGATTTCGACAACTTCAGCCTGCGCTGTCATGGCTGACACGCCCAGCGCTACTGCCAGCGCCAACTGCCTGTATAAAGTGTTCATTTTCAATTTTCATCCTTTTCTTTCATTACGAAACCTTTAGTACGAAACGGTACACGCTCTGTGCGCACCCAGGGCTTCATCCCTGAAGGCACGCTGCGTCGATCAGCCGGCGGGCAATGCTGACTGGATCGGGCAGCGGCGGCAGAGCATCCCGACGAAACCAGCCGGCGGCTTCGATTTCCGCCGGATCGGGCGAAATCGTGCCGCCCGCGTAATCGGCGAAAAATGCCAGCATCAGCGAATCCGGGAAAGGCCAGGGCTGACTGCTGAAGTACCGCAAATTGGTAATTTCAATATTGACCTCCTCGCGCACCTCGCGGACGGCGCAGGCTTCCAGCGTCTCGCCCGCTTCGACGAAACCGGCCAGCGCACTGAAAACGCCCGGTTTGAAATGCGGGCTGCGCGCCAGCAGCAATTCGTCGCCGCGCGATATCAGCACCATGATAGCCGGAGAAATACGTGGATACGCGAGCAGCCCGCAGGCCGGGCATTCCATCGCAAATTCGGTGGTTTTCATGCGCGTCGGCGTGGCACAACGACCGCAAAAATGATGGTTGCGCCGCCAGTCCAGCAACTGCGTCGCACGACCGGCCAAGGCAAAAGCTTCCATACCGCCCAGACCATATAGCGCACGCACCGGCGTCAAACTACCGGGCGCATCAGATGGCAGCACGTCCAGATCGACGGCATAGCACGGTTTCCCCTGCCATTGACCAATACGCAGCACACCCGCCGGATGCCCCCAGTCCGCCGCCGCTGCCGTCGGAAAAATACCGGCAGCGCCCTTGCCACCGACCGCCAGCACCTCATTCTTGTGGCGAACGATCCAGTAACCGAACAGATCACTCATGGAAATACATACACATACGCTGAAAACTCTCTGACTCAGGATAAGCGCTCAATGATTACGACAGAGAGTGCAATGACACAAAAGTTCCGTGGATTCTCGCATAGCCGTAATCATCATGCCATCGTCGCCGTCATTCGGGGAAAATCCCCGTGCAAAACCCAGAGTCCTCCGGAACAGGCGACTGAGGCCACTCTCCAGGCGTCTCTGGCAGGCGGATCAGGGCAACATCAGGGGCCCCAATTGCGTGAGGCGTACAGTGATGCTTGACGGCCCAGCGACACCGCCATCTTCCATCGCTTATCATTCCGCCAAACACTTAAGGAAACGTTGCCATGAAAGCCAGCATACCGATTTTGATCGGCGGACGCCCATTGGGCGGGGACGCCATGCCCGCCATCATCACGCCGCTGGTCGGCAGGACGCGCGCCATGATTCTCGAAGAAGTCGCCGCAATCGCTCCCAAAAAACCCGATCTGCTCGAATGGCGGATCGACTTTTTTGAAGCGATCGGCGATCACCAGGCCGTCATCGACACGGCCCTGGCGATTCGCCAGGCTGCATCCATTCCCGTACTGCTGACTCGCCGCAGCGCCGCCGAAGGCGGCCAATCGCTGGCGATCGACGAGGCAGTCGTCACGGCCATGTACACCGCCGCCTGCCAGGCCAAATGCATTGAGCTGATCGACTATGAACTCTCCAACGCTCCCGCCGACATTGAAGCGCTGCGCAAGGTCTCGCGCGCCAACGGCATCGGCATGATCCTGTCGTCCCACAACTTTCAGATGACGCCCGATGCATCAACGCTCGACGAGAAATTCGCCGCTGCCGTACGCCTGGGCGCCGACGTGGCCAAGGTAGCGGTCATGCCACACAATGACCGTGACGTGCTCGAACTATTGGCGGCTACCCGCCGCGCCCGCGAGAAGCACGATCTGCCGTTGATCAGCATCGCCATGGGCGGCCTCGGCGCACTTTCGCGTATTGCGGGCTGGATCTACGGCTCGTCAGCCACCTTTGCCATCGGTCAGGGCTGCTCGGCGCCGGGTCAAATCGCTATTGAAGATCTGCGCGCCGCACTGTCGATCATCCGGCACGCCGTTCTCGGCGAATCACCCGGCACGCCATTTGGATCGTGAACAGGCGCGCGCGCCTGCCCGCGTAAATTCCGGCCACCGATCGTGATCGCACGCGGCCGGATGCCTCCAGTCGCCGAAAACCATACCCGCGTACCGACACAGACAACCCCGAAAACGGGCGGAATAGACAATCTGCCGCAAGGCACAACTTCACGTCCGGCAACGATACGGCTCACCGCCGCCCGTTATTCCTGCGCTGCATCGGGGGCTGACATCAGATCGGCCAGCAGGCGTTGGTACTCGGCCGATTGCCTGAGCAGTATGGGGGCGGCCGACTTCAGCAGGTTGATATCTTCATGCGGCAGATAGAAGCGGGTCGGGATGTTCAGCAATTCGCGGCGCAACGGCGAATCGGGCAAATCATGCAGATTCAGGCTGACGAAGTACGCGTTCACCTTATCGCCATCCCTGTTGTACGCCGACGCATTGACTTCGTCGATTATGCTGCGAAAACGCCGCAGCGATTCCTGGGAATTCTGGTCGATGGGAATATTGATGGCGGCATTGAGTACATCGGCAAACCCCGGCACGACCGCGCTCTGGTCAATGTCACTATTGATCTGGTTCTGTGCGTTGATGGCGATCACGATGATGCGCCGAATCTTCCCGCCGAGCAGCCGGTTGTTGAGCGTGAAAGGCGCATAAATTTCATTCAGTTCAAGCAAATGCCGCAAACCGAGATTATCGGTCAGCCCGCCATCGAGCAGATGCAGATACGGGCGTTCGCTGCTCTTTGCGTAGTGTCCGATATACGCCAGGTATTCCCGACGGGTTTGCCGTTGCAGCGCATGTGCTTCCTGGCCGATCACCGCATCGCGCATCGGCTCCGGCAGCGTATAGCCGCAATTGCCGCCATTGTTGTTGAGCGTCACCGGTGCAAAAACGAGAGGAACGGCACTGGAAGCGGCGACCGCACGGGCAATCCTGAGAGTGGACAGGTTCAGGCACAGAACATCGAAATACTCCTGCGTAAAATCGATGCGTCGCCCCGCCGTCATATCCGTCGCGCTAATGACGGCAAACGGGCCGCGGCGGTTCTGCACCAGATCACCGAACGTCGCTTTGCCAAACAGGGTGTTTTCGAACTGTTCCTGCAATAAATCGCCGCGCCCGAATTCCGGCGATTGGAGGCGCGGCATATTGGCGAACGAAAGTATCTGCCGGCTGATCTGGCGCTGGAAATTCTGTTTCAGGAAGCGATTCTCGAAGTCAGGGATCGTATCCCTGCCGTGCAGGGCAAGATACGCCGCCAGCACCGCCCCTCCTGAGACGCCGTACACCACATCGATATGGTCCAGCCACGTGCTGCGCCGCCCGTGCAGGTAAATCGGTTGGCTATCCAGCGCTTCCAGAATCCCGTAGCCAAAGGCCGCCGCCCGCGTACCGCCGCCGGAAATCATCATCACGATGAAATTTTCCTTTTCCCTGGCACGATCCATCGCCTGCTGCAGGCGATAGCCCTCGCCGGCGCGCACCTGATTGATCGTTTCCACAGGGCGGAACTGCACGACGGAACACGCCGAAAGCAGAAAAACCCAAAGCGCGAGGCACCCTTTTCTCAAGCGGCCTAACCCGCCATTCCGGCGTGACTTCATTTCATGAAAAACATTGTCAAATTAAAAAAACGGCTACGGCATTCGCCTTTTACCCGTCAGCGCCTTGCCAGCCGCCGCCGAGTGCTTTGTAAAGTCCGACCAGTGTCTGAGCCCGCGCCAATTGTGCGGCAATCAGGTTTTCTTGTGCCTGAATTTCTTGAAGACGTGCAGTCAAAACATTGTCCAGCGTTTTGCCGCCGTATCGGAAAAGCTTTTCCGCGTCCGCCGCTTGCTTGTCCGTCTGACGATGCGCCTGCACCAGCAACGCATTCTGCCGCACCAGAGAATTCTGGTTGTGATAGGCCGTATCGACCTCGGCCAAGGCTTGCAGCAGCGTTCGGTCATATTGCAACAGCGCCGTTTTCAGCCGTGCATCGGCGGCGTCAATGTTGGCCTGGATACGGCCATTGGTCAGCAGCGGAATCTGGAGACCGACCGAAAGCAGACTGCTCCAGCCGCTCAGACTGCGTTCGCCGTCGATGCCGATCATGCCCTGCCCCAAAAAATTAATGGAGAAGCGCGGTAACAAATCGGCCCGGGCGCTGGCCAGCCTAGCCGCGTATGCCTGAACCTGCGCGGCGGCGGCGCGAATATCGGGGCGGCGCTCGACCATGCCCTGCGGCGTGTGTCCGCCCGGCGCCTCCGGAAGCTTATCCAGCAGATCGCTATGACTTTCGGCCAGACGGAATGCCTGCGGAACGTGCCCCGTCAAAACGGCAATGGCGCGAACATGGGCGGCGTATTCCGCCGTCAGGGTACTTTCGCGCGCCTGCGCGGCAGAGAGCTGGGCGCGCGCCTGTTCGACCTCGTAGGCGCTCAGATGCCCCGCCTGAAAGCGGCTCTGCACATAGTCGGTCAGACGCTTCAGGACGACAATACTGCGCTCGGCGGCACGTTGGCGAGATTGGGCGGCACGCGCCAGAAGGTAGTGCGTCGCAATATCGCCGGCGACGAGAAGCTGCGCGCCATAGGCCTGTTCCTGCGCGCCGAGCGCAGCGTAGCGGGCGGCATCGGCATCACTGCGCTTTTGACCAAAGATGTCAGGCTCCCACGCGGCGTTCAAACCGCCGCTGAGGCTGGAACCCTCCAGGGTGAAGTGATCTCGATTGAGCGCCACCGCTTGCGGATAACGCCCCAGCGCATCACGCGCACGATCGTCCAGCGGGTTGTCGATGCGCGCATCCATACGCATGAATGTTGCCGACGCACCCACTTTCGGCCCCAGATCGGCCTGTGCAAGACGGACTACGGCGCGCGCTTCTTCCAGACGGCTGCGGGCAATGGCAATGTCGTAGTTCTGCTGCAAGCCGCGTTCGATCAGCGCATCCAGCACCGGATCGCGCCACTGCCGCCACCACTGTGCGATGTCGGCACTGTTCCGGGCGCTTTGGGCATGGTCAAACGCTGCCGGCAAAGCAACGCTGCTTGGTCTCGAAATCACCGTATTCTGGCAGGCAGCAAGTAATGCAAGGGCAAGCGGCAATAAACGGTAGGGATGCAGGTTCATGGTTTTTTCCGGGACAATATATTCAGGTTAACGTTGATTGCGCAGCGCACTTGCATTTGCGGATATGTGCGGATTTTCGTACGAAAACTGGTACAGGACACAACAGCAACCGCATGGATAGGCCCCATCACAGGTATTTTTGCGCCTCGCGGAGACTCAGCCGGCTCATGCCTTGCCGGTAGTCTGCGATGAAGCGGCGCACCCAGTCGGGGTGGGTTTTGCTGTAATCGCGCAGCGCCCAGCCGATGGCCTTGTTGATGAAAAATTCGCTCTGCCCCAGGTTGTTGCGCAGAATTTGCTCCAGCAGCGCGGTATCGGTTTTTTCTTTACGCAACAGCTGGTGATCGATGGCAACGCGCCGCAGCCAGATGTTGTCGCTTCGGCTCCAGTCCAGCAACACCGCATTCACTTCGGGATGGCGCAGGGCGATGCCGCCGACGATGCAGTCGAGAAAATCCGCCGTGTCCCACCACGATTTGGTGGTGATCAGTTGTTGCAGCTGGGGAATGTCTTGCGGCGTCAGCTTGGATTGCACGGCGCGCAGGTACTCAAGCGCGCAGTATTGCAGCTCGCGGTGCGGGGCCGCCCAGCATTGCTTGACAAAGCGCCAATCCACATCGGCTTGGGCCGCGCCTTTGAAAAACGGCTTGCACACCCGCATCAATTGCGGTTTGGCAATGCCGAGAAAATCGAAGCGGTTTTTCATGTAAGCCCGCATGGGCGCGGCGCGCGCCGGGTCGGCAGTACAGGCCAACATCGTCAACAAGGCATCAAAATCCACCGTCCGCCTTTCCTATTCACCCGCAGACGGCTTGCACCATCTGGCGCCAAATATCTCAAAAGCCCCAAAAGCGTGGAATCTCATGACGTCCTTCAGGGTCATCCTGCCTTTTCCTGTTTTCCTGAAAAGTTTCCGGCACATCCGGCCGGCCGTTTGTTGCATCCGCAGACCGTTCCGCAGCCGTATCCACAGTTGCCGGACAGGGGCCGTACCTGTACGGCGAGATTACTGACGGAGTGGGCGATATGACTCAACTCACCACCCAGCGCCTCTCCTGCCGCTGAATCGAGAAAAAAGCAGGCAAAACATCGCCGCATGGGGAATCAATGGCAATTTCTTCGCGGCCAACCTGGGCTTTCGGCGCTCTGGCATACCCTTAGCCCTGTTTCTCCAGCATGTTTCGGACCCGCACCAAAGCCAGCCCAAGAAACAGCGCGCCGGTAATCGCCATGATCACCAGATTGTGCCACACGATCTCCACGCCGCCGCCACGGGCGACGACACTTTGACTGAACTGATAAAACTGCGTGCTCGGCCAGTATTCGCTGATCCACTGCGCCGTCTGCGGCATATTGTTGCGCGAGGTGTGCATGCCGGAAAACATGATCATCGTCAGATACAACGGCAATACCAGCAGGCTGAACTGCGGCATAGTCGGCGTAAACGTGGCAAGCATGATCGCCATCGACGCTACGGAAAACAGATACACCACCGTCCCCGCCACAAACAGGGCGATTGAGCCGTTGATCGGCATTCCGAGAGCCAGATGCGCGATGAAATACAGCGATAGGGTCGACGCAAGCAAGATCACCACGCCGTTGGAGATGATTTTGGCCAGCATGATTTCGGCTGCCGATACGGGCATCACCAGCAGATGTTCCATTGTGCCGCGTTCGCGTTCGCGGATAACCGCCGAGCCGACCAGCAACATCAGGAGCAGCATAATTGCGCCGTTGATCGCGCCGGTAGGAATCTGGTAAGCGTTATCGGCATTGGCGTTGTAGCGCATCCGCACGACGGGGGCAACGGGTAACGGCGGCTGCACGCCGATGAAATTGCGGATTTCACGCTCGAACATCTGGCTGATGTAGCCTGCGCCGATGCCTGCCTGCGACATCCGCGTCGCATCCACCTGCAGCAGCACTTTCGGCCGTCGCCCCAGCTGGACATCGCGCTGGAAATTGGGGGGAAATTCCAGCGTAAACACATAGTCGCCCTTATCCATGCCGATTTCCGCCTGCTGTGGCGTCGTCTCTTCAGGCATCAGGAAATACGGTGCGCCGATGGCATCGCGGATACGGTAGGACAGTATGGAACGGTCGTAATCCACCACGGCCACGGCGACATTCCGCAGCTCCGAGCTGGCTTTTGTTTGCGACGCCACCATGCCGGTAAACATATAGGCAATCAGGATAACCATGGTCAGGTCAGCAAACAGGCTGCGGTATTCTTTGCGAATCAATGCGTGCAGATTCGTCAGAAAGGTTTTCATAGGCCCTATCTTGGCTGGATTTTGGTTACTTTTCGGCTGCTTCCTGGCTCGGTTCAGATGGCGAAGATGGCGGGCAATGACACGTCTCCGGGCGCAACCTTGCCAACGCCGGATTTCATCCGCATCCGCGCGCAATTTTTGCCGGTCGTGTGGTCTTCCCTGTCCAGTCGCGAAGGCTGCATTTCCAACGCATACGCACCCCCTGAATCAATCGGTTTTGAGGCTATTGCCATGGTGATGTCCTGAGAAATTTTCGTGACCGTCGATTGCATGACCGCCTGCATGCAGATTGCAAACCGTACATCCGCTTCGCCTGAAAGCTATGCCTCCTGTTTTTTCAGACAGATGCACGCCAGTGTGAAAAACAGTACGTAAAACCCCGCCAACACAACCAGTTCCTGCGCAAGTTCGGCAAACCTCAACCCCTTGGTGAAGGTGCCGACGGTGATAGTGTTGTACCACGAATAAGGCAGAATTCTGCCCGCCACATAAGCGCTGCCCTGCAAAGACGTCACCGGAGTTATAAAGCCCGAAAAACTTATGGCCGGCGCGGACGTGACGATGGCGGTCAGAAAAATCGCTGCCACCTGCGAACGCATAAAGCACGACACCAGTAGCCCCATCGCAGTGGTCGTGCAGACGAACAGCAACGTTCCCAGCACCAGCGCTGCCGCCGAGCCTTTCAGCGACACGCCGAACCACAGCACGATCATCAGATACAGCGCAACAAAGCTGGCCATGCTGGCCACCACATACGGCAACTGCTTGCCAAACAGAAACTGCAATTTCCCTGCCGGCGAACCATAGAAATTGGAAATCGAACCGAGTTCACGCTCGCGCACCACGCCCACCGCCGCCATCATGGCGGGGAACAGCGTCAGCGCCATCATCAGGATGCCGGGTGCGATGGAAAAAATGCTTTTGAAATCCTGGTTGTAAATAAAACGCGGCTCGATACCGGCGGCTGACTGTAGTGGGGGCAAGCCATTTTTACGGGCAAATTCCTTCAGATAAGCCGTTACGGCGCCGTTGGCGTAGGCGATAATGTTACTGGCGTTGAAAGTCTCGGCACCGTCGATAAACAGGCCGATTTCAGGCGTATCGCCGCGCAGCAGGTCGCGCCCGAAATTGGGCGGAATATCAATCACCAGTTTGGCGTCGGTGCTCTCCAGCGCGTGATCGGCATCGGTATCGGCAGCCAGCGGCGGGCGCTCGGTAAAATAGGCCGAACCGCGAAACTGCTCCAGCAGACGGCGGCTTTCCACACTTTGGTCACGATCGAGTACGGCGAAACTCAGTCCGTTCACATCAAATGACACGCCCCACGAGACGGCGGCCATCAGAACCACGGGGCCGAACACGGCAAAAAATGTACGCACGCGGTCGCGCAGCAATTCCTTCGCTTCGCGCGCGGCAAAGGTCAGGATGGTCGCAAACCAGTATTTCATGGCGCTTCCTTTGCGAAGCGGACAGACCAGCCGGCGCGCCCACACCGGAAACCTGCCGAAACCACCCAAACCCGCCAAACCGCCCAAACCACCCAAACCTTATGCCAGCCGGCGCCTTTCCCGCGCGGCGGCACGGGGCATGGAGCGCAGCCGGATGCGCAGCTTTTATTGGCCTGAAACACGGTTATTCCTCAATTGCCACATAACCCGTTCTATTAATCAATATCTTGCCCTGCGGCGATTTTATCCATGCGATGAACTGCTGCACGGCCGGACTCTCGTTGCCTGTAGTCACTACGTAAAACGCTTTCGCGTAAGGATACGTGCCATTGATGATGTTGTCGCGCGTGGGCGCAACGCCGTTGATGTTCAACAACTTGATCTGATTGTTTTTCAGCATGGTTTGCGTGTAATACAGGAATGAATAACCCAGCGCGTTGCTGTAATTGCGGTAATCCGCCACGTCATTGACGATGCCGCCCATGCTGCCGAGGCGGTCTTCGCGCGGCGGCGTCATCAGGGGCGTATTGCCCATAATCTTCTGCATGGTGGACTGGCTGCCGGAATTTTCATTACGCTGGAAAGCGCGAATGGCCTGATCCGGCCCGCCCACTTCGCGCCAGTTTTTCAGGCGGCCCGAATAAATGTCGACCACCTGCCCCGTCGTCAAATTGCTCACCGGGTTCTGCCCATTCACGAAGAAGACAAATGCTTCCTTGCCGATCGGCGTGAGCTTGAAGGTTTTGCCCGCGGCCTTGGCGGCCTTGACCTGTTCGTCGGACGGCGCGGCGACAAAAATCATGTCCGTCTCCCCCGCGATTAGACGCTCATACGCCTGTGGCGTATTGGTCATGCGCACGAAGTCGGACGACCAGTGGTCGTATTCCCGCGTATCTCCAGCGCCGGGCGGCGGATAAACCGCTTGAACAAAAGCGGCGTAAAGCGGATACAGCGCCACCGCCCCATCCAGCCGCGGACGCTCTCCGGCAGGGATTTGCAGGGTACTGGGCGCATCCAGCCTCGCCAGTTGGTTGTTCTGGGAAAACGGTTCATACACGCGCAAGTCGATGTTACCGGCCGTCATTTGCGGCACTTTGCGCGCCTGCTCGTATTGCCACATATGGTAGCCGTAATGCCCACCGCCTATCACGGCCGAAAGCAACATGACGATGCCCGTCTGCTTCTTGTAGCGCGTAAACAGGCACAGCAGCAGGGCCAGCAGAAAAATGACCAGGCAGGGCACGGCGACTTCGGGATGGCCGGTAAACACGATCATCACCATCCCCCAAAAGCCGACAAAGGCAAGGACGCCAGCGGTCATCAGAAAGAGAAGAAATTTGACTATGGGATGCATGGCAAACAATGTCCTGAGAAAAAGTCCGATTGATCGAAGTCAATATTTTAATTTACAGCGTCAGCCTGCTTGCGCCTCCCGATCCGGACGCCGGCAGAACACCCACCAAACGGCGGAAAATGAACGGCACGCTCGCCTGACAGCGCCCCGCCCGCACACCCGCTTAACTTTTAAATTGCGGCATTGCGTACGGTCAGACCGCTCGAGGGCTGGCGCCGACCGTACCCACGGGCTTCATTGCAACCAGAGGAATGCCTGCCAGTTCTGCCGTGCCGTTTTCCAGATTGCAGCGCCCGTGGGTAAGCAGGATTTTTTCAGGCTGCCTGAACAGGCAGGCGGCTTGCTGGCCTTGCCGCGCATATCTAAAAATCGTCATAGTGTTGCGCGGCCTTGTCGTACGCCCTGTACTGTCTGCGGCGGCGGATTGAACGTCTACGACGGCTGCCCGGAAGCCCGCGTCCTTTGGGCGTTTCAGAGGGGGTAGCTCTGGAACCCGCGTCAATTGGGCATTTGCGGAAAGGCAGCGCTGGAACCCTTATTCCGCGCGGGGTTCGGGCCTGCTCCATCGCTACCGGCGTCTGCCTACATTGCGCGTTAAGCGCGGCAGCATCTGCGCACGGTGCGCTGAACGTCTGTCGCGCCCGAACATCCGCGGCGAATCCCCATCCGCAGTAGCTGCCCGGAAGCCCGCGTCCCTTGGGCGTTTCAGAAGGGATATTGCTGGAACCCGCGTCAATTGGGCGTTTCAGAGGGGGCATCGCTGGAACCCGTGTCCTTTGGGCATTTCAGACAGGGCATCGCTGAAACCAGGCGTACGGCAGGGCTGGTTTCCGGCGGCCTGACGGCCCAATCCGTTTGCCGACGGCATCACGCCTGTTGCAGCGCCGCCAGCCAGGCCAAATAGTCCGCTGCGCTCCGCGCTACCGCCTGCTGCGCGGCTTCGCTGTACCCTGCGTTGCTGTCTATCGTATGGAAGGTAAATGGCGGGCGGTAATCCGCGTTGCAGTATTTCGCCGTGAGTTCAAACGGGCGCAGCGCCTCGGCAACGGTGCAGCCAACGGCGCCGTCTGCGCGGTAGTCTCCGGCAGGCGCGCCGAGCGAAACGGCGAGCGCGATTTTTCTGCCTGTCAGCGCCTTGCCCTTCGAGCCGTATGCCCAGCCATAGGTCAGCACTTCATCGATCCACTGCTTCAGCAATGGCGGGCAGTTAAACCAGTACACGGGGAACTGCCACACCAGCGCATCGTGGTTCTCTACCAATTTCTGTTCGGCGGCCACGTCAATCTTGCCCTGGGGGTAGACGGCGTAGAGTTCGTGAACCGTGAAGCGATCGGCGTGCTGCTTGAGCGCGGCCGCCCAGTGTTTATTGACGGTGGATTGAGCAAGATTGGGATGGGCGAGAATGATCAGGGTTTTAGGCATGGCAATCTCCTTGAATGAAGTGAAATGAAGGCGCCGGGCCGGCGTTTCCATCAGGCCGGCCGGCATCTCACCCAGCGCTGACCGGTTTTACGAAACGGCCGGGGCACAGGCGCTCAGCTACGGGATAACGGAATCGTGGATTGCCGGGCCTGGACATTCAGGCAACCTGAAAAAACGCCTTAACTGCGGCCCACACCATTTCGGGCTGTTCTTTCATCGCTTCGTGCGCGGCAAACGGTACGTTCATCAGATGCACATCCGGCAGTTCGCCGGCAAGCGCCGCCCAATCGGCAAAGGCGTAGAGAAAATCCGCTTCGCCGCGGATCGCCAGCACGGGCGCTTTGATTTTGCGCACGGCTTCATTCGGATACCCGCTTGAGCATTCGTCCAGCCACATGGCTTTCAGGCCGGCCGCCATTTTGTCCACATCGGGCGCAGGATTGCATGCCTGGTAGGCCGCCAGCTGATCGGGCAAATTTTCTTTGAGAAATTTTGCGTCTATCGCTTCGAACATCGGGCGATTTCCGGCCAGATGGTCTTTGTGCCAATCGGCGCCCACGGTAATGATTTTTTGCACGTTTTCATCTTCTGCGCCGAGACGGTAGGCGGTTGTCCCGCCGTCGCTGAAGCCAAACAGGCTGTATGCACCAACGCCGAGCCGACGCAGGATGCAACGCACGTCATCGGCCGCCTGGGCATAGGTCAGCGCGACGTCGCCAAAGGTGGAACGCCCGTGTCCGCGGGTATCCACAGCAATCACGCGAAACCTTTCCTGCAAGCGCGGCAGCAGCGGGGAAAAGTCGTCTATCGATCCCAAACCACCGTGCAGCAGCACGAGTATGGGCGCTTGCACCTGTCCGCCGGTTTGGTAATGCAGGCGTGCGCTCCGACGGGGAAGCAGGTGCGCCCTGGTATTCAAGCGTCTGGGATAACATGGTGGCACTCCTCTCTGAATAAATCATGGGTTGGGCCTGCGCGGCCTGGGGTTGGGCGCAGGTACGGCGGGCGCCGATGCCCGACACAACGGCGGCGGCAACGCCCGCTTTGAGCAAGACGCGGCGACCAATAAAGCGCGACGTATTCATCGAAAATCCTGTTCGCCCAGAAAAAGCCGGAAAAGGCAAAGCACCGGGAATCAAACGTCTATTGCCCCCATTGCATGCGCCTGCTCGGCATCTTTTTCCAGATAATAAATGAACGCCTCTTCTGTATTCGCCTGCCCGCTTTGTTCCAGCAGTTGCGCCGGCGTGCCCACCGCCAGCACGCGTCCCCTGTTCATCAGCGACGTGCGGTCGCAGCGCTCTACCTCATTCATGAAATGGGTAGAAACAAAAATAGTGATTTTGTCCTGGCGCGACAGCTTCAACAAATGCCGCCAGAACATATCGCGCGCAGCCGGATCGACGCCCGATGTAGGCTCATCGAGAATCAGCACTTCAGGGTGGTGCAGGCAGGCAGCGGCGAGTTGCAACCGCTGGCGAATGCCGAGCGGCAGGGCGGCGGGCGCGGTGTCGGCCACATCGGCCAGGTCGAATTGCCGCAAGGCTTCTTCTACCGCCGCTGCGCCCTTGTCGCCCATCTGGTAGAGCCGGGCGTGCAGCTCCAGATTCTGGCGCACGGTCAACTCTTCATACAGCGAAAACGCCTGCGACATATAACCCACGCGCATCCGCGTGGCGATGTTGCCTGCATCGACCGGCTGACCGAGGAGTTCGGCCGTGCCTTCAGTCGCATCGAGAAGGCCGGTGAGCATCTTCATGGTGGTGGATTTGCCGCAACCATTGGCACCGAGAAAGCCGAAAATTTCCCCTTTTTCAATTTTGAAGCTGACATGATCCACGGCGGTGAAATCGCCGAAACGCTTGGTCAGTCCATGCGCCTCAATCACCGGCGGAGCGTTCGCTTCGGGAACAAAAGGGGTGAGCGTCAACCCGCCCGCGCCTTGCTGTTTCTCGGGAGGCAGCATGGCGATATACGCTTCTTCCAGCGTCTCCGTGCCGTATTGCGCCAGCACTTCGCGGGTGTGTTTGTTGACCAGCAATTTACCGGCATCCATGGCCAGCAGGTATTCAAACTGCTCGGCTTCTTCGATGTAAGCGGTGGCGACGATAACCGTCATATTCCTGGTTTCCTGGCGCAATTCGTTGACCAGCGCCCAAAACTGGCGGCGCGAGAGCGGGTCAACGCCCGTCGTCGGTTCATCCAGAATCAGCAAATCGGGCGAATGCACCAGCGCACAGCACAGGCTGAGCTTCTGTTTCATCCCGCCAGAAAGCTTTCCCGCCGCACGATCCGGAAACGGCGCCAGTCCTGTCGCATCGAGCAGCCGCCGGATGCGCGCCTTGCGTTCGGCTGCGTTCAAACCAAACAGCCGCGCGTGAAAATCGATGTTTTCCTGCACGCTCAGCGTGGGATACAGGTTTTTACCCAAGCCCTGCGGCATATATGCAATACGCAGCGACAAACCCTCGCGCGCTTTCTTGTTGGCCATATCGCCGCCCAGCACGTGCACGCTGCCCGTTTGAATAGCGCGCACACCCGCCACCAGCGATAGCAAGGTTGATTTGCCCACCCCGTCAGGGCCGATTAACCCTACCGTTACGCCTTGCGGAATGGTCAGCGACACATCATTAAGCGCCTGCGTTTTGCCATAGCGATGCGAAACCCCTTGCAGGGAAGCGGCCAGAGGCGTTGCGGTTTTCATCGTGCCCGTCATCTTTGCTTCTGATCTGCGTCACCGTTCATGCCTGCCTCATGATGGATTTCCCGCCGCACGTTCACACGGCAGGACAACGAGGCGTTGCGTTCAGGCAGCTTAGGCAAATACGTTTCAGATCTCCCGATAAATTTCGCCAAACGGCAGCCTGAAGCGCTCGCCCCAGATGCCGTGGCCTGCTTTGCGGATGCCGCAGGCGACAATCATGTTGATTTCGGCGTCGAGGGGCGCGGCTTCATCGTAGTGGCGCACGGAGCGGCGGCGATTGAGGATGTCGTTCAGCGTCATGGCGCTTTACTCCTGATTCCTTGCCTCCGGCGCCGGCTGGGCTTCCGGATCCAAGGCAGCGACGGCCGCGCGCAGCCATTGCCAGGCCAATGTCTGCTGTTCGCCAAAGGCGTTCCACAGCGCGTCTTCGCTCATCACGCTGTATTCGCCCTGGGTGCGCAAGTCCACGTCCAACCCGTTCGCCAGCGCGTTGTAATAGCGGTTGTACTCGCCGCCAAAGTAAAACTGCGACAGCTTTTGCATGAGAGCGGCAGCGTGCTGCCAATCACTCTGCGCGGCTTGCAGTTTGGGCTGCCACTGCATCCATTCGCGGTAAAGCTGCTGGATTTCATCGATGCGCGTTTGTACTTCGGCAAGCGTCGGTTCGGAGTTCATCTTTGTCCTTTCTGCTATGAATCACGCTTTCCCAACTTTTCCCAAATTCCAGATACAGATGAACGGCAGGGTGAACGGAAAAGCGCCGTGCCGTCACTGCGGCAGCTTCACCACCAAATCGGCAGGCCATTGCGCCTGCTCATTCACGCGCACGTAGCCGTTGCCCGTCATACCGCCTTTGAGCAGGCCCTTATATTGCAGGGCGGTCGCCGACGGCACTTTCAGTTTGACTTTGAACATCAGCTTCGCCCGTTCGTTGACGGTTTCCACATTTTTCGGCGTGAACTGGGCATCGCTGGCAACGTAGCTGATTCTGGCGGGGAATACGGCATCGATGCTGTCGAGCACGATGCGCGCTTCGTCGCCGGTTTGCAGCGGTGCCATGGCGGCGCTTGGCAGGAAAAGGTTCATGCTGATGTCGCCGGAGTCAAGCAGGCTGATGACGCGGCTGCCCGCGCCGACGACGTTGCCCGGCTCGACCAGGCGGTACTCGACGCGCGCGGTGAGCGGGCTGCGCACGGTCATGTCGGCATCAGCGGCGGCGGCGGTGTCGGCGGTCGCTTTGGCACGGCGCACGCCGGCGGCAGCTTCTTTGGCTTGTGCTTCGACCTGGGCGACAGCGGCTTGCGCTTCGGCGCGTGCGGCTTCGGCGGCTTTGACGCTGGCAACGGCGCGCTGGTAGTCGGCTTCGCGTTTGCTGTATTCGGAGGCGGAGATGAGGTTGTCACGGCGCATTTGCCGGGCGTTATCGAGTTCGAGTTTGGCGACTTTTTGTTGCTGGCGGTAGGCGGCGATTTCCGCTTCGGCGCGGGCGACGGTCTGTTTGGCCTGTTTGACGCCCGCTTGCGCGCGCTGCACGGTGTCTTCCGCGCCTTCGGTCGCGGCGCGGGCGGCGGCAAGTTGCCCCGCACTCTGGTCGCTCGCGAGTTCGACGAGAACGGCGTCTTTGGCGACTTCGTCGCCTTCGTTCACGTGCACAGTCTTGATGCGGCCCGGGTAGAGGGTGGCGACGTCGATGCGGTTCATTTCCAGGCGGCCATTGGAGGTGGCGATGTAGTCGGGCAGGGCGGCGGCTTCTTGCTGGCGCCACGCCCACCAGCCACCAGCGGCAAGGACAGCGACGAGCAGCAGATAGGCGAGTTTTCTCATGGGGTTCTCCTTAGATGAAAAGGGCGGTAAGCGCCCAGTCGATGCGTTCGGCGATGGCGGCGTCGCTCATCACGGCAGGGGCAAAGTCGGCGGCGATGATGTCCGGCAGGATGCCCGTCGCCTGCATGCGGCTGCCGATGAGCAGCGGCGCAGCGATCGCCCCCATCAGGAAGCCGCTGCGCTGTACGGTGGCGGCAGGTTTGAGCAGGCCGCGCCGTGCGGCGTTGTCGAGCAGGTTATAGAGCAGCTCAATGTGGCGTGTGGCGTGCAAGCGGATGAAGTCGCGGATGCCCGGCACTTCGGCGGCATCGGCGAAGATGTGCGAAACCCAATCGATGTTTCCCCGCACGAAGACGGCGAGGTAGGTGAGCATGGCTTGCAGGTTGTCGCGTTCGCTACGGCCGGGGCGGATGTGCAGACTGAGCTGGGCGAAGGCTTCGTCGTATTTGCGTTGCAGGACTTCGGCGATGTAGGTCTCTTTGTCGGCAAAGAGGTGGTGGAACATGCCCGGGCTGAGTCCCGCTTCGGCGGCGAGCAGGCGCACGGAAAGCTGGCGGTAGCCGTAGCGGGGGTAGAGGGTTTTGCCGGCGGCGATGAAAGCGTCGCGGGGATGGTTTTTTGCAGAGTCAGTCATAATTAGAGTCTTTGGATGAGTGTCCAAAGAGTATATGACGTGCTTGGACAGTTGTCCAATCCGCTATAATTTGCACATGACAACCGTCATCCCTACGACCGGAGGTGTTTTATGACAAAGAGTGCGTTGGAAGCGGAACTGCTACGCTGCGGCCTGCGCCGCTACTGGCAGGCATCGCAGGCGTATGTACGCAATGCCGTCACATTGCAGGTGCAGAAAGTAGGCGATGCGCCGTTTGGCCGCTCACATCTAGGCGGCGCAGCGGATTTACCGCATGTCTGGCCCTGGCCAATGCGTGGTGACACGCCACTATCGCTAGTCGCGCAAATAAACTTCGCTGACTGTCAGGGCTTCGACATGAACAGCATACTGCCGGAGCACGGCATGCTCTATGTCTTCTACGACTGCGTAGACGGCGGCTGGGGGAGCGAGCCGCAAGACCGCGACGGTTTCTGCGTGTGGTACTACGACGGCGATCGTGCCTTCCTGCGCCGCCAGGAATCCCCGTCAGAGCAGAGTTTTCCAGCAGCCGCACTGCGATGCGGCAGACGCTGGGAAATCCCCGACCGTGAATGCTGGCTGATGCGCGATTACTGGTGGGAAGACTTCGAGAATATCGCCTGGTGGGAACGCTGGGATAAATTTACCGGCGAAAAACGGCACAAACTGCTCGGCCATTCCGACAATATTCAGGGAGCGATGGAGCTGCAATGTCAGCTTGCCAGCCACGGTATTCCCTACCGCGCAGGGAGAGCGCAACAGGAAGAAGCCTTGACGGCAGGCGCTGCTGATTGGGTATTGCTGCTACAAATTGATAGCGACGAGCGCTGTGCGATGCGCTGGGGCAGAGGTAATGGACGCTTCTATGTGTGGATTCGCAAACAGGACCTCGCGGCACGTGATTTCAGCCGCTGCTG
>ERZ772874.561-NODE-561-length-19994-cov-4.172526_pt1 | contig 19994 bp, 13 predicted proteins | sample MGYA00580586_ERZ772874 | MGnify/ENA primary metagenome ERZ772874 (study PRJEB29015, sample SAMEA2737952) | human oral metagenome | biome: human oral; feature: human-associated habitat; material: dental | place: China | collected 2154 ... | reverse complement strand
TGTATACAACAGTGTACACGTGGGTACACAACTGTATACACACGTGTACACAAAACAGAATACGCTGAGAGTGCCAACGAAGGGGTAACAATCAGAAAAGAACGAAGTAAAAAGGACTGCGAGGGGAGACGAGGGAGAGTGACGAAGGAGAAAACGGAAGGGGAGGAGATCCAAACAAGGCTTTATTCGTATTTTTGTGTAATTATGTCGGGCTAAGACAGACTTCCTTTGAGGAAAAGCAAGACTTTCCGAGCCCCACACTACCGATTTTAGCGTTCATAGATACTACGGCATAGTCCACAGATGGCAAAGAAGACAAAAGCAATTCCCCAAGAGCCTCAGCGAGAAGCCCAGCGTCAGGATCGACAAGATACCTCTCGTGGCATCCTACTCCACCACGTACGGGTCAATAACCTCAAGAATATAGACCTCGAGATCCCCCGTGGCAAGCTCATCGTGGTGACAGGAGTCAGCGGATCGGGGAAGAGCTCTCTGGCCTTCGACACCCTTTACGCAGAGGGGCAGAGACGCTATGTGGAGAGCCTCTCCTCATACGCCCGACAGTTCGTGGGACGTATGGCCAAGCCCGAGGCCGACTGGATCAGGGGACTCCCCCCAGCTATCGCCATCGAGCAACGTGTCGTCAGCCGTAACCCTCGCTCCACGGTGGCTACCTCGACCGAGATCTACGAATACCTTCGCCTGCTCTATGCCCGTGTGGGCAAGACCATATCCCCCATATCAGGTCAAGAGGTGCGCAAGCACACCGTGCGAGACGTGCTGGACTATGCGAAGAGCCTACCCGTAGGGAGCCGCATTTACCTCATTGTCCCCCTCCACCTGCCCAAGGGGCGCAGCCTAGCAGATCACCTAGAGATCCAGCTCCAGCAGGGCTATAGCCGACTATGGAGTGCCGAGGGGATCATCCCCATAGAAGATGCTCTGCTGTGGAAGGACGATCGGGCGGGCGAAGTATCCCTGCTCATTGACCGCCTAGCCATCAGCGAAGATCAGAGTGCCATCGACCGCTTAGGGGACTCGGTAGAGACGGCCTTCTTCGAGGGGCGAGGTGAGTGTCAGCTCGCCGTCGAGGAGCAGAGGGAGGACGGGAGAGCCCCCGCCTACCTAAAGACCTTTAGCAACGTCTTCGAGGCAGACGGCAGGGTCTTCCAGGAGCCAAGCCCCGAGATGTTTAGCTTCAACAACCCCATCGGAGCCTGCCCCGAGTGCGAGGGCTTCGGCAAAGTCGTCGGGGTAGACCCTCGGCTGGTAATCCCCGACCCTACCCGCTCGGTGTACGACGACGCCGTCGCATGCTGGAGGGGCGTCGTCTCGTCGGAGTGGAAGCAATTCTTCATCCGCTATGCCGAGCGGGCAAAGTTCCCCATTCACCGCCCCTACGAGGAGCTCACGAAGGAGCAGAAAGCCCAGCTCTGGGACGGCATACCGAGCAAGGAATATGGCTCGATCGGGATCACCCCTTACTTTGACTTCCTGAGGGGTAACCTCTATAAGATACAGAACCGTGTCCGCCTAGCACACTTCACGGGCAAGACCATCTGCCCTACCTGCCACGGCGGACGCCTCAAGCCCGACGCCCTATGTGTACAGGTCGGCGGGAAGAACATCGCCGAGATCGTGGCGATGACGCTGTGGGAGGCACAGAGCTTCTTCGACATGCTGGAGCTTAGCCCCGCAGAGGAATTGATCGCCAAGCGACTACTGCACGAGATACGCTCCCGCCTAGGCTTCCTCGTGGAGGTAGGGCTGGGCTACCTTACCCTAGACCGCCTCTCCAACAGCCTATCGGGCGGAGAGAGTCAGCGTGTGACCCTTGCCACCCAGCTCGGGAGCAGCCTCGTAGGGTCGCTTTACGTCCTCGATGAGCCTAGTATAGGCCTTCACCAGCGAGACACCGCTCGGCTGATCCAGGTCGTCAAGCGTCTACGTGACCTCGGCAATACCGTGGTGGTCGTAGAGCATGACGAGGAGATGATGCGTGCTGCCGACTACATCATCGACATCGGCCCAGATGCTGGACGCTATGGGGGAGAAGTGGTCTATGCAGGCGAAGCCTCAGAGATCACCAGCGACACCCCCGGCTATACCGCAGCCTATCTGACGGGACGAGAACAGATCGCCCTACCCACCGTGCGCCGTCCGTGGAAGGACTACCTAGAGCTGGAGGGAGCGACGATGCACAACCTCAAGAACCTCACCGTACGCTTCCCCCTCCATACCCTCACTGTCGTCAGCGGGGTAAGTGGCTCGGGCAAGAGCACTCTGATGCACGACCTCCTCTACGAAGCCGTCCGACGTACCCTAGAGCGAGAGCCTATGGACAACCTCGAGCTACGAGCCCTAAACGGAGACCTCGGGGAGATCAAGCAGATCGAGTACGTAGACCAGAACAACATCGGTCGTAGCTCCCGCTCCAACCCCGTGACCTACGTCGGTGCCTTCGACAGCATCCGAGACCTCTATGCAGGACTTCCCCTATCGAAGCAGATGGGCTACAAGCCCTATTACTTTAGCTTCAACAAGGAGGGTGGCCGCTGTGAGACCTGCCAAGGTGCAGGGGTGCTCACGATCGAGATGCAGTTCATGGCCGACCTTACCCTACCCTGCGAGGCCTGCCACGGCACACGCTTCCGCAAGGAGCTCCTCGAGGTAGAGTATTGTGGCGTCAATATCTCCCAGCTACTCGACATGAGCGTGGATGAGGCTGTCGAATTCTTTGACCAGCACCGAGAGTCCTCAGCACTCTCGGCCAAGATCATTGACCAGCTCCGCCCCCTACAGCGTGTCGGCCTCGGCTACATCAAGCTCGGGCAGAACGGCTCCACGCTCTCGGGCGGAGAGAACCAGCGTGTCAAGCTCGCCTACTACCTCGGCAAGGGTAAGAAGCTCCCTACCCTCTTCATCTTCGACGAGCCCACGACAGGGCTACACTTCCACGACATCCGTACCCTCCTCAGTGCCCTACAGGCTCTCGTGGAGCAAGGGCACTCGGTCATCGTCGTCGAGCACAACCTAGAGGTGATCAAGTGTGCCGACTGGGTCATAGACCTAGGGCCCGAAGGGGGTGCCTCGGGGGGCTACATCGTCGCCGAAGGGACACCTGAGCAGGTAGCCTCTACCCCCAGCTCCGTCACGGGACAATACCTTAGGGAGCTCCTACTGCCCCAAAGCAAGTAGCTCCCCTTGCCAAGACAAGGAGAGCTACCATCAAGGGGACAGAGTAAGGCTAGGGAGAGGGCTACACCTCGGGCGACAGCGTAATGCCCTAGCTATATGAAGGTTTGATGAATTTCCCTATTTTTGCAGACAAAACAAAGCAACATTCTATAAACAGACATTATGGCCACAACAGCAGATTTTCGTAATGGTATGTGCCTCGACATCGATGGGCAGTACTACTTCATCGTTGAGTTCCTTCACGTCAAGCCCGGTAAGGGTCCCGCTTTCGTCCGCTCTAAGCTCAAGAACGTCTCCACAGGACGTGTCATCGACAAGACATGGAACAGCGGTGTGAAGGTCGAGGAAGTACGCATCGAGCGTCGCCCCTACCTGTTCCTCTACAAGGACGATATGGGTCTGAACTTCATGCACCCCGAGACCTTTGAGCAGATCTCCATCCCCGAGGCTGTGATCGATGGGGTACAGTTCCTCAAGGAGGGCGATACGGTCGAGGCTATGGTACATGCCGCCTCCGAGACCGTCCTAACCTGCGAGCTACCCGCACACGTCAATCTCCGTGTGACCTACACCGAGCCCGGACTCAAGGGCGATACCGCTACCAACACCCTCAAGCCCGCCACCGTAGAGACTGGCGCAGAGGTGCGTGTGCCCCTCTTCATCAGCGAGGGAGAGCTCATCACGATCGATACCCGTGACGGCTCCTACGTCGGCCGCGTGAAGGAAGCATAAGGATACCCCCGCAGAAGTCAGGCGGGGTATCAAATAGAAGGAGGATAGAAGCCCTACTACGAGATGCTGGTCTCGAGCTCTATCCTCCTTCTCTCATATCTATACAGTATATCCGCAGGGGACACATAGTGGAGAACAAAAATTCAGCAGCATGAGCAAGACCATCAACATCACCCTAGTAGATAACACACCACAGGGGGTGCAGGTCCTCACCATTGCCAACCGTATCTGCCAGGCATACGTCGTCCCTCGTACGCGACTCCATTATCTCACCACGGAACAAGGCACATTGGTAGAGAAATCTGTCCTCTACATACTCCTCCAGTCACAACCTAAGGGGAGTACTCAAAAGCCTCAAGCATATATAGGGCAGACTGATGATATCATGAAGCGAGCCAAAGATCATGATGGTAAAAAGGCCTTCTGGGATCGAATCATCATCTTCTTTGCCAGCAATGATGAAATAACGAGCACCGAGGTCGAATACTTTGAACATAAAGCCATCACAGAAGCTCTACGAATCGAGAACTATGATCTCAATGAGAACAAGCAGGTACCCAAAGGAAAAACGATCCCCATACATAGGAAGGCTCCTGCGGATGATTTCTTTGAGGATGTAAAGATGTTGCTCTCTATTATTGGTTGCGATATCCTAGATGCCAGCTCGAGCAAAATACATACATCATCGAGTGTGAGCCCGAGAAAGAGACGCACTTCATCTAGTGTGAACTCACCCACCTTCTACATCAAAGGAAAAGACACAGATGCAGTGGGTAGATACTCCGAAGGTAAATTCACCGTACTCAAGGGAAGTGTATTCTCATGCACCGAAGCACCATCCTATACAGGCAAGGGGAAGAGGAAGCAATTCATCGAAGAGCACTGCACCATAGTCTCTGGTCTGCTTAGACTCAAGGAGGATTATACCTTCAATTCGCCTAGTACAGCGGCTGAATATGTCCTTGGCTGTAGTGCCAATGGATGGATCACTTGGAAGAACGAGGAGGGACAACCGCTGACTGACGTCCATCCTCGTAAATAACCCCACACAAAGGGTATCTAAGCCCCGAGGGCTCTACTCCTACGCTGAAGCGTCAGGGGTAGAGCCCTCGGCGTTGATACCGATATAGATCGTGCAGGAGCCTGGGAAGATACTTCGGTAGAAGGCCTCTCGGAAGCCTGCTTCCTTTAGGATCTCCACCATCTTCTCCCGCTGGGGCATCACAGCGATGGACTTCGGGAGGTAACGATAGGCATCTCGATCTCGAGACATGAAGCGCCCTATCAAGGGGATGATATGCCCAGCATAGAGCTTGTAGCCTAGATGAAGGATGGGGTTCTTAGGCTCTGACAACTCTATGATCACGAGCACCCCTGAGGGGCGAAGGATACGATGAAGCTCCCTCGCTGCCGCTGGAATGTCTGTGAAGTTCCTTATCCCAAAGCCTATAGTTGCTGCGTCAAAGCTCGCATCAGCGAAGGTCGTAGCCGTAGAGTCCTGACGCTCGAAGCTGATCTTGCGCTCCAGGGCTAAGGCCTGCACCTTCTCCTGCCCGATACGCATCATCTCCTCCGAGATATCGATCCCCGTGACATGCTTGACCGAGGGGATAGTATGGATGAGATCTATGGCTAGGTCGCCCGTGCCAGTGGCGACATCGAGCACCTGCTGAGGCTGGTAGGGCTCGAGTAGGTGTAGAGCCCTCCGACGCCATGAGCGGTCTAGGCCAAGAGAGATAATACGATTGAGCCGATCATACTGTGGAGCGATCCGATTGAACATCTTACGGATCTGATCCACCTTGGGCTCATCACTGTCCTTATAGGGGGTGAGCATATGGGGATATCAAGGGATAATAAAGGTGAAAGCAAGCTTCCTCGTCGGAGCTTGGGGATGGGCGGGGCTAGTCGTGACCGACACGACGTACTTCCCGGAGTGGAGATCCGTGAGGGGGAGAGAGACGAGGTTGGAGTCAAAGTGTAGCACCGAGTGCTGTACCTGCTCCCCAAGCATCGTATAGATACGGATATCCGCAGTGTGATAGTAAGCCTCCATCTCGGCTACATAGAGCCTGCGGTCGTGGTAGTAAGCTCGGACATCTGCCTGAGAAGCACCCTCTAGGCGACCCACCGATAGCGGTGCATCGGTCTCCACGAGGAGGTCTATCCAGTAGGCCTCATTGTCTCCCGACTGACTAGCGAGCCAGCTCTGCCCATCACGACGATACCAAGCCGACCAAGTAGGCGACCTCAGAGACGGGCCTCGGTACATGAGTAGAGGGAGCTTCATCGCACCGCCACCCGAGTTGTGACAGGAGAGTATGTAGCGCCCTCTCGGGAGCATAAGCGGGGTCTCCTGGGGCACGGGGAAGAAAACCTCGATAGTATCTTCACGTAGGGTACGAGGGCGATCGACGAAGCGCCTGCTGGCGTCGTCATACGCATTGAACCGCCCTAGTCGAGTGGAGGAGAAGTCGAGGATAGGGGTCGTGATCTGCCCGTCCTCTGGGAGTGGAGCGAGGCGCACACGGAGCTGGGGGAGCTGTGTCGAGGCTAGGGTACGATTAGACTTGAAGACGACGAAGGCACCGAGGACACGTACCCGAACGTCGTTCTCTAGCCAAAAGGCATTCCCTAGCTCATGCACATCATCCTTAGGCTCATAGACATGGGTCGGTCGGTTCCCTAGCTGGCTCAGTACGTTGGGGTCGGGGTAGAGGTTGCTGAGGCGCTGTACGATACTAGGGGAGAGGGGATCGTAGCCGTCGCACACCTTCCTACGAGCATCAGCCGGAGAGAGCCAAGGCTGGAGGGCAACGATATCGCCCAGTGAGGGATCACCCTTGAGCCACGTCTCCTTCAGCGCCCAGTAGGCATCGCCTCCCATGAGTTCGCAGGACGAGACTCCGCCCGTGAGGGCACCTATGACACGCCCCTCCCGATCGAAGAGGGGGGAGCCTGACGAGCCCGCCGCCGTACAACCTACTGCCCAGCTATTGACGAACCAGTGCTTGCGTGTCCAAGTGTGGATAGAGAGGCTGTAGTCCTTGATCGCAAGTGTCTCGTCGCCTGCCTCGGAGTAGCGTTTGGTCGAGCCTAGGGGATGGTGAATGCCGTAGAAGGTCGCCCGAGGTCTATCCTCTACACTCCAGCCTGCGAAGTAGGGTTGGTATTCACGGGGTATCTTCCCCGAGCTAGGTAGCCCCGTGATCTGGAGGAGCGCCATATCGGCATCCTCGTTGTAGGCAACGAGCGTTGCACCACTGAGGCTCTGCTCCTCTGTAGCGCGAATATTGCCCTGCTTCGTGGGACTCTGGAAGTTGAAGAAGAAGACCGTCGTCGCCGCTTCGTCCCGTACCTTGTCCAGCTCTCCCTCGAGGTCAAAGAGGCGATTGACACAATGTGCCGAGGTCAAGACATAGGGGGTACCGTCGGAGCGGGAGTTATTGATGAGCACCCCCGAACTGATAAATCGTCCGCCGACCATGAGCTGTACGACACTGCGGCTCTGTCGCCACTGGTCGGGGTGAGCTAGGACGTTGGGGATGCAGGCGATCTCCTGGAGCCCTTTGCGCCCATTGTACGTATAGTCATAGAAGGGCTCCCCTGGCTGGGCAAAGTCCGTGCGCCACCCCCTGAAGCCATGGAAGAGACTCGCGATACGGAAGGGGAGCTCTCCCCGCTGAGGCACGTATCCCTGAGGGAAGTCGTACTCGACCCGCACATATTCCCCCGAGAGAGGGCGTAGCTGGAGGAGGCTATCTGGGGTATTGTTTTGGCTCGTCAAGGCGCCGATCTGCTCCCCATCTGCCCCGTAGACGAAAAGGCGAGCCCCCTCGGGCAAGGCATACCGACTGAGGCGAAGGCTCACACTACGGGCACGGCTGGCCACAAGCTCTGCACGCCAGACATAGTTCCCAGCGCCATCGGTGAGGTACTCCCCGATACTGTCCGCCCCGAGATCGAGGGGACGCTCTACGGCGAACTGATAGGTACGTAGTCCCTGCCCCCGGGATGACCCCTCACGAGGGAGGTCACCCGCCTTTAGCTCCGGTAGGCGAAGGAGCTTCGTAGCCAGAGCGGACGAGCGAGCCTCACGTGCAAAGGCAGGACGGAGCACTCCCTCCTCAGACCGAGCAGGTAGGGCGAGCGTGTACTGAGCCCTCACCTCTGCCCCCATACCGAAGAGCAGTAGGAGCAGGACTAGGGAGCGTACTATACGGAGTACACCTCTAGGGCGGTCTATCTTATCCATTCTAATCATCTTAAAGCACAAAGATACACCATTCTCTCGCTAAGCTTCCCTAAAGCCGAGTAGGCGAAGAGCCTCCCTATCCCCCGCCTCTGGATCGAGGAGCGTGAAGGCCGAGGCCTCTCGTGGATAGACATAACCTCGGCGTAGCTGCTCGAACTCTTCAGGATGCGCCCGAAGCAGTACTGTCGTCGCCCGTGGGTCGCAGGTATGGAGCTGAGCCCGACGAACCCGTTCCTCCTCGGGATAGTCACTCAGCCTGATCCTCGGGGACTCGGGCTGGGGAAGTAGACTATCATCCCATAGCCACTCTGGACGCTCCAGCCCTAAGGCCTCACAGATAGCCTCCAGCGCCATACGTGATCCCCGCCACTTGCCATCAGCAGTCCAGCCTGCCACATGGGGTGTAGCGATGTAGGCACGGCGAGCAAGCTCAGAGCTGATATGCGGCTCTCCCTCCCAGCAGTCGATGATGACCTCTCGGATCCACCCCTCGTCTAGTGCACGGAGCAAGGGGGCACTTGGGGCAACACCTCCACGACAGGCATTGATGAGCAGGGGACGTCGCTGACAGGCACGTAGGAAGGACTCATCCACCATCCCAGCCGTGGGATACTTCCCCCCTCTCGCTAGAGGGACATGCAGGGAGAGGATGTCACTCTCTCGGAGCACCTCCTCCAGACTAGAGAAGCCCTCAGTACCCTCCCGATCGGCTCGTGGTGGGTCATAGAGCAGAGGACGAAGGCCTAACGCTCCTATACGCTTGAGGAGTCCCCCCCCGACATGCCCGACACCGATGATCCCTATGGTCTTGCCCCTAAGGTCAATCCCTCGATCCAGCGACCAAGCCGAGAGCGAGGAGAGCACATACTGCACCACACCCCCAGCGTTGCACCCAGGGGCATTGCGCCAAGTGATACCATGCTCTGCGCAGTAGCTCGTGTCGATATGGTCATAGCCTGCGGTGGCCGTGGCGATCATACGCACGCTACTACCCGAGAGCAGGGTCTCATCACAGTGGACGACACTACGGATGAGGAGGGCATCTGCACCACGTATGGTCTCGGGGCTGAAGGCACGACTCTCTAGGTAGGTGACCTCAGCGACCTGCTCTATGAGTCCCTTGAGGTAAGGTAGGGAGCTGTCGAGTACTATTCGAGGCTTTTTCATCATCTATATAGACTAAGGACGGCTACACCATCGTCACCCCAGGGCTGGGTGTGGCGATGGGGTAGCCGTATCTGTACTGGTGTACCCAGCCGAGACGGGGGCTTGGGATGACCGTGGATGGACTAGTTGCTCTGTGCGGGGGCTTGATCCTCGGGGAGCACGATAGGCCCATACTCCTGCTCGAAGCCCTGTATGTGCTGCTCCAGCATGCGGGAGAGACGCTTGACGTTGTCGGGGGTGAGGATCTGACGACCATGTACACGTGCCTGCTGTAGGCCGGGGAGCAGGCGTACGAAGTCGAGGACGAACTCGCTCTGCGAGTGTGCGACTAGTACGAGGTTGCTGTACTCGCCTCCCGCGACCTCTTCGGGGAGCTCAATGCCAAACTGTGGGGCTTCCTGTGGCTGTTCCATCTAATTCTATTTCCTTGTGTTAGGAGTGAATAAACCTATATGCGTAGGGCTCACCGTGAGCCCCTCGCTTGACCAAAGGTACATATTTCTCCCCTAAACTCCTATCTAGGGGTGTACGGGTGGGGCTGCAGCATCGGAGATGACCGCAGCAGCGCCCTCTAAGACCTGAGGCTTGCGTGCGTCGTCCTTACTCTTGAGAGGGGCAAGGATATTGGCAAGTACCTTATTCTCCTTGAGGTCTATAAACTGGGATATAGCTGTGCCATCCTCCTCCTGCCACGAGACGAGGAATCGACCATCGCCGAGCTCTCCATAGGAGGGGGCTTCACGGCCTTCGCCGGTCAAGACTTTCTCGGGGGTAAATGTCTTCCAGTAGAGCGAGTCTGACTGGTAGCGCACCTCGGCCTTCATCGTCCCATAGTCGATGAAGAGAGTCTTGCCGAAGAGCACAATGGGCACTTCTTCTACAGGGGCAGCGGGGCTGCTGGCTGTGCTCTCTCCGCTATGGCTCGTACAGCGAGCCAGTAGGAATACACCTACAGCAAGGGCTATCAGCCCTAAGAGCTTTTTCATAACTATCTGCCTTATATATTATACCAATTCGCAATCCTTGTGAGGGAGAGCTATATAGCTCTCCTTCACTTCGCATCTGCAAAGGTACAATAAAGTGCAGTTAGATGTCCCCAAAATCGCTTAAGACGTTCTAGGAAACCTTGGAGTAGCTAAACTCATCTAAACTACCCTCACTCCTTCGTATCGACTCGTTTCTCGGAGGTTCTTCTTAGGTACTCAAGCATTGATATCAGGAGTCAGTAGGCGGTGGAGGATCCGTCCAACAACTGGTCAAAGCTATGGTCTGGCTCTCTGGCCGTTCCTCCCCCCTGAGACGATCGACCTGCAAGATGAGGGGAAGATCCGCTATAATACCAGAAAGAACACAGGCTCCAGCAGGCAGAATAGGGAGAGACTCTAAAGAAATCTTATCAAGATAGGCTATTGCCTTCTCCACCATCTCTAGGTCTTTATTGTTGATTAGGCGATGGATAAGATAATTATGAAGTTGCGAAATGATTGTTGCAGAGATGTCCGAAGGCCTCTGACTCGCAATAGTTAGGAACACTCCAAACTTACGCCCCTCCTTGATAATCTCCTCAAATGTCTCCAGTCTGAAGTCCTTCCAGTCCTGACTCTCTCGTGTCGAGTCATATGATAGGATGTTATGAGCTTCATCAATGATTATATTAAGGGAGTTAGTGACCTTATCTGATTTCTTCGCCTTATGCTCCTGATAGTACTTATAGGATATGAGTAGAGGGATCAACTTCTTCATCGAGGTGGACACCTTATCCATATTGATCACCGCTAGTGGCCTCCTCTCTTCCCACAGACTTGTACTTGCTGTGTTTGTAGAAATGGTAAAGACATTGGACAAATCCTCGCTCAGACTTTTCAACTTATTGATAGCAGGAGCCACATGCTCATTCTGAGCACGATTTGAGAGCACATCATCAATAAGTTGGAGGTATAAGAACTTTGTAATCTTCGAAATAAAGTCCTCATCCTCCTTCATTGCTTCTATCGCTTGATAGAACTTCGTTTGGGATATAACAGATTCAAAGTTGCTCGGATCATTCGCATAAACGTCCTTCGATGATTGTTCATCATTGATGTAGAAACAAGTATATTTTGAATTCCATCCTAAATTAGAACGAAGATCATCCTCATGACCCAATATACTTTCTAAATACCCTAGGGTTAAATCAGCGAGACTATAACTACTCAACTTGAGAATTTGCGTCAATTTATTCTTGAGAACGGCCTTGGTATATTCCAAGGGAAACTTGGCTTTTTCTACCTTGCGATACAGCCGTAACATTCTCCGGATAAAAGGCTGTTGCGTCTTCTCTGTGGCACTAGCAAGAATAAAGAAGAGCTCTGGGGTTAGAATATCCTCTGAGGATAATGGTATTTTGTCGGTCTCTCCTCCAACATTAGTAGAGAGGTTATAGACTTTCTTAAGCGGAGTTACACTTGTCGCATTGGAGTACTCTCCGTTAAAGTCAAAAAGAATAAACCGAGCATTCTGCAGGAAGGCACTTTGATTACCAAACTTCCCAAAGAGGTTCTTATAGAGAGTTGCCAGCGTATGGCTCTTGCCGCTACCCGTATTTCCAAAGATCCCGATATGGCTAGCAAAGAGCCTATCAACGGACACATCGATCGAGATCCGCTCATCGATCATCAGTGCCCCTAAGCGTATGGTACTCTCGTCCTCATGACCGAAGCTATGAATCCTCTGATACTCCTCCACATCTAAGAGTATGCACTCATTGCCTATTAAGGGAAGCTCCTTAATGCCCTTGCGATACGTACCACCCGAGAAATAGCCAAGCATCTTGACTGATAGGATACGAACAAATCGCTCTGATAGCTGAGTATAATTGGGAGGAAGGGCTACCTCTTTGACATACTCCTTCTCTATCTTACCTATCAACCTATTGAACCCCTTGACAAACTTCACATATCCACCTACAGATACATTAGACAGTAAGTCTCCCTTATAGAGGATATGAGATCGGTTCTTTTCCTGATCTACACGGACGGATACCTCTCTACCATCTACACTTGCAACCTCTCCAATACGAAAGATTGCTTTCCTAAGCAGATAGTCGTTGTGATCTACGATTTCGTCGCTCCCCATACTCAATTGATGCGCTTCCTTATTTGCTCAAAGACATACTTATTGATAGATGCCAAATCAAAATGCTCTAGCCCCTCGACAGCATCTTTATCTGCCTCATCTTGGCAGTCTCTGAACTCGCTAGGTGATAGTACAATGATGTTGTTATTATCTGTCCCTATGCGTCCACTAATATCCCCCTTTGCCTTCTCATCATAGGCAAAGATGATCACCAGCAGCGTTGGGTTAGACGCTGCTGCTCGGCGCGTGATTTGTGCTATATGCTCATCTGCGAAGGAAAACCCAGCGACAAAGAGGCAAGTAGTTGTCTTCTCTAAGGCATTTGCATATAAGCGCATCAGTTCATAGAAGTGCAAGTCCAAGACCGTCTCTCTGAACTTTGCCTTTCTTGGGTTAATCATCACCAATCTATCGTATGCTTTTCTAAATGGCTGAGCCTGGTTTTCAAGACTGCAGAAGTCCTCCCGTTTCCCCTCTCTCACAGCATCGATATTTTGACCTTCAGACTTTATTGAGTTAATATATCTTTCTACTTCATCTTTGAGGTCTTCAAACTTAAACTCCCTCTTCACATCCTCTTTCTGAAGATCCTCTTGCAATCGATCCATAATACGATACTGAGATGGGTATTTCTCGATGCACCTCACGACTTCCTTCAATGTTTCCAATCGGCCATCATAAGATATCTCAGCACTATCCTTCTCGCCTCTCCAGTTAATCGATCCATGCATCTTTAGGTAGTTGAACATAGGTATCTCCGAGGCTTTCTGGTAGAATGGGCTGACCTTAGAGATCGTCATACTAAATGTTTCCTCACGGAAGATAGGTCGTATCAGCCCTTTAAATCCGTTATTGAACTCTATACCCAAGTCCTCGGCAGCTTCTTCCACCAAAGGATCTATGTTGGTCGTGAAGATATTGACTTGCTTACTCAGGAGGTTGTCACCTCTACGAGACATGATATAATTCCATACTCTTAGGAAGTCTCGATAAGCAGTCTCTACCTTATTGAGGTCTGGCTTATTTCCTTCCCGACTATCAGGGAGGCAAGGCTTCATAACACCCTCTACATAGGAGATCTTCAGGTTATCCTCGATTAGTTGCCTTACTTGCTTGTTCATCTTCGATACTGGCGCATTGTGTCAGCCAGGTCTCTATATCGCCTAGAGTCTTTAAGTATGGGCATGAAAGTCCAGCTCCAAAGAGAAAGTTGATGTGGCTTGATTGTATAATGTTCTTCAGTTTATCTAAATTCATTATATATGATATATCTAGCTGTTTAGGCATTTAATATTACTGTCCTATCACACAAAGGTAGCAATATCCCTCACATACTCTTCCGGGGGCTGGGATCCACTTATACAAAGCTCTAAGGGAACAAGGGAATAGGTATCAGGGAGCTCTCCATAAGTATGCAAAGCCTATCAGAGCTAAAGGATATACCCCCAGCTCCGACGGGTACAAGAATCCCTACCCGTACATCCGAGGGGATGTACGGGGAAGGAACTGAGAATAAGGAAGGGACTGTATGCTCAGACTTCCACTAAATAGGACTATTCATCACCGCACTGGATGAAAATGTAATGCTCAACTAGCGATGAGACCTATGTACCAGAATAGGGTACTTAGGCTCTACGCTAGATGGGAGCACTAGGCTCAGCTAGACGATGACGCCTATGTGCCAGAAGTGGAGGACTGAGATGAAATACCGAATATGGGTGCACTGCGTGCCGAGTGCCGAGGAAGTAGGGCCAGACGAACGTGCTTAGACACGACGTTGGGCGGGACGTTCGGGCTTCTTGACCTGGACACTATCCCCGATGGACTCCTCAAGAGGAGTAGCTTGGATCTCTTGCCTAAGTCGTGGTTCGCCGGGGTGAGCAGGCTCTTCGGCCGCCACGGCAGCTGCACCTATTAGGACGAGGGGCATACGTGCCGAGTCCACAGCGAGCATAGAGTCAATGACACTGATGCTAGCCAACACCTTGTGCTCCCGAAGGTCTACAATCTGCGTCACCGTCGTCCCATCAGCCTGCGTCCAAGTGACGAAGAAGCGCCCGTCACCAAAGGTCTCGTACGAGGGGACTTCACGCCCCCAGCTAGCGGTCTGCCCCTCGGAGTTGAGTTTGCGCCAATAGAGGGAGTCCGTCTGATAACGTACTTCGCTGAGCATAGATCCGTAGTCGATGACTAGTGTCTTGCCGATGAGGAGGGCAGGCGGCTCCTTGACCTTGGAGGCTGCAGCTGCTTGGGGTGATGAGGCTGTCTGCTCCTGCCCATCACCTGTTTGCTGGCAACTAACGAAGAGTAGAACGAGGAGCGCGTGTGTGAGGATAAAGATCTTATTCATTGATGTGTGTCCTCTAGTAATTGATATATAACGATACCGCAAAGGTAGCAAATAAACTCACTCCATCCTCTCCCCCAAGGTCTCTCCGTCCCCAACCCCTTTGCTCCAAAGTATACACGCACACACCGCCAGCCCGATACCGCACTCCCCGACTCCCCTACCTCACCACCTCTTACTTCGACTCCAGCACCAACAAGGAGTCGCAACAGACTGCATACATTTCCCCCCCCAAGAGAGCATACAATTCCCTACGGATACCGCCAGCCCCCTTGCTCCAAAGGATGCACACACCGCCAATCCAATTCCCCACTATCCCCTACCTCACCCCCCCACTAGCTCCAGCAAGGAGCGGTAATGGACAACATTCCCCAAAGACAGCATACATGCCCTAAAAATTTCCCCAGCCCCTTTGCCCCAAAGGATACACGCACTACACACCGCCAATCCAATTCCCCACTCTCCCCTACCTCACCGCCTCTTACCTCCCCACCAACTCCAGCAAGGAGCGGTAACAGACAACATTCCCCAAAGACAGCATACATGCCCTAAAGATTTTCCCAGCCCCTTTGCCCCAAAGGATACACACAGCACACCGCCAATCCAATTCCCTACTCTCCCCTACCTCACCACCCCACTAGCTCCAACAAGGAGCGGTAATAGACAACATTCCCCAAAGACAGCATACATTCCCTAAAGATTTCCCCACCCCCTTTGCCCCAAAGGATACACGCACAGCACACCGCCAACCCAATTCCCCACTCTCCCCTACCTCACCGCCTCTTACCTCCCCACCAGCTCCAGCAAGGAGCGGTAATGGACAATAAGAGCACCCAAAATCTAACCTCCTCATAGGAAGGCTAATATCTCCATAAAGCACACCCTCTAGGCCTCTCCATATCGGACATATCGAAAGGGGGCTAGCGAACATACCGAGAAGGGCAAATAGGACTCGGTATGTTCGTCCCCATCACCTTACATAGGTGATGGAGGCGAACATTACGTGTCCCCTCCTGAGCACTCAGTATCCCTCATATAGGGCTCTCGGAGTACGCACTGCGCTCATCGTAGCGGACTGCACCACGAGGACGAGTCAGGGCTCTGTGGGAGGAGGCTCTAAGAGCGAAAGAGGGGAAAGGGGAACTACTTCAGAGCCGACGCAGGAGTTCCTTGGGGAGATCCCTCGCTTGGGCTCTTTTGCGACTATTATCCATGTCTGGGGGGCTTAGCCGTACCTCTCGAGCGGGAGGCGTTAGCTATGGGGAACAGGCACACGAGAGAGCCCCACGGAGCTTATACTTAGAGCGAGGTAGTGTACACGCGTGTACACTATAGTATACCCACGTGTACACTTTTGTATACACGTGGGTATACTACTCCGCTCTAAGTATCACCCCAGTAAGGCTCCCTTCTTGAGGAGGGGGCTTGGAATATGAGGGAGAGCGAGGAGGACAAAGTGAAGGGAGAGGGAGACTGAGGAAGACTAAGGGTGACTGGGACTAGATAAGAGTATGTGGAGAATGGACAGGAAGTGGAGGAGATGCAGACGGAGGGGAAGGGCTAGAACGGGCGGGACAAAAAAGAGCTTCCCCCTAGGCTCCTTGTGGAGAGCCTAGGGGGAAGCACACTTGCCCCCACTCGCAGTGAGGGGAAGGGAGAGAAAGCCTTTACCCTCAGCTCGGGACTTTGCCTAAGCCGAGGACAAGGGGATTACTTCTTCTGAGGAATGGTCTTGAGCATCTCATCGACGGCTCTGATGAGCTGTGCATCATGACCACGAAGGTATTCTTCAGGGCTGGAGTAGACCTCGATGTCGGGCTGTAGAGTAGCATTCTCTAGGGGCTTGCCATCTAGGTCAGAGCAGGTCACCTGTGGGATACCGAAGACAATGTAGGGGTTGATCTGTCTCTCCCACCAAACAGCCGTCATCGTACCTGCCACGGGCGAGCCAATGACCTTACCGAGGCCAAGTGTCTTGTAGACCCAGGGGAAGCCATGCCCGTTGCTGTAGTTCCCTTCGCTGACGAGGACACAGCTGGGCTTGTTCCACTGCATGAAGGGGTCATCACCGATATACTGTCCACGAGGAGTGAAGGTGAGGTACTTCTTCCCACTGAGTAGGTAGGCTAGGTCTTCGTGGAGCCAGCCACCGCCGTTGTAACGGGTATCGACAATGACAGCATCGGTATTGCGGTACTTACCTAGTAGATCCTGGAAGGCTGTGCGGAAGCTGGGGCTATCCATCGAACGTACATACACGTAGCCGACACGTCCACCACTGCGCTCACGTACGAGATCCTCACAGCGACGGAGCCAACGGCGATAGAGGAGTTCCTCCTGCCAGCCCTGAGAGCAGGGCTTGACGATCTGGTCAAACCGCTTACCCGTCTTGGGGTCAAGGATGGTGAGGTTCACACGCTGGGAGACCTTTCCATTGAGGTAGAGCTCAATGGGCTGATCGGCCTTGATGAGTTCGCCATCAATGCGCTCGATGATCATTCCCTTCTCAACCTTAGAGCCACCGAAGCTAAGCGGGCCTCCCTGTAGGAGCTCGACGATACGTAGGCCGTCACCCTTGTAGCTATTGTCGTAGAAGGCACCCAGTGCACCGGTAGCCACGGGACTCTTCTTGGGGAAGCTACGACCACCCGTATGGGAGGCATTCAGCTCACCGAGGAGCTCGCTGAGGAGCTCTGCGAAGTCCTCATCATTATTGATATAGGGGAGGAAGCGGCGGTAGGTCGTGCGGTAGTAATCCCAGTCCACACCATGGAGCTTCTCATCGTAGAACTTATCCTTGACCTGCTGCCAAGCATGGTCGAAGATATAGGCACGCTCCTCAGCTGGGCGGTGGTCGAACTCAGCAGAGTAGTTGATAGACTTCACCGTCCCATTAGCATCTACCTTGGAGAGGCCACCATAGGACGTACCGACATAGATCGTCTTGCCATCCTTACCTAGGCGTAGCTCTCCGTAACCGATCTTGGGGGAGAGGATCTTGGAGGTCTTGGAGACAAGGTCCAGCTCCCAGAGGTCTGTACTCTCACCATAGCGCATGATGTAGTAGAGCTTGGTGCCGTCGTTGTTAATGAGGGCATCAGACACACTCCCCGAAGCAGATGTGAGGCGAATGACACGATCCTCGCGGTCGGTAAAGTCTGGAGTAAAGGGCTTGGTGTCCTTCTTCTCTTCATCCTTCTTGTCCTTCTTACCCTTCTTGCTATCCTTCTTGTCGGTGGAAGCGGTGTCCTTCTTACCTAGATCCTTGAGCTCCTTCTGTAGCTCACGCTCTTCCTTGCTAAGCTTGAAGTCCTCAAAGGCTTCCCTATCGAGGAACATGAGGTAGAGGTCCTTCTGTGCCCCCCAGCTCCCGTGGCTACGATAGCCTGCTCGGTCGGAGCGGAAGAGGATGGCCTTACCACCGAGGACAAACTTACCCTCGGTGTCGTTATACCCACTCTCGGTGAGGTTAATGACTTCACCCGATCCATCGGCCTTGACTAGGGCGCAGTCGGTGTGCATCCAGCCTCCGATACCGATATAGTTCGTGAGAATCCACTTCCCATCGGGGCTCCACTGGTAGTGCTGGTCGCCGTCGGAATAGGAGTAGTTGAACTTCTTATCCAGAACCTTCGTCTCCTTGCCCGAAGCGAGGTCGTAGACATATATAGCGGTGCGGTCTCTGAGGAAGGCCACACGCTTGCCATCAGGAGAGAAGAGGGGCTGGAAGCTAGCCTCCTTGCCCTTGGTCAGCTGCTTCTCCTTCAGCTCACGTGCATAGACGAAGTGAGGATCATCCTTACGCACAAGCTCGGTCATATAGATCTGCCATGTGCCATCACGCTCAGCTGCGTAGACGATCTTCTTACCATCAGAGCTGATGTCCACGTCACGCTCCTGCTGGGGGGTGTCGGTAATCCGCTTGGTGGTCTTGTACTCGGTATGGGTGACATAGACATCGCCACGGGCGACGAAGGCGATCTCCTTGTCGCTGGGAGCAACGGCAAAGGAAGATATGTCACTCGTGAGCCACTGCTTCTTCACACTGGCTTCCTCTTGGTCACGAACGAGGGTGATGACGACCTTCTGAGGCTTGCCCCCAGGGGTGAGGGTGTAGATCTCACCATCGTATCCGAAGCAGAGGGTGCCGTTCTCAGCACGAGAGAGGAAGCGAACAGGATTCTTGGAGAATGTCGTGATGCGCTCATCGCTGGCGGAGGGAGAGACGCTAGCACGATGGTAGACATTGTAGGAGCCATCACGCTCGCTGAGGTAGTAGAAGCCCCCCTTATCGTCCCAAACGGCATTGCGATCTTCGCCACCGAAGGTAGTGAGCTTCGTGTACTTGCCCTCCTTGCTTAGATGCCAGATATCTTTTGCTACTGGAGAGATAGCGTGCTTGCGCCAGATGTCTTCGTAGCCCTTGATATCCGTGTAGAGGATCTCACCATTGCGAAGGGAGGGAGTAGCCATCGGCGTAGAGTTGTAGAGCCGGGGGCGAGCGACGTCCTTTGTGAGGTCGAGTGAGTAGGTCTGGACAAACCAACCCCAGGGGTACATGCCGAAGCTAGCATCGGGCATGATGTCAGCCTGGAAGAGGAGCGTGTTGTTGTCAAGGAAGGCTACAGGGATCTCCTTGGCACTGTTGTAGGTCAATCGTCTCATGCCTGAGCCATCAGTCGAGACAATGTAGACATCCTTTCCACCCTCTCTATCGGAGGAGAAGGCCAGCCGTTTACTGTCAGGGCTCCAAATGGGAGTACCATCATAGGCCGCATTCGAAGTGATGCGCTGAGCACTCCCCCCAGCAGTGGGGACAGTGTAGATATCACCCTGGAAACAGAAGGCGATACTCCGACCATCTGGGCTAATCTGCTGATGCCTTAGCCAGAGAGGTGTCGAAGTCTCTGCCCCTACAGTCGTCCCAGCCAAGAGCGAGACGAGAGCGAGCGTGAACACATGTTTCATAGTCTATATGTATGTGAATAGTGAGCGTATGAGCAAAGTTACACATTTATCGGGCACTTAACAAGGTGAGCGAGGAGGGGGTGGGCTGATGGAGCTGATGAGGCTGATGGGGCTAATAAGTCCAATAAGACTAATAGGGCGAATAAGGCTAATAAGGGGGTGAGGCTATAAATGTAGCTAGCCCTCGGCAGTTGGACTGCCGAGGGCTAGCTT
>ERZ772874.560-NODE-560-length-20001-cov-6.390605_pt1 | contig 20001 bp, 23 predicted proteins | sample MGYA00580586_ERZ772874 | MGnify/ENA primary metagenome ERZ772874 (study PRJEB29015, sample SAMEA2737952) | human oral metagenome | biome: human oral; feature: human-associated habitat; material: dental | place: China | collected 2154 ... | reverse complement strand
TTCACCACGGGACAGGACAGGATCAACCTGCCCGTGGCCACCTTCGGCGGACTGAACGGCAACTGGTTCACCACGGGCACGGTAACCGCCACCACGCGGGTGTATCAGCAGGGGGAGACGTTGTTCTTCGACGCTGACGGTTCGGGCGCGCTGTTCGCCCCGGTCGCATTCGCGACGTTGCCGCAGGGAGTCCAGCTCACCGTCAACGACTTCGCCTGATCCCCATTCCCTGTTCGGCTCCATGGCCCACCATGTCGCATGGATCATTCCTCCCGGGGATTCGATACCGGCGGCCATCCCATCGGGTCGCGTCAATTCCTCGACGGGGATCGTTCAGGGAACCGCCCATGGGCGACACAGGTACCGTGGCCGAAACCTCCCCAAGACATGACCCGCAACTTGCCTGTTCACCGTCCACGCGCGCGGGCGGAGCGGCCACGCTTTGTTGGCAGATTCCCGTCTAGGTTTCGGACTTCACGAACCGCTTTCCTCGGCGACTTCTCGTGCCGCTTTTTCGTTCTTTCTCGGAGGGTGTTTCTCCAACCAGTCGAACAGGAATTTCATGAGGATGAGAGCGATCAGGCTGGCCATCAGCGCCGCGAGGAAACTCTGGAAGAACGTTGTGAACAGCCACGCAACCGAGAACCATATGAGGAGGTCCTCGAAGACGTCGTCGATTCTCCGGAAAACCCCGATGACGAGAAGAGCCGTCAGGAACGCATTTATGACCGTGGTGATGATACAGAAAGCAGGAAACATCCACAGGAGATTGAGCCAGAGCCACGGATCGTAGCTCCGCAGCTCACCGACACCCGGGACGAGGGCGACGCCCACCACACCCACCGCCATCGGCACGGCAGCAACGGCACTGATAGCAACAAGGAGCCAGAACATGATGACCGCACCCCAGAAGGTGACGGGCTGATCCTTTGAACTCATGTTCTGGCTCCTCTCGTCCAGGCGAACGTCACGAACCACCACGTGATTTCAATGGCCACCTCTGCCGGGATGCCGTTCTGCGTGAAGAAGGTAGCGACACCTAGCGCGGTTGTGCCTCCAATCAAGTCTACCAGCCATAAATCTTGTCCGCCCAGGCGCAGACCTGGTTCGGCAGGATTGGGCGTCCGTACGTCAGGGCTATTTTGATCACTTTCCTGAGGATGGATCCCAAAGACTCCTGTCCATTACTGGCCCTGTCGTCTCTCTGGGCAATTTCACGCGCAACCTGAGCACCCTCCTGATCGCCCGCCACTGCCGCTTGGCGCACGATGACTTCCCGGTCGGTGGCGCTGATGTCCCCGACGGGCCGCGCACCGTTCTGGTCGTTCGCGAGGGCTACCGGAACAATCAGGCACCCCAGATGCACCAATATGCGGCCAGAAGCGACCCCGTGGCCTCCACGACCCGTGATCGATGACCACCCTGGCACCGAGAACTGGCAGACGCTGCCGGAGTTCGCCAGGATGTTGCCGCCCGACGACGGAGCCACTACAGCCACCGCCACCACCATAGCCACTCCCCCGCCTCGGCGCCTCCGCCAGCATCACACCCGCTCACGCCAGCGCAGAAGGACGACGTGGTCGCCCTCTACCAGCAGGGTGTGCCGGTGCGCGAGATCTGCCAGCGCTATGGCATCAGCTAGCAGCAAATCAGCGACCTCCGCGCCGATCGCGGCATTCCCCGTCGGCCGCGCGGCCTGAGTGATGAGCAAAAGCGCCAGGCCGAGCGGCGCTACCTCGCTGAGCAGTCCTTCGCCACCATCGGCCACCAGTTCGGCGTGCATGCCGAGACCGTCCGCCGCTACCTCCACACCACCAGCGTCACCCTACATCCCGGGCCCGGCACCGCATGAGCAGCAGCAGGCAGAGAACCACTGGCAAGCGACTCACCCATCACCAGCAGAGACACCGCTCAGCCAACCGCAGCCCCTTCCTCCCTCATCGACCACATACCGCCTGCCGCAACCAGACTCCTGCCACCCGCATCCCAGCACACGTCACCAACGCCATGACCTCATACACCACCCTCACCAGCCGCCGAGCCCTTTCCAGCGTGATGTCTAAGCCCTGGGCGTCGTCGCCGATGTAGAGTCAGGTGTCGCTGTCGTAAAGGTACTGGTAGCACACCAGGGTGAGTTCGGTGGCGGTGGGGTGATGGTGAATGGTGCCAACCTCATCGGTAGTGCACTTCCAGGGCAATGCAAGACACGAGGGCTGGGGTGGCTTCGTGGAGATGGTTGTCTGGCTTGTCTGGTGCGCCGGCATCGTGGCCAATGCACCAAGCTGGGCAGCTGGCGGTTGAAGGTGTGCTGTTCTTCTCGGCGTGATCTGCTGGTGTTGCCACTAGTCTCCCCTTCCTTGCCCTCCCGTGTGCGATGGCACTGTCGGGAGACAGTGAAGCGGAGTGTGGGAGGAGACGGGAGGGGGACGGACTAAGGAAGAACGAGTGCTCCGAAACCTGTCGTAGAACTATCAGCAAGTCTGCGGCGGGCTAGACCAAACAAGCACCACAGCACTCAGCCCAAGGAAAAAGCTGTGATAAATGCACATGCCGCCTGCGCAGCAACGCTATAGTGTTTACTTTTATCAGGTTGAAAAATATTAGTGACACCAAGACCAGCGATAGTAACAAAATATGAAATAAACCCAATCGTCAATGGAATCTTATCGGAGTGTCGAACACTTAAACATTCTCGTAAAATAAATCCATGTTCATCGCCATGCTCGGAGATCCAGTTTCCGAAATGTTGCCACCAGTTCCTGTTTTGATTTTCGGAACCAGGGTCAGATGCAACCTCATCTATCATAAATCCATCCCACCTTCAGTAAAGGCGTGTGTCAAGAAAGCAAATCTCAGTTACTGAAGCTTATCCATAGGGGTGTTTTGATTTTCCTTAACTAACGCTTTACCCGAGGAGGACGTGAGGGCAGCTTGCCCTATCTGAACACGTTATTCACGAGGGTTTTTTTCTCGGTGAAACGCCGCCAGTAACACAAAGAACATCGACTGCTTCATGAAATGATTGAGTTGCAACATAAACCAATCATGAAAGCAGTCGATACGTTACCAGTCTACAACGGGGCTTTACGAGAAAACATTTGACGAGATCACCTGCCGTGTCGCCGATGTGATCGAGGGTCGAGGGATGGATCTGTCCAGATGCCGTATCCCCCTGCGGGACCAAATGGTGGCCTGCCTGCTGATCCTTCGCCAGAACCTGCCCCAGATGGTGGTCGCCGACCTCCTGGGAGTCTCCCAGCCCACGATCTCCAGGATCTGGCGACGTATCACCGTCCTCCTCAAAGCAGCCCTGCTCTTCCTCCCGGGCGGACTCACCGAGGCGATCCAGCAAGGGCACCTCATCCTCATCGATGGCACCCATGCTCCCTACCGGGAACCGCCCAGCCAGCGAGCAACAGCCACAACCACTCCGGGAACCGCAATCTCCAGTGCCTCAATGTCCAGGTCGCCTCCACCGACCGCGGTGACCTCATCGCTGTCTTTGACCCGGTGCCGGGATCCCGACACGACTCGAAGGCCATCAACCTGTGCGGTTGGCAAGACCTCCTCGACTCCTCCGGCGCCACCTGGATCGCCGACACCGCCATCACCCCGATCAAGAAGCTACCCAACCAGTCCCGCACCAAACACGACAAAAACTTCAACACTGCCATCGCCCGAATCCGCGTCAACGTCGAACACTGCATCGCACAACTGAAAACCTGGAGAATCCTGTCACACGGCTACCACGGACGCCTCAAAGAACTCCCCGGAATCATCCACCTCGTCACCAACCTGAAAATCCTCAGAACATACACCCACAATCAACCCCGTGAATAACGCCTAGATCATCCCAACCCCTTTTACACAAACCATCTGACACCCTCGGGCCTACTTCCTTTAAAGCTAGAAACTGCAGCGAAGCTCGACGGGACCGCACGTCTGTGGCGATGACATGAGGAACGCTGTGCACCACATCGAACTCTGGACAAGCGACGTGGAAGCCGCAACGCCGTCCTTCGACCGGCTCTTCGCCACTCTCGGCTGGACCCTGGATCACGATCCCGCTCGGCCAACCGGACGCATCTGGCAGCATCCCAGCGGCGTCTACCTCGTACTGGAACAGTCACCCGACATCTCCGGACCCCTGGAACGAACCCACGCTGGCCTCAACCACCTCGCCCTACGCGCCATCGAACTCATGATCGGCTGAACATCCGCATCTGCCGCGACCATCGCGTTCGCGAGCATCTCATCATGCTCATGTGCGGCCGAGCATTTCAACGCGTATGAGTAGAGTTGGGCCATGGATCTGCGCTTCCCGCCACCGCTGGCTCACGGATCGCTTGTCGGTATCACGAGTCCTTCATCCGGTGCGTCCGGCGTGTTGCAGCCTCGCGTCGACGCCGCTCTGCAGGCGATCCACCAGCACGGTTTGCAAACTCGGGTCGGGGAGTGCATGAACGGCGATGGGCACGTTAGCGCACCCGTCGCCCAGCGCGCCGCCGAGTTCCAGGCAATGCTGCTCGATCCCGAGATCCAGGCAATCGTTCCACCGTGGGGCGGTGAGACCTGCATCGACCTGATCCCGCACCTGGACTGGGACGCCATCGCAGCCGCTGAGCCCACCTGGGTGGTCGGCTTCTCCGACATCTCCACCCTTCTGGCACCCCTGACCCTGCGGGCCGGGTGGGCCACCATCCACGGCAACAACCTCATGGACACGCCCTACACGGCGCCGGACGGACTGGTGGACTGGCTCGACATCATCACCATGCCCACCGGCACCACATTCACCCAGATCTCACCCAACGCCCATCGCCAGAGCTTCGTCGACTACGTCGAACACCCCGAGGTGGACACCTACGAACTGGAAACCCCATCCCGCTGGGAACGCTGGGACCAGCCCGACCAGGACCTCGCCGTGAAAGGCCGTCTCATCGGCGGTTGCATCGACACCATCGCCCACCTCGCCGGAACCTCCTACCTCGACACCACGAGCCTCGCCACCGATGGCGAGGGCCTCCTCGTCTATGTCGAGGCCGCCAGTGAAAACGCTGGCTGCATCGCCCGCAGCCTCCACGGGATGCGTCTCAACGGCTTCTTCGACCAAGCCAATGCCATCCTCGTCGGCCGCACCTACGCACCCAACATCCCGGGCCTCACCCAGAAAGACGCAGTCCTCGACGCCCTCACACCGCTCGGCGTCCCGATCATCGGCGGTGTCGACTGCGGCCACTGGGCACCCTACATGCCCCTGGTCAACGGGGCCATGGCCGTCGTCGAGCACGACAGCGCCTCCAGCATGATCCACCAGACCCTCGCCTGAACCACGTCCTCTTCTGCCGCGCAGTGTGCTGACAGCGTTCAGCGGAGTAACCCTGGTGGTGTCTAGAGCTGGTCGCCAAGATTGATGAGCCAGTTGATGCTGGCGCCGGCTAGGGTGGCTGCGCCGAGGGCGACGAGGAAGCCGGCGTGGGCTTTGGTGGCGGTGGTTTGGTTGCCGTGGGCGGTTGCGATGGCTCGACGATGGCGCTGATGAGCATAGCGAGTGGAGTGCTACGTGTTTCGTGGGCAGCGACAAAAACAGATTTAATCGAACTTGTGAGGCATAACTCTGTATTATATCAGCATCAAAATACAGTGAAGAATTCAAACAACAGGTCGTGTCGGGGGTCGCCGAGAAACCCCTGCACGATCAGTGAGGTGGCGAAGTCTTTCGGTCTGGTCGCACAAGTTAATCGGGCCCAGTCACGGTCAAGGCGTATGGTAATGTCCACGGCAGCGGCTTGTCTTTCTCTTGAGATTCTTTGCGACGAGACAGTTTGAATTGTCTCAGATCGAACAAGCCGTCCCCACTTCCTTGGGGCAAAGCATTAGTTAGGGAAAGTCAAAGCGCCCCTATGAATAAGCCTCTTTGCTGATCGACACCTCGCCCGTGAACAAACCTCGCAGGAGTCTAGGCCGCATAGGACCTCACCCAAGACTGGCCGCTTTTCCTAGGAGCAGCACGGCCTCGGGCAACGGCGTCGAAGACGAGCCGAGACTCGTCGACCGTCTCTCCCGTAAATTTACTCAGCTGACTATCCGGCCATGCCCCCACGGAGCTTACGCCATACGGAAAGTATGCCAGCCAAGGAAGATGTTTACGAGATGATCAGCGGAAACGTTTTGCCGCTTCTCGGATCTGGTCAGCAAATTTGTAGATGTCCGTCGGCTTGTCGATAGGATGCCTGGCCTCTTTCTTGTCTTTGTCAAACAGGCCAAGGTATTTCACCGAGGCAGCATTGAACCACAGACGGCAAAGAGGTTTACGGTTGTTGTCGTCAACGAGAACACCGCAGTAGGACTTCGTGTCTCGCATGACGATTCTCTCGGGCTCGATCTCGGCCACGGCAATGGCCCGGACGATGTTGTAGCCCTCCAACTCCTCCAAGGTGGTCTCGACACCATCAGGATGTTGCTCCTGCGCCCCGGAGTCTTCCGGTTCCTCCACCGGGGCCGCAGCGGGGATCACGGGGGCTTGCCCTTGAAGCGCGTTCTTCAAGCGTTCGTTGACCTGATCCCCGAGCCACTGGGCGCACGCTTTCGCGATGAGGGGCCGGAAGAACTCTTTCACCTTGACGGTAGCGGAGCGTTCGTAGACGTGTGAGATCAGCAGTCGCTCGAAGTCCTCGCTCGGCTCCTTGAACAGCCTCCCGATCTCGCGCTTCAAACTCGAGACGTACTTGAGCTCCTCGGCGGCGCTCAGGACGGAATCGAGATCGAAGGCGGGTTTGGTGAGTTTCTTCAGCTCGGGCAGCGTGTGCGGATCCACATCCGCCAAGTCAAGTTGCAGGAAGGGCCGCTCGTCCATGCGGTTCGGACGGTCCAGGTCGGTGAAGAAGCACCAGAGCTGCCCGTTCGTTAGCACACCGATACGTGCGTTCGACACGTGGAAGTAGCGGAACAGCTGCGAAGCGTGGTTGATGTCGAGCGGGGTGCCGATTTTTTTGCACTCGATGAGCATCTGAACCTGTCCATCGCGCTGAATCGCGTAATCGATCTTCTCACCCTTCTTAGTTCCCACGTCAGCGGTGAACTCCGGGATGACCTCCGAAGGGTCAAAAACATCGTATCCGAGAACTTGCGCGATGAATGGCATGATGACTGCGGTCTTCGTCGCCTCTTCCGTTTCCAGCGTCGCACTGAAATCTTCAACCTTCTTGGCGATTGCGCTGATCGCTTCCTCGAACCCCATTGTCGGCCTCTCCATCAAGATCGGCTACCGTGCCGATGCTGCGCGTCATTTTAGCGGCTGAGACAAGGGTGTGACACACGGGATCCCGAAGTCGTCACACCAAGACCGCACTTGAACCTCGGAAAAACAACACACCCGCCCCTCCTATATGGGCGGACGCGCTCCAGTGGTCAGTTGACCGCGTTGCCGTTGCCCTCCTTCACCGGCCGCAGGTGTCAGGCAGGGGTCGAGTTCGTTCCGCGTCAGAGCACTTATTTCTGCGGTGCATTCCGGCAGGGACTCGAAAGTTATGGGCTGTTTGCCTGACGCACGGCACCCTATGGGGCGCGCAGGCGCGAAGGGCGACATCTGCTTCTCTCTTCCCGTGGTGAGGCAACGTTACCAACCGTATGGCCGACAAGGTATAGCGCCTAGGGCCCGCGACCGCCCTCTGGGCTGCCTATTCAGCTGGAGGGACTCCCAGTCGTCGGCGCCACCGCCACCCCATCCCCAACCACACCAGCACGACCAAAACCACAAACACCATCGACCTCGCTGTACCCAACGGCTACCTTCGCAACAGCCACCCACCTCAGCGTTACCTCCCGACTCCCCGGCAACCAAAACGCCCTCCAGGAGGAGCTCCCGGAGGGCGGCACCCACATTCACTTGGGTGATGTTTCGTGTAAGTCGCTTGTGGTGGCCCTCACCGACACCCTCTCGAAACAATGGCAGCCGCTCCTCGACCTGATCGCGGCCTTACCGCCCGCGACTACCGCCTCCAAGCAGGTACCACAGCCCGTCGCCAGCACACCGCAGTTCCCCCGAAGGGTCAAGTTCACCTCGCTCACCTCAGCCCAGCGCACCGACATCGCTGACCTCTACGCGGCCGGAATCCCGGTGTCAGATATCTGCGCACGCTTCGGCATTGCCAAAGACACCGTCATCCGCACGCGCAAACGCGCCGGGGTACCCCAGCGAAGGCGTGGCCTCACCGAGAGCCAGGGCGACGAGGCCGAAGCAATGTACATCTCGGGCAAGTCCCTCATGACCATCGCCAAGCGTTTCGGCGTCGGCGTCGGTGCTGTCCGGGGCTGCTTGGTACGGCGCGGAGTGAGAATGCGGTTAAGGAACGGATGGTGAGGGAAGCATCATGAATCGAGATATGCGGGGAACCGTTGGCTGCTACGCGCTAATAGACATGGCAGCCAACCATATTCTCTTACTGTCTACGATCCCCTTGGTGCTTCTTTATGAACTCTACCACGCTCTTCGGCGGATGCCACCACCAATTATTCGGCAACTGCATCGACTGCTTTTCTGCTGTTTCAAGTACTTCATGCATAACCTGCGCGACTCGCGCATCATCACTCTCCGGAAGCAGCTCACGGCGAACCTCAGCATTCGAGACAACCAAACTAAGTGCTGGGTTTGCGCGTTCTTGCCGGAAAGCCGAAGACGCAGGATAGGCTCCACCATGGTATCCTCCCTCCGCCGTAACCACCAGACAGTAGAGTATGTCAAACTGACAAAGTGAATCAAGAAGTCGATCGGATGAGTCATAACCGCCGTCTGCCGAGGTATCAACAGATGGCAGATCAGGCCGCATAGCGGCATGCTCTATAGCGAGTAGCCGCGCCGACGGAATCATCAAGCTACCCCTAGAGTCATCCGGAAACAATTCTGCCCTAGTGGCCTCAACTTGCCCTTCACGAATCCATGAAGAATAGACATACTGATATATGTCACCGACATGATCTGGATATGGGCGGAGCACAAGATCATGAATGACCCCCCACGCTTTATAGCGTACAGCGGCCGCGCCGATCACATATAAACGCGTTACTATTGCAAGTTTCTGAGTGACATCACTATGGCCAAGTTTAACGTAGGCAGTAAACAGCGCGCTCACAGCTTGCTTGACAGCATCGGGAATCCCGAGCGCCAGCGCTTGAACAGCGATGATCGTTAGCTTGTCTAGCGCTTGACAGAATGCGTCGGTGTTGACATCGGTTGCCATCACACTCGTCAAGAACTGCTTGATTCGCAGATCGCTACCTGTTTCAAGGTTGGCTATCATAGCCTCAACGAAGGCTTCGTCCGCCATGTCGACTGTAAGTGGGATCGAGATCTTCCCGGACCCTCCGCGAAGTACTTTTGACAGCTCAGCTATCAACGAATTGATATCGGCGCGTGCTTCTTCGCGAATACGCTGATCACGCCCCCGGAGCAACATATCCCAGTGCGACCACCGCAACAGCACATTTTGCGCCCCTTCCCGCAGCCATACTTCACCTGGGCGGTAGCAGACGACATCTTTTCCCTTGTCGTTTTTATACTGTCCAAGCTTATTCATCGGGACAGGTAGACCGCTCCCTTCATGATGAGCATATATGAGCACCACCTCCTTCTCCTCTACCTCATGGAGCTGCGATATTATCTGGATTTGCCCCTCGGTATAATTTCTAATGAGATCATTCAAGCGAGCTCCGTCAAACCGCTTGCGATCAAACGTTCCGATCGGTTTCACAGGCTCACCCGAATCACTCACACCAATCAATAGATACCCACCTGGAGGGCAGTTCGACATAGCAACCACGTCTTTAACAAATTTAACCTTATCCTCTAATTTGCTTAGGTCAACATCCTCCTTAAAATCAAGATGCTCTTGCTCCGGCTCCCCGAGTAGCTCAATGAGCTTCTCCATGTCGGTGCGACCATCAACGGTAACTGCCATGATTTTTCTCCTTCTAGACGAGTAATTGTTGGATTATCGGCATACTAACTATATATCAACACAGTGCAATCAACAAACACGCAGTAAGGTGCTTCCTGAATAGCCGATGCAACTCTCAGATACAGCCAACTACAACTTGACTAGAGCCGACCTCCTCTCTCACTCCACCCGCCCCATCACCCAACACGTCCCGCCAGCCGCCGATTAGGCGGTAGCGCTGGGTCAGGGTTGCTTCGTGGGTAAAGCCGAGGGTTTCGAACAGTCGTCGCGAGACGGTGTTGCCTGCGAGGATCCAGGCCTCCAGACGGTGGAGGTCGAGGTGATCTATTGCCCAGTTGGTGATGAACCGAATACCGGCGCGGCCGTAGCCGCGGTGGCGGTCGGCTGGACGCCAAATACAGATGCCGATCTGGGCGTGGCGGTTGCGCCAGTCGATGGCGTGGAGGGAGCATTCACCGACCAAGCGGCCGATGGGTAAAGCGGTGGAGTCGCTTGCCGCAGCATCGGGCCCTGCGTCCTCCGTCGCGATGACGAAGGTGTACTCGGTGGCTAGTTGCGGCCCGGCGGTAGCAGCAATCTTGCGCTGGAGCTCGGCGCTGCTGCGTGGGCGCCAGTACGGCGGGCCGAACCGAGCCAGCTCTTCCCAGTCGCTACAAGCAGCCAAGATGGCAGGAACGTGGGATTCAGCAAGGGCGTGGATGGTGGGAGCAGGTCGCGAGGTAGCGACGGCGGACATACGGGATACCTCACTCTCATGCATAGAGCCTCGAGGTGATGCTACGCATAAGTAGCATTGAGGGCAAGCAGCAGACAGCCGTGGATCGCCTCCTGTACTTCAATAGCGCTTCCCAGTCACCCTCTGCGCTCTGCACGCTCATCAGAATGAAGCAACGGCGGCACATGAGTTTAACAAGCCACCTTTGCAAAAGCACTATCAGGGTGTACGCTGAAGCTTCGTTAACCAAACTAGGAGAAGGGCCGAGGGGGTAGTTGACAGTTTCATTTGATTTGTTAAAATCTAAATTATATGAAGTCGTCTACCCCTCATCGAGAACAGGATGGCCGCACAATGAGTGTGGAAGAGGCGTTACGGATAGGATCAGAAGTAGCGAACATGCCGGGTACAGTGCGGTATGAGTGGCCTGAGACTCAATATAGACGACGGGATCCAAATACCGTAACAATTGAGGAAATCTATAACATGACTGACGACGAGTTCTCTGACTTCCAGATGGCGCGGAGCATCGTCGATAGCATGATGCGGTATATCACACGAGACTGAAGGTAGATCGGGGCGATATGCATGAGGAGACGGAAAGTCTACTGTTCAGTGCGACGGATTACGATGCGGCGATATCACGAGTAATATCTGCTGATCATATCGTCATATACTGCGGTGCCGGCGTTTCTCAAGCTCTCACCGGGTTATCTTGGAGCGGCCTCATTAAGGCAATGGTTCGTAATCTTGAATCGGACCTCGTTTCAGTAGGAGATGACTCGCCTAATAAGCTGCTAACAAAGGGGCAATACGAAGCTTTGACCGAATATATTCAGTCGCCAAATAGCTCCCCGCAGCGCAATGCATCTATTGTTGATGAGTTCATCTCGGCTTTGTCGAGACTCCCGGTTGGCAGAGATCATGACATATTCTTGCGCGACACTATGCGATCTGTTCTCTATGAAAACCTCGTCAAAGGCTATCGAACTCCACCGCTTATTGATGGGATTTGTAACTTTGTAACTTTATTGATGGAGTCCAACAAAAAGATATCTATCGTCACTACAAATTATGATACCCATATAGAAAATATTTTGCGGGCGCGTTTGCAACAAGATAGGCGTGGTAGAAGTAGCGCAAAAAGGACGGCCCTATCTGCCTCGCATTACGATATGTTCATATACTCAAACCTCGATGATTTTGACGTGACAATGTGTCAGCCAGGGCAAGTTGATTTCCATTACATCCACGGAAGAGTCGGGAAAAGTTCAGATGCAGAGCTCACGCAGCCCGATGGGAAACCAATTTGCGACGGCAACATCGTCTTCTCGGAGTTTGATTATTACCATTCCCAAGGCGAAACGGTTAAAAGACTTGAGAAGCTAGTTGGCGAAAACGACTGCATCGTGATCGTAGGATCGTCGCTCGACGATCCACCACTAGTGCAGTGGATTCAGCAAGACCGTGAAGGAAGAAACTCACCCGTGGATCAAGCACGGGTAATCGTTTTGCAGGCGATCGATCTAGAGCCAGAGACGGAACCTCGCCGCAAAGAAACAAAGCGGCGGGATATTTGCGGCTTCAAGCGAGCGCGCTTAGAGCATCTTGGCGTCGATAAATATCTACCATTTAGAAGCTTTGGCTCTATACCAGACTTCTTTCGCGACGCTGTCATTGAACACAGCGATGTCACGGCTTCAATGGCTAGCAAAAACCACACGTACCGCGAGTTAAGAGAGTGGTCGCAGAAAGTTGATTCAAAATTACGCCAACAAAAAAATCTTACAAAACTCTCCAAAATGTTACACAACGATGCTCCTAGAATAGCTAAATTTATCAATGCTCTTATGCCGGAAGGTTACGATATTGAGTTCAAGACAGAACTATGGGTACGCGGAATCAACCCACATGCTGGCGACCCCTACTACTTAGTCAAAGCAGTAGACTCTGCCGGTCCTACGCTAGTCCCCGAGCTGCGACGCGTTGAATATAGTGCACGCCGCTTTCCTTCTCGCTCCACAGCATTAAGGGCTTTGCAATTTGGACGCTCAGAACTCATTTCGCTCTTGGGTCTTGGCCTCGAAAGCGATGCTTCGCGCTGGCAGGCGTTCTACGCGGTTCCGCTATATGCGGAGCCTAGAATCGCTCACGATGGGCGCTCACGTCTTGTCGTGGGGTCAATATCATTAGCAATTAAGCTGCCCACTGATATTCAACGCGACAGGCAAAGCCTAGCTTTACGAAGAGATTTCTGTGAGGCGATTGAGTATAGACGTGATAGCCTTTTTGCTTCCAAAGGAGAACAAAAATTGCGAGAAGTCGTAGAGATAACTGGTCGAAATATCCTGTCGGTAATTTCTGAAAACGACCGTAGCCAAGATACGCTTCCAATTCTTGTATAAGATAGCACTCACCCCTGCCCCACCATCCTCCCCAAAACCCTCACCAGCCGGCACACGCTCTCTACGCTCAGGTCTAGGCCATGGCAGCCGTCGCCGATGTAGATCCATTCGTCGGGGTCATCTGGGTACTGGTAGCGGGTGATAGCGAGCTCTGTCGCGACGGCGTGGCGGGTGATGCTGTTTGGCGTTTCCCCGGGCGAGCGTTCGAGGGTGATGGCCCCGAGTAGCCGCGTGTGGCCTTCGTGAGGCTGGTCGTCGGGGTCTTGGTCAGCGTGGTCACGAACGCACCACGATGGACATGGCGGCACTCCGGTGTGAATGCTGGGATAACTGCTGCTCGTGGTGGCGGGGTCGGCGGGAGCGGGATCCATAACTGCCTCCTGGTCGGCTCAAGCAGTCAGGAAAGCGTGAAGAGGAGAGGAAGTCCAGCGCTGGCCCACACCCTGAGGGGTTGGTCACTCACCTCGAGGCGAAGTTTGTCCGCCTAGCCCCCGCACCAGCTCCCCGGCATCCACGTCGAGGCCGCTGGCGATCTTCAGGATGTTGTGGAGGCTGAGGTTGCGCTGCCCACGCTCCACCTGCCCGATGTAGGTCCAATGCAGTCCTGCTCGTTCGGCCAAGCTCTCCTGGCTGAGCCCCTTCGCCTCCCGGGTGGCACGAACGCGATCGCCAAAGGCCCCGGTCATGGGTGACAGGGGCGGCTTCCGCGCAGGATTGGGCACCTGCCAATCCCAGTCGCCCAAAGACGGAGCATCCAGAGACGATAAGTCCTGTGACGATGTATCCTGTTAGGACCGTCGACGGAAAGGAGACCACCATGGGTGGCTGCTGACCGGCCGCATCATGACCTCGCGGCGTGATGGCAAGAGTCCCGACGAGACAGTGAGGGAGGTGACGGCTCATGGGTGGCGAGTAATCACTAAACGGCGCTGACCCATCTCTTGGTGTCGGTGAACGGCGCCCGCTAGGCCGTCTTGGCTGAGCGGGCGCTTCCGTTCTCTCGCCCCCGCTTCTTGCCAGCGGTCTGTGCCGCACCCTCTTGTGTTTCATGCGCTTGAACTGACTTGTCTAGGCTCTCATCCTCCAGGATCCACACAAACGCCACACCGGCCCGCGGCAGCACCCAGCCGTTGTAGCTCATGGTGTACTTCTTCACCCCAGCGACGTCTGGAGCCTCGCTCACCCGAGCACGCCGGGTGCTTGAGATGAAGTCCACCAGTTTCATCTTGGCTATTCCAGCGTCCTGGTAGTTCAGTTCCAGCTCAAACCCCTTCGTCGGGCGGTCAACATCGAAGTGGACCATGTGCCCATCCCGCCGTAGCCGTGACCGGTACGTGAACGACATGACCACCGGTTGCTCGGCCTCCACGACGGCCTCGCCGACATCCACGGTGTACACCTGCCCATGTTCATCTGTCGTCCGGGTAATCTTCAGCAGCTCCCCATCCACCGCGAACTCAATGAGTGCAAAGTTGTCCAGATCTGTCACGTCAAGCTTCGTCCCAGCAGGTTTGAACCACACACTCGTCTCCCCGCGCTCAGCCACCATTTGGTCATACCGCTGCCGGTCTGAAACCACGGCAAACTTCCGGAACCGATGCTTGGGCACCACCGTGTATTCCCAGCGGACCAGTAAGTCAAAGAATGGGTTAGGAGCTACGCTCCTAACCCTAGGTATACCTAGGGTCGCGTCGACTCGCGCGTCATACCAGCGCTCCTCGGCCGTGATCGCCTGGTGCTTAATATCCCCATACACCTCACGCCCGAAGGCCGCATCACCAAAACGCATGCCCAAACTGTTGACCGCCAGTTCGTCCAGCAGCCGGGGCGTGGCAATACGCTTGAGGTCCTGCGTGTCGAAGCGGAATCCCTCAATCACCGCATCCCGCATCTCCGGTGCCTCATCGTGAATGATCTGACGGAACTGGCGAGTGGTGGCAGCCTCCTGATCCTTGCGGAAGGAATACTCAAACAGCGTACCCAGAAGCCCGGCACCAAACAGCGTGCCGCCCAGCTCACCCAGCGGCAAAGCATGCAGCCATGACCAGTCACCGAGATTGAGACCAGAAAGCCAGCCGTTCAGCATGATGACCAGCACACCAGCCAAGGTCAGGGCTGTTGCCAGCAGGGCCGCTTTGGTCTTGCGGAGACGAGCATGAAGCGATGGCTTGTTGTCGGGATTTGGGTGCGACATTGCTGGTTATGATTATATCGCAAAAGCCTGCGAGTGGCTAGAGCCAGATATTGCCGATTAATCTAGTCAATGCATGACAACAGGTAAGTCTCAATGGCTCGTGCTAACCCTTGATTTATACATCCATTTTTCTTATAGTAATTAGTATGAATGATGAACAAGTACTCAAACTCTACCGCCTCATCAAAGATGATATAGACGGCCTTGAGAAGCGTATGAATAGTCGGTTTGATGCAGTCGAGCAACAGATTGATGATGTACGCGGGCATATTGACCATCTATATGGCGAGCAACAGACACGCGAAATCGAAGAGAGCGCCATTGGTCATCAGCTTGGTCTCCATGAAGAATGGATTGAACAGGCCGCACCCAAGGTGGGGGTAGCGTATCGGCGAGCAGCGTAGGTTGGCAGGAGGTTGGCTTCAAGCCAAGAACCTCGCTCCCAACCATACTCGCCCACATCTTTTCGTGTGGTATGGGAGCTTCCTTCAAGTGAAACGAAATAAGCAGCTATGACTGATCACTGTTCGAGCAGTTTGTTTATTGCCCTGATCAGCAACTCCGCGTTAGTCAGTTCTTCTGTCGACATTTCACGATCGCTTTTGCTGCGAAGCAAAGCTCCCGCTGGGGAGTAATGATTCAAATGACCGTTATTCAAGTTGCGGGCTTTGAAGGCCGCTTCAACACGTTTGACGATCCGTTCTCCCGCAGGCAGTTCTTCTATCTGCAGCGGTTTCTTCGACAGACTACCCTGATAAGCTACATTGACAAGATCAATGTAGAATTGATCAGAAAACAAGTCCTCAATATCCGCTTCTTCTCGCCCGAGCGACTCGCCCACTTGAACGATGCCTACTTTATAGTGTTTTCCAGTTGCACGCAAATCATTAATGATCTTCGCGTTGCTAGGCGAAGAGTCGGAAAGCACTCCGACTGTCAAATGGTTAGCTCCGAACAATGCCAAGAAAGTCGGAAGTTTAGAGATTCCTCCTCCAGGGACCAGAACCCATCGCTCATCCAATCCAGTCTTTCCCGCTCTCATGAGCTGATCGGATAGATACTGTAAGTAGACAACATCTGATGGGCCTTCGACGAGCAGCACATGTGATCCGACAAACAGCGTCTGCGTGAGCTGAATTCCCAATGCGGCGTGGAGCGGGAACGCCGACTCCTCATCAGTCTTCAACACGTCCGCTGAAACTACTGTACCGCTTGACGGGTCATCAACTACCGTCCTTATTCGCTCAAAATGATTGGCGTCAATCATGAAGGGAGAATGGGTCGTAAAGATCACTTGGTGATGAGGGGCAAGACGTTCGTTAATAAAACGAAGCAAATCATGCTGAGCAGTTGCATGAAGACTCAACCCTGGCTCGTCAAGAAGCAAAATGAGAGGCTGGGGAGATTCCTGCTCTAGTTTCGAAAAGTATGCAAGAAATGAGAAGAACCAAACAAATCCCCGTGATCTTTCGTCAAACGGAACGGAGACCCTGTGACGCTGATTCTCTACACGAATCTGCAGGATTGGAGGCTCAGTGAAAGGTGGCATAGCTCCCGGTTCGGCACGTTGAATATCTTTAAGCTTAACCAGAAGATTCTTGTTCTGGCTCCAATAATCGAACACCTCATCACTTATGTTATTAGAAGCATTTTCCATTTGACGGATTAGATGTTCTTGACTTTCTGTTTTGGTAAAATCTTCTAGTTCAACCCCCGAAATCGACAGCAGTGCAAACAAGGCTTCCTCGCTACGCTCGAGTGACTTACTGTCCCGTTTATCGATGAGGTTCGGTATCGAAACTTTACCCGGCATAGTATCGTAGTCGCCAAAGTACACGAACCTTGGACGCCGTTCATCAAGAACATTGATTGCAGCCAGTCTAGGGCTATGCTCGGGCCATTGATCAACTAGCGCAAGTACCTCATTGCTACTTGATGTTGTTGTCTCCATTTCTTTCAACACGGTGACGAGATCATCTACCGTTTTACTCTTCCATGCCTTATCTCTATCCTTAGAGGGAAGATCTAGTCTCTCTTTAAGCGTTTCTAGTACTTTTGCTTCGTCAACGGAGAGCTCCCATTCCTCCCCCTTGTACCCAAATCCCGTAGAGACAGCCACCCGTCTACTTTCTAGGGCATCGACAGTGAGCGCCTCTTCAATGGCGGCAGCATCGTCATCACACAGCTCATATATGAGCTGTGTGACCTTGGATTGGCCACCTCTATGGATCTCTCTCATCTTATGACTTGGGTAGTCAAGGTCCGGATCAAATTTAGCATTATCCACGGGGCAACTCTTGTAGAGAGCTTGTAGGATAGCCGTCTTTCCTGATTCGTTCTTTCCAACGAGACAAGTGACATCAGGCCGAACTTCAAAATCCGTAGGCTCGGTAATGCTACGATAACGCCTAATTTGGGCATGGATTAGCTTCATTCTGACCCCCTTAATGAAGATAGTATATCATACTTAAATGCAACATACATAGAGAGTAGCACTCCACGATGCAAAGGCCATCAAGGAATCCGAATTCCTCACAACCCTCAATGGTCAAAGTCATATTGGAGACAAAGGCTACATCGGATTGGGGATGATCACCCCCGCGAAGAAACCCGCCCATGGTGAACTCACCGACAGCGACAAAAGAAACAACACGACCATCAACCGCGTCCGCTACCTCATCGAACGTGTCATCGCGAACGTCAAAACCTGGCGTGTTCTACACACCGATTACCGCCGCCCCTACAACACCTTCGAAACCACAATACAAGCCGTCACCGGACTCATCTTCGCCTACACCCTATGAATAAGCTTCTATGGGTTAAAATAGCGAAGGGAATTGGTCAAGTATGAGCGCAGAAAACAATGATGCTGCCACCCCTTCAGCAACTGCTTTAGCGCTTTTGAGTAGCTGCTTTAACTTATCTGGCTTACTTGAAGCGCCGGTACATATCTTCTCTAACTCGGTATTTGAGCTACGCAAGCGGGCAATATATTCTTCCTGATCTCTGCCAAGCTCAGCCTCTTGGATTAGAAATTCAAGATATCGTGACAACCGATTGTATTCCTGCACGTCCATCAGCGACCCAGCGGACTCCACAGACTGCGAAACGACAATATTGCCATGCATGTCGCCGCCCACATTAAACTCATTTGTAAAGCGCGTGTCCAACGTGACGCCTCTTTCTTTCACAGAAATACTGTTATCCACTAACAAATTTCCTCTAGCAGGCTGCTGGCGAAAGGCCGGTCTACTCAGCAATCTGCGAACGGATATAAGCTCGTACAGGCTCGAAGATGCTGTTCCCGGAAAGGTCATCGGCATCGCCGGGCGAGACAAACCGTACTTCGGCAATCTCGGCGGTATCCAAAACCGTAGGATCTGGACTTGATTTGGCAAGCCTAGCAGATACATATCGCATCATCCGCTGCGTAATTGGGTGAACGCGAGATGCAAATTGACTATCGGACTCTACGACAATTCCGAGTTCTTCTTGACATTCTCGCACCGCCGCCTGTTCCGGAGATTCTCCTTTCTCGATCTCACCAGAGGGGAACGCCCATAAAAACTTCCCCTCAGCTAGCGTGCGACGGATCATCAAAACTCTACCGTGATGTACGACAATAGCACATGCTATTTCAGCATCCATAACACCATCCTCCTCTTAGCTTCCCTTTTCATTATAGCACACATCCACTCAGGTAGGTCATCACGGGGACAAAGATCTGTTCCCGTGGTATAAGGGTGGTTAAATCCAAGATGGGGTACCACCTACACTCAACATTTTCCCTCGGATCCAGATTAACAGGCTTCCCCTTAATATAAGTACACGCAAAGTAATGAGAGTCTGCTAAAGTTACAGGATGTCGTCGTCTCCCCAAGACGGAACGGAATTTAATTTGCACAGAAGTTTCACTCAAAGTTTCACGTTCAGCCACTTCATATGCGATATCTTCTGGTTTAACGATTCCTGCCGGAAAACCCCAAAGAAGCGGCCCGTACGGTTTGCGCCTCTTAAGAACTAAGACCTGCCCCTCGTGAGCTACAATCGCTAGGGCAAGTTGAAAGCTTGATTCCACTCCAGCTACTTGATTGATGTACGCATTCCCGTTAAAGTCCTTCGATACAGAAAGTACGGGACTCGAAATCTCATGAATTGGATTCTGCAAAATATGACCGCTTGCTGAATTTCTTGGTGTTGAATCAAAAAGATCCTTTCGATTTTCACCCACTTCACCATCCTCCTTTATAGTGCATTCTCGCTATGCACTTCTTCCCGAGCAGTGTGGACGCTACTTCACCGGCGCTAGAAAATCTTGCCTCATACGACCGCCTTTCTTGAATAGACGATCAAAAATTCAGAGTGACATGTCCATGCCATGTTTAGTGATTAGCTCGGCAGGGCTCGCTTCCGCAGATTCTAAAATCTCGCTGCCCGACTTGTATAGTTTCGCCTCTACGGCTTCGTCCCCGCAACTTGTACTCCATGGCACAAGTTTACCCCAAAGCATGCGAGCCCTGTCAGATGGTCAGGGGTAGTCCAGCGCCTTGGATGCGCGGCGTATGACGGGAGTTCAGTGAGGTTGCTCTTCGTCCATCGTATTCACCACCGTCACCGCACAAGCTGCCCCTAGCGTTTGGCTCTTGATCATGTGAGCGTGGATGTTGCCGGTGAGGACGATGGTGAATTTGGGCCAGGTTTCGCCTCGCCAGACGAGGCGGATGGTGGTCT
>ERZ772874.556-NODE-556-length-20036-cov-4.189180_pt1 | contig 20036 bp, 18 predicted proteins | sample MGYA00580586_ERZ772874 | MGnify/ENA primary metagenome ERZ772874 (study PRJEB29015, sample SAMEA2737952) | human oral metagenome | biome: human oral; feature: human-associated habitat; material: dental | place: China | collected 2154 ... | reverse complement strand
AAGCACAGGACCGGGCGGTTGGCCACGGCAGGTGCGGCGGTCGAGGCCGGTGCAGGGGCTCCGGCAACCTTGGCGGCGGTGGAGGAGGGGGCTGCGCCGGCGGTGGCCGGACGCTCGATCAGCGTGGTGTCAGACATGTGTTCCTGCCATGTGTCGCAGAATCAGCGTTTTCAGTTGGGGCAGGCGGCCATGGAAGAAGTGGCCCACCCCGGGAACGACGACCACGGGAAGCTGCTGCGGGCGTGCCCAGTCGAGCACGCTCGCCAGCGGCACCACGTCGTCCTCCTCGCCGTGCACGACCAGCGTGTCGGCGGGCACCTCGGCCACATCGAAGCGCGAGACGGCAGGCCCGACGAACACCATCGGTCGGTGCTCGACCGGGTATCCGTCCAGCCGCTGCATCAGCCGGGACTGCACGAAGGTGCCGAAGGAGAAACCGCCCAGCACCAGCGGCACCGGACGCGGCAGGCTGGCCGCGCTCTCGTGCGCCAGTGCAAACTTCAGCACGGCTTCCAGGTCGTCGGTTTCTCCCTGACCTGCATCGAATTCCCCCGCACTGGCGCCCACGCCCCGGAAGTTCGGCCGCCAGCAGATGGCACCTTGCTGCAACAGCGCCCGTGCAATCGTCTGGGCCACCTTGTTGTTCATGGTGCCCCCCTGCAGCGGGTGCGGGTGCGCGATCAGTGCCAGCATGCGCGGCTCGGCCGGGCAATCGAGCGAGCACTCGATGGCACCGACGGGACCGGGAATGGACAGGATGCGAGTGGATGGATTCATGGCAAGTCAGGGTCGGAAAGCAGTCGGTTCAGGACCGCCCCCGTGAAGACCATTGTCGGATTCAGTGTCCGGCAGGGGCCTCATCGACCGCTGACCGGAGCCGTCCGGCCGATGAGTTGGGGGCTTCTATGGCAAAAAAATACAGGGCGGCCAGTGGCCACCAGCAGGCGATGGTACGCAGCAGACCCCGGAAGCCCGGGGTGGCCAGCCGCATGTAGGTGGTCATCGTTTTCTTCAGCAGCGGCTGAAGCGCCGGCTCGGGCGGAATCAGCCAGGCCAGCGCCACCGTCAGCGGGATGAGACCCAGCGCCACCCGACGCTGCATGCTGTCCGGCCAGCGGGCCAGCGGGTGACACAGCGCCAGGGCCAGCGCCAGCCCGGCCGCCAGGATCGGCAGGTCGGTCAGCAGCCGATCGGTACGAATGTAGATGTGCAGGGCGCCTCCCAGCCGAAGGCCCACGGCCGTCCCCAGCAACAGCAGCCACAGGGCCAGCTGATTCCTCGGGGTCTCCACGCAGCGCATCACCAGCAGGGCGGGCAGCAGGGCGCTGGCCGCCGTCAGCAGCACGTTGGCCGGGGTGACGGCCCAGGCGGGGAGGGCGCCCACCAGCGGCAGGGGCGGCAGCAGATCCTGGCCTGGCCACGGAGAGAGGGGGCCCACCGACATCAGCAGCTGCTGGGGGACAATCTGGCCGGCGACCCACAGGATGAGTAGTACCGCGGCAAAGCGGCGATGTCGGTGCTCACTTTCATGCCCCAGGGCCAGCTGACTGATCCGGGTGCGCATGCGCTGCAGGCGGGGGGAGTATGTCAGCGCCACCACCAGGACAGCTCCCAGCAAGGCCCCCAGACCGTTCGTGATCAGATCCAGCAGCGAGGGGACACGGCGCGGCAGGTAGGACTGGATGGACTCCATGCTGAACGACAGCAGGCAGCCACCCACCGATGCCACCAGCACCGCACCCCACAGACCCAGCCGCTGCTGGAACTGGCGCACCGTCAGATAGCCGAAGCCGGCATAGGCTCCCACGTTGACGATCAGATCACCCCAGGAATAGAAGCGGGGTAACTTCATGGAGAGCCATGCCCAGGGACTGGGGCGACGCAGCCCCCAGTCGGCAAACGGATACAGCGACAGGTACAGAATGGCGGCAAAGGCCATCAGCCACAGGACCGGATGGGCCGAAGCGCGCGGGGCAGAGGAGGTGTTGGAGTCCATGGTGGGCGTTATAACATGGATGCTGCGCTGCGACGGCGGGTGCGCCCGCCCCAGGGGCAGCCCGTTCGGCACGCCGCGACATCGATTTCCGACCCTTCACCATGAACCCCGTTCCGCTTCCCGAGCAATCCCTGCGTCCTGAAGATTACGTGCCCGGCCGCTTCGAGGGCCGTCTGTGGGTGGAGTGGCATGACCGTCTGGATTCCACCAACCTGGAGCTGATGCGTCGCCCGTCACTGCATGAAAGTGAGCACCCGCTGTCGCCGGTATGGCTGATGGCCGGCGAACAGACGGCCGGCCGGGGGCGGCGCGGCAAGGCCTGGAAGGCGCAGCCGGGTCATGCCCTGACGGCCTCGCTGGGCTGCGAGCTGCCCCCCGATCGTCTGGCCGATGTGGGCGCCGTGCCGCTGGTGGCAGGCATCGTCATTGCCGAATACCTGGCCACGCTGGGCGTGGACGTGATGGTGAAATGGCCCAACGACCTGTGCCGGGTGCTGCCGGGGCCACGTCGCACGCTGGCCAAGGTCGGCGGTATCCTGTGTGAAATGCGCAGCCGCAGTCAGGGCAGTCGCCTCGTCATCGGCTGCGGTCTCAACCTACAGGCCCTGCCGGAGGGGCTGGTGACGGACCAGCCGGTGGCAGCGCTGTTCGACACGCTGTCCGGGCCGCAGTCGCTCGCGCTGGCGCTGGGGGTTGGACAAGTGTTGCTGGCGGGCGTCGAACAGCTTCTGGCCGAGGGCTTCGGTGTATTCTCCGCCCGCTGGCAGCATGTCGATGTATTGGCGGGGCGGCCGGTGCGCGTGCATCACGCCCATGGCCCGCGTGATGCCACGGCCCTGGGGATTGATGCCCAGGGGGCTCTGCAGGTCTGCTATGACGACGCCCCCGGGCATCTGGCGGTGGTGACGGCCGAGCAGGTCAGCATCCGGCCGCGGGCTGACTGAGGCACAAGTGCTGGTTTGTGGCCGCCCGAGTCGCTGAGGTGGCCTGTGCCCTTCGGCGAAGACGACGACGAACATTCCTGACTCCATGCACCACGATTCCTACGCATCCAGCAAGAAAGGCAAGACCGGCATCAGGCGCATCATCAATGCCTGTGGCTACTCCATGGACGGCCTGGCCGCTGCCTACCGCCATGAAAGCGCGTTCCGCCAGCTGTGCTGGCTGAACCTGGGGCTGATCATCCTGGCGTTCAGCCTCAACTTCGAGCTGTCCGTTCGGGTGCTGCTCATCATCGCATCCTTCATCTCGCTGATTGTCGAGCTGTTCAACACCTCCATCGAAGCCGCTGTTGATCACACCTCCACCGCAGAACACGAGCTGGCCAAGCGCGCCAAGGACGCCGGTTCTGCTGCCCAGCTTGCCGCGCTGGTCATGCTCTCGGCCGTATGGGTGTCGGCCCTGTGGCATGTCTACCTGTAACGGTTCGGACATCTGATTGTCCGGCGTTGAAGGGGTGAGCACGCCCCTTCATGCAGCCCATCGTGATCTCCCCGATGTCTGACGGAAAGGTGCTTCGGACCGTCCGCCAGGCGGTCGGGTTGCGCCTGCGAACGCCCACGCCGGCGTGGTTGGCGGCAGCGCAAGCGCGGCGTGATGCAGGCAGTGTCAGTCTGCTGCATCACTATTACCAGATTGCTAAGTATTCCCTAAGTGTTTCACTATACTGTCGCGCCTTTCAGAATGCAAAATAATAAAGTTATGCGACGCACTTGCCTTCATGGCTCTTCCGCAGCGCTTATCGCGGTGGTGTCCCTCTACTTCACCGTCGTCTTCAACATTGCCTTCTACAAGAAAGTCATCGAGCTCAATGGGGGCGCGGACTGGTTCGTGTACTCGCTGCCGGTGCTGCTCTTCTTCCTGCTGAATGGTGTCTTCCAGCTGCTGGCGGCGCCCTTGCTGCACAAGGTGATCATCCCGGTGCTGCTGGTGATCGGGGCCGCGATTTCCTACCAGTCGCTGTTCTTCAACATCTACTTCGACAAGCACATGCTCACCAATGTGCTGATCACCGGCTGGGCAGAAAGCAGTCGCCTGATGACGCCGGCGTACCTGGGGTGGATTGCGGGCCTGGGTGTCGTGCCGGCGCTGTTGTACCTCATGGTGAAGGTGGACTACCGTCGCTGGTACAAGGAGATCGCGCAGCGGGTTGCCCTGATCGCGCTGTCCGTCCTGGTGATCGGCGGGATGGCCCGGTTCTTCTATCAGGATTACGCCTCGTTCTTCCGCAACAACCGGGACGTGACGCACCTGATCGTGCCGTCCAACCTCATCGTGGCCGGCGGGTCCCGACTGCGAAGCTGGCACCGGGCACGCATGCCGTACATGCAGCTGGATCTGGCCGTGACGCAGGCCAAGCCCGACAATCACCGCCATTTCGTCGTGCTGATCGTGGGTGAGACCACCCGTGCCCAGAACTGGGGGCTGAACGGCTACGCGCGGCAGACCACGCCGATGCTGGCCAGGCGGGGCGATCAGGTCATCAACTTCCACGACGTGAGCAGCTGCGGCACGTCGACGGCGCATTCCGTGCCCTGCATGTTCTCCAACATGAACCGCACGAACTACAACGACGCCCGGGCCGCACGCCAGGACAACCTGCTGGACATCCTGCAGCGCGCGGGCGTGGACATCACCTGGCTGGACAACGACACGGGCTGCAAGGGCGTGTGCAAGAACGTGGCGACCGTGGACCTGACTGCGCTGAACCTGCCGGAATTCTGCCGTGATGGCGAGTGTCTGGATGACATCCTGCTGCCGGCCTTCGATGAGATCCTGAACCGGGAAAGCGGCAAGGACACGCTGGTGGTGCTGCACACCATGGGCAGCCACGGACCGACCTATTACGAGCGTTACACGGATCAGGACCGCACCTTCACGCCCACCTGCGACACCAACGAGATCAACCGGTGCAGCAAGGAACAGCTGGTGAACACCTACGACAACACCATCGTCTACGTGGACCGGTTCATCGATCGGGTCATCGGCCGGCTGGAGAAGCGGGACGATCTGGAAAGCGCCGTGCTGTACGTGTCCGACCATGGCGAAAGTCTGGGTGAGAACGGCGTGTATCTGCACGGCACGCCCTATGGCATCGCCACGAAGGAGCAGACCCGAGTGCCGATGGTCATGTGGTTCTCGAAGGCCTTCCGCCAGAACGAGGGCGTCGACTTCCAGTGCCTGGCCGACCATGCCCGGAAGAACACCTACTCCCATGACCATTACTTCAGCACCGTGTTCGGGATGATGGACATGGCGTTGCCGCTGAGCGAGACGTACCGGCAGGACATGGACATCCTGGCGCCCTGCCGGACCCCAAGGCCGCAGGCGCCGGGCAAGGATGGCCGGACAGAGCGCCATCCGGCCGCGAAAAGGTGAATCCTGCTCTGGCGCCGCGTTTCATGGGATGATCGGGGCACGGGGCCTTTCGCCCCGGATCAGACCGGATGCCGTCAACAGCACGAAGATCTGCAGGCTCGGGCGTATCCGGCCACGGCATTCATTCCCGCAGAGAGGAGACAGGACACATGACGATCAGGACACTGGGAGTGATCGGCGCCGGCACGATGGGCAACGGCATTGCCCAGGCAGCGGCTCAGGCCGGTCTGGACGTGGTGATGCAGGACATCATGCCCGAGGCCGTCGAACGCGGACTGGCGGCCATCGGCACGTCGCTGGACCGGCTCATCAGGAAGGAGAAGCTGGATGAGGCTGGCAAGGCAGCCGCGCTGGCGTGCATCCGCGGCACCACCGACGCGGCAGCGCTCAAGGATGCTGACCTGGTGATCGAGGCCGCCACCGAGCGCGAGAGCGTCAAGGCGCAGGTGCTGCGCAACGTGGAGGCCGTGGTGCGTCCCGAGGCCATTCTGGCCACCAACACCTCCTCCATCTCCATCACCCGGCTGGCCGCATCGCTGAAGGATCCGTCCCGTTTTGTGGGCATGCACTTCTTCAACCCCGTCCCGATGATGGCGCTGGTGGAGATCATCAGCGGTCTGCAGACCTCGCAGGCCACCTTCGACGCCGTGACCGGGTTGGCGCATAAGCTGGGCAAGACGCCCATCAGCGTGCGCAATGCCCCCGGTTTCGTCGTCAACCGCCTGCTGTGCCCGATGATCAACGAGGCCGTCTTCACGCTGCAGGACGGCGTGGCCAGTGCCGTCGAGATCGACGAGGGCATGAAGCTGGGTTGCAACCATCCCATCGGACCGCTGGCGCTGGCCGACCTGATCGGCCTGGATGTGGTGCTGGCCATCATGGAAGTGCTGCACGACAGCTTCAGCGATCCCAAGTACCGGCCTGCGCCGCTGCTGCGCGAGATGGTCGATGCCGGCCGCCTGGGCCGCAAGACGGGTCGAGGCTTCTTCGAGTATTCGTGATCCCGGCGCCGGGCTGTCGTCACAGCTGCCACGACGGCGGCCGGTCGGGCGGGCGGCCTTGAAGGGCATGGGCCGATCCGCTATTCTCGGGCGATTCTGCCGCCCGTCGGCGCGGGGGCAGCACCTTCTGGCCACCACGGCCCGGACGGCTGCACCGGCCCTTTCGGCCGTCCTGCACCGCGCCCCGCACGTATCCGTTTCCCCATCATGTCCTCCCTGCTCGAAGACCCTCCCATGCCCACCCGCTCGCGGGGCTGGGGCCATTACCTGCTGCCGGCGCTGGTGCTGCTCAACGTGCTGCTCATGCTGTCGCTGCTGGGCGTGTTGCCGCCGGTCTTCGGGGATCAGCCTGATCCGGGGCGCCTGAGCCGGCAGATCGACGCCGACCGGGTGCGCGTGGTGCCGGGTGGGGCGGCGGCGGCCGAAGCTGCTTCGTCGGCAGACAGTGCTGCGGCTGCTCGGGAGGGTGACAAACAGGCGGACGCGGCACCGCAGGGCACCGCTTCCGGTAATGTGCAGAATGCTTCGGCCCGGTCGGCGGCCCAGGACGAGCGCCCGCCCGCATCGGCCAGCGCCCCGGACAGGAATGCATCAGACCGGCAGGGGGCTTCCGCACGGACGGCAGATCGGCAGCATGCCGCCCCGTCGAGCGCGTCCCGCTACAGCACATCGGGCGCCGCCTCGGCACGTCCCCGGCAGGACGCCAACCGTCGTCAGGATCAGCAGGCCGGCAACCGCAGCACCAACTGAACGCGGGGCCTGCTCCCTGACGGTTCAGCCCACGAACAGCGTCAGCAGCCCGGCGTGGGTGTGGCGCACGTTGCGGTGCACCTCGGCCTCGCTGCAGTAGCCCACCAGCGGAAAGTCTCCCAGCGCCTCGCGGATCATCCGCAGTTCGCTGCCCGGCTCCTGGAACATCGCGTGGGGACGGGTCATGTCCGTGACGTAGATGCCGCCGCGGATCGTCAGCTGCTGGGTCGTGATCTCGTCGCGCAGCTCGGTCAGCATCCGCGCCATGTCGGCACGGGCCGCCTTGGCATCAGGCACGCAGAAGCGCAGTCGCGTATCCGTCTGCATCTCCTGGGTCATGCACAGGTTGCCGCCGCTCGGGTCGATGTCTTCCAGCGCGACCAGATCCAGGTCGGCCAGATGGTCCATGTTCTGCCGGTTGTTCCGGCTGATGGCCGCGTGCGCCGTGCGATACACCCCCATGTCCACCAGCACCGCCGGCAGATCCAGCAGGCTCACGTGGGGCGGCATCGGAATGGGGTGATGGTCGAAGAACTCGTCGTCCAGCACGTCCAGGGCGCGCTTGCCGTCCAGTTCCACGATCACGTTGTCGTGCGCCAGCGTGATCTGATGCAGGCCACCCAGGGGCTTCAGCGCCTGGGTCATGCGCACCTGCAGCAGCACGTGGTCACGGAAGGCCACGCCGGCCAGGGAGCCATCGTGCAGCACGCCATCACCCACGAACGTGGGCAGAGCATGCTGCTTGGCACCCTGGGTCAGGCCACCAAAGACGAATCCGCTGCGCACCAGACCGGCCACCTCGTCCAGCTGCGCGGGTAGGTCACCTCGTTGCGAATCGCCATACACCAGCGCCGTCCACCAGGGCGAAGGCATGTCGGACAGTGCCCGGGGCAGTGGATCCCCTGCAGTAAAGAAGCGAGCACTTCCTTTCGGGAAAACGCCCACCATGGCGCAGATGGCAGGTTCCAGGCGATAGTCAGCATCCAGGCTCATCACGCCATTGGCCACCACACCCGCCCAGCGCTGAACCCTGGTACGCTGCTGAAGCGTCTCCAGAATCCGGTCTGCCACGTGGTAGAGCGCATTGCCCAGAAACAGGAAACCCAGCTCCTCGGCATCCGGCGCCAGGGGCGCGACAGGGGGGGCTTTCAGACCGGCAATCACCTTTTCCAGACTGTCCTGCCAGGACAGGTCGGAAGCGTGAGCATGGCGGAAGGGATGCGCATGAGCGGACATGGTGGTCATGGCTCCTGGGGCTTGGGCCCGGTAGAGCGTCGGAGAGGACGGGAATGTGAGCGGGTGGATGCCTTGGCGGAAGCGGCGGCCCTGGCATCGTGTTCGGAAGGGGCGGACGCGTCTTTCGGCGTGCCGGCTGCGGCGGGGGCAGCAGCACCCGGCTGCAGCCCGGTCATGCCGGCCAGCTGCGCCAGCTGGGCCTGAAGCACGTCCCACCACTGCTTCGAGAGCTGCTGGGCCGTGTCCATGGCCCCGATGGCGGAATCCGGACCCGCAGCGGCATGCCCCGGGCTGGATCTCATGGCGGCCTGCGCAGCATCGGGGGACATCAGCGCCGACAGACTGCTCAGCGCCTGCAACGTGCCCTTCTGCACTTCCAGTGTCTGTATGGAGGTGCGCAGCATGCCCAGGTTCAGGTTCAGCCACTGTTCAACCGTTCGCAGTTCGGCAATCCGCTTCTCCAGGTCCGCCACGCTCATCGTGGGCGGCAGGGGCGATGCCGTCTGCATCGTGCGCCACGCCTGGTTGAAGCTTTCCAGCGGATTGAACATGTTGCCGGGAACGTTGAAGGAAGACAGCGGGTCTGAGGACTGCCCGGCACCGGCCGGAATGTCCTTCATTCTGGTCATGGGGTCTCCTCCTGCAAAGAGCGCGGCCTGGCTGACTGGGCCAATGGACGATGCCGACGGACAGGCGGAAGATGCCGCCGTGCTCCTAGGCAACCACCTGCTGCTCGATGGCGCCGAACAGCGAATGGCCCCGCGCATCCGCCATGTCGATCCGGATGCGGTCACCCGGCTGCATGAAGGCCGGGCCGGGCTGGGACGATTCCTCGATGATCCGCCGCGCGCGGGCTTCCAGCAGCGAGGTCCAGCCGCTGTCCGGATCGGCGTTGGCCACCGGGCCCGTGCAGAGGAGGGCGCCCGCATTCACGGGGGCCTGTCGTGACAGGACCTGCAGCAGCTGCCGGAAGTCGAAGCGCATGTCGGCGGCTGCGTCGATCTTGCCGGTGGAACGGCCATTGAAGCGGCAATGCAGTGGCCGGTGGATGCGGCCTGCCCGCCAGTCCTCGCCCAGCTCGTCCGGCGTCACCAGCACGGGCGCCAGGGCCAGCCCCCGGTCACGGCCCCGACCGGCCGGGTCGCCCGTCACATGCAGGCGCCAGGCATTGGCCAGCCCCAGCAACAGCAGATGGCGCTCGGCCTCGTCTTCCGTCAGGTTCAGCGGCAGATCGTTGCAGATGGCCACCAGCTGCGCACTGAAGTCCAGCCCGCCCCGGGCCGCCGCCTTGCGGGCCGCAGCCTCGCGCACGGCGGCATCCTGAACGGGTACCGTGCGGTGTGTGCCCGGCGCCGCAGCCTTGGCGTGTTCGTCGACCTCCTCCGCCTCCCTCTCGTCCGCGAAGTCGTCCGGATCGGTCTCCTGGGCGCTGACCGGGCGGCCACCACCGTCCGTGCGCAGGTCCGGGTAGCCCATCGAGACCGGCCCCCGGGGCGACAGCAGCGCATGCGAGGGGGCGATCTTCAGCGGCACCATGTCCTCGGGCAGCGGCGCGTCGGCCACCAGCCGGGCCTTCTGCAGGCGCTTCTCGTAGGTGGGGTAGGCGCCCGCCTCGATGCGCTGGAAGGCACGCGGCAGCGGCGACAGATACTCGTCCGGGTCGAAGGGGAAGCTGTTCGGGGCGCGCCCGTGGTTCAGCTCGTCGTACAGATCCTGCAGCTGCGGCGCCATGAACGCCCAGTCGTCCAGGGCACGCTGCAAGGTGCCGGTGATCCGCGAGGCCATCACGGCATGTTTCAGATCGCGCGAGACGACGACCAGCTGGCCGTCACGGGAATCGTCCTTGCGGGTGGCGAGTTTCATGACGTTACATCTTTCCGTTCCGAAAGGTGTATTTTGTCGCAGACGCTCCCGACATGGCGATGTCGCATCGTCGTCGCACGGGACAAAGCTCGGGGATCCGCGCGGATCCCCTGACAGGACCCGCCGGCCGCCCGGGTCGCCAGGCATGCGCAGGCCTGACCGGCGCAAGGCCCGACCCATACTCTCCGCGCCGCAGCGGGTACCATTGGACCACTCCGCAACAACCCCCGGCGTCTACGCCGTTCGAGTGCCATGGCATTTCCCAAAGGACCTCCCAAGCCCTCCTCCGGCCTTTTCTTCTGGCTGGTCATCGCTGTCGTGTCGTCATTGCTGCTGCTCCTGTGGGGCTGGCAGGCCGGCATGCTGGGCAAGGCCGGCAGCTTCCTGTCCGGTCTGATCTCGCCCGCACAGTACGCCGGCTACGGCAAGCAGACCGCCAACAATGACGGTACCGGCCGGCCGGCCCTGCGAGCCGAGGAAGAGGCTGCCCGCCACCGCGCGGATGCTGAACGCAAGGCGCGCGAAGAAGCGGCCGATACCGCCACCCGGACGGCTGACAAGGCAGCAGCTGACAAGGAAGCAGCCGACAAGGCTGCCGCTGAAAAGGCTGAAGCCGAGCGCCTGGCTGCCGAGAAGGCGCAGGCCGAGAAGGAGGAAGCCGAACGCCAGGCTGCTGCCGAGGCCGAGAAGAAGGCCGCCGAAGAGGAAGCCGCCCGCAAGGCCGAGGTCGAGGCCCAGAAGAAGGCGGCTGCCCAGCAGCTGGCTGCCACCGAGCAGACGGGTGCCCAGGCTGGCAAGCGTCGCGTTCAGGTGGCTCCGGCCGATGCCGGCGAGGCGGCCGTCAACAAGGAACTGGCGAAGAACTGGCCCCTGGCCCAGCTGCGCAAGTACTTCAACCTGCAGGAACAGGCACGCCGCCTGGTCATCACCGTCGACAACCTGCCGCGCGAGCACGTGCCGTCGCAGCTGCGCGTCACCCGGGGCGTGCCCGAGCTGCTGCGCGTGAAGAAGGAGGGCGAGACCATCACGCTGGATCCGTCCAACTACGAGCGCTATGACCGCATCATCGGCTACGTCGAGAAGATGGATGCGCGCAAGATCGGCCGGCTGTACGCCAAGTTCTATCCACTCCTGCAGCGCACCTACGAGGAAACTGGCTTCCCCGAGGAGCGTTTCCACGACCGCGTGCTGGCCGCGCTGGACGACATGATGGATGCGCCACGCCCCACCGGCCCCATCCGGCTGGTGCAGCCCAAGGTGCTCTACCGCTTCGAGGATGATCACCTGGAGAGCCTGTCGGCAGGCCAGAAGATCATGATCCGGGTCGGTCCCGAGAACGCGGCCCGCCTGCGCAAGGTGCTGGCCCGTGTACGTGCCGCCGTCGCGGCGCACGATCCGGACGATCTGCAGTAATCCCGACCGGGCGACTCGCCCCGTCCCCGGTCAGATCCCACAGCGCCCTTCACGGGCGCTGTTTCGTTTCAGGCCACCAGATCCGGCCAGTGATGACCCGGCCAACGATGTCAGACCACCACCGGATCCGGCCAACGATGTCAGGCCCACGACACTCGGATCAGGCCACCGACGACGCCCCCAGCTGCCGCAGAAAGTCCGTGCAGGCATTCAGCTGCTCGATGCTCACGTATTCGTCGGGCCGGTGCGCCTGGGCAATGTGTCCCGGCCCGCAGACGATGGCCGGATAGCCGGCATTCTGGAACTGTCCGGCCTCGGTGCCATAGGCCACCTTGGTGACGGTCTCGTCGCGTGTCAGTGCCCGGGCCAGTCGGGTGATGGCCTCCTGCTCGGCCGCTTCCAGTGCCGGCACTCCCGCCGCCTTTGCCGAGATGTCGATGCGCGCCTCGGGGCATTCCGCACGCATGCGTGGCAGCAGCACCTGTTCCACATAGTCGGTGATCCGCGCCTGAATCGCCTGGGGCGACATGCCGGGCAGATTGCGGAACTCATAGGTGAACTCGCAGCTGTCCGGAATGGTGTTCACCGCAATGCCGCCCGAGATCAGATTGGTCGTGATCGTGGAAAACGGTACGTCGAAAGCCCGGTCATAGGGGCCTTCCGAGCGGAACCGCTCGGCCAGATCACGGATATGGCAGATCAGCCGCGCCGCATGCTCGATGGCATTGCAGCCCTGCGGTGTCAGCGACGAATGCGCCGCCTTGCCATGCACCCGGCAACGGAACAGGCTGATGCCCTTGTGTGCCACTACCACCCGCATTCCCGTAGGCTCGCCCACCACACAGCCGTCGGCCCGCAGACCACGCCGGTTCAGCCCGGCCAGCATCAGCGGCGCTCCCACGCAACCCACCTCCTCGTCGTAGGAAAACGCCAGATGCAGCGGCTGGGTGCGCTTCATGGCCAGAAACTCCGGCACCAGGGCCAGCGCCGCCGCCAGAAAGCCCTTCATGTCCGCCGTGCCCCGGCCATGCAGCAGCCCATCGCGCTCGGTCAGCACAAAAGGATCCGACTGCCAGTCCTGCCCATCCACCGGCACCACGTCGGTATGCCCCGACAGGATGATGCCGCCCTGCGTACCTCCATCCTGTGCCGGCAGCGTCACGAAGAGATTGGCCTTGTCACCCTCGGGCGAATGAAAAAGCTCGGGTTTCAGACCCTGCCCCTGCAGGGCATCACGCACCGTCTCGATCAGCGCCAGATTGGAATTGCGGCTGGTGGTATCGAACGCCACCAGCGTCTTCAGCCAGTCGCGGGCGTGGCATTCGGGGGCTGGGGGGGCGTCATGGAGGATCTCCTGTAGCAGTGAAGCTGGGGTGGAGGCCATCGAAGCGTCCGCGGCCACGATGCGCAGCGGCGCCTCGATGTCCGGTGGTGTCTCGATGCCAGGTGGTGCTTCGATGACCGATGCCATGCCATGAGGAAACACGGGTGTCCTGGCGGCAAGGCGTCGAAGTCAGTCGTGATGATCGATGTGCGGATCATGTGCGCGTTCGCGCACCATGAACGAGGCTATCGCACCCAGCGCCACGCCGAACATCACGTAGTAAGCCGCCGACATCGGCGAGCCGGTGGCGCGGATCAGCCACGTCACGATGAACTGGGCAAAGCCGCCGAAGATCATCACCGCCAGGTTGTAGGCCATCGACATGCCCAGCGAGCGGACATTGGCCGGGAACAGCTCTGCCATCACCGTGGAAACGACCCCGAAGAAAGCCGCCACGAACACCGAGATCACCAGCTGCACCGTCAGCAGCCGATCGATGCCCGGATCGCTCACCAGCCAGGAATAGAGCGGATGGATCACCACCAGATAACCCAGCAACGACCCGATCAGGATCGGCCGCCGCCCGATGCGGTCGGAGGCCGCACCCACGAAGGGCATCAGCACCAGCATCAGAAAGGCGCTGGCCAGCTGCACCATGAACGTCTCGCGCAGCGGCAGCTTCAGCGTCACCGTCGAGAACGTCACCAGATACGTGAAACTGATGTAGACGGCTACCGTTCCGGCCACGATCAGCCCCATGCCCGTCAGCGTCTCGCGGCCATGCGTGCGCAGCATCTCCAGCAGTCCCACCTGGCGCACCGTGCCCGCCGCCCGTGCCGCAGCCAGCCGCCGGAAAGTCTCCGGCTCCTCGACATGCCGACGGATATAGATCGCCACCGGCACGATCAGCAGCCCGAAGGCGAATGGCAGCCGCCAGGCCCAGCCCTCCAGCGCCTCCTGGCTGAAGATCTCCGTGATGAAGGTGCCTGCCAGCGCCCCCAGCAGCAGCGCCAGCATCTGCCCCGCCATCTGCCACGAACCATAGAAGCCCCGCCTGCCCGGTGGCGCCAGCTCGATCAGCAGCGCCGTCGACGTGCCGAACTCACCGCCTGCCGCAAAGCCCTGCAGCAGCCGCGCCAGCACGATGATGAGCGGCGCCAGCACCCCGACCGCCTCGTAGGTGGGCGCCAGCGTGATGAGCGTGATGGCCACCGCCATCAGCCCCGTCACCGTCACCATGGCCGCCTTGCGGCCCCGACGGTCGCCGAAGATGCCCATCACGATGCCGCCCACCGGCCGCATGAAGAAACCCACCCCGAAAACCGCCGTCGTCAGCAGGATCTGGTTCAGCCCATCGTTGGGGTCGCTCGGATTGCTGGGAAAGAACAGCCTGGCGATGATCGGCGTCATGAACGCGAACACCAGGAAGTCATACCACTCCAGCGCGTTGCCGATCACCGCAGCCAGAATGCTGCGGATCGGGGCCGGGGCAGCCTTGTCCTGCTTGGGGTGCTCGTCTTGCATCGTATTCTGTCTCCGGAGTCGTGAGGTGTCGCCGGATCGTCGCGCCGTTGCGACGGCTTCCGGTTCACATCGAGTATAAGTCTGGCGCTCATGCGCCTGCCGCAGATCGGACACCCGGGATGTCACTGTATTGTGCGTCGCAGCAATCTATGCAAGAATGGCCATTGTGCAGTGCAACAAAGCACGCAGAACCCAACGGTCGAGCGCTCGCATGCCAGGCCCGCCGGCCGGGGCGCCCCAGACGCTCGCCTGCCCAGACACAGGAGTTTTCTCATGTTCCCTTCCATCGACGACCTGATGAAGGCCCAGACCGAAGCCTTCAAGACCACCAACTCCGTGGCCACCACGGCCTTCGACGGCGCCCGCAAGCTGCTGGAGCTGAACGTGCAGGCGGCCCGTGCCGGCATGGAAGAGTCCTCGGCACAGCTCAAGGCCCTTCTGGCCGCCAGGGATGTCAGTGCCCTCAACACCCTGCTGGCCGACCTGTTCTCGCAGTTTTCCAAACCCGAAGGCAACAAGGCCGCCGCCTACGTGAAGGATGTCTACGACATCGCCCAGCAGACTCACAGCCAGGTAGCCGAACTCATCGAGAAGCAGGTGACCAGCAGCCAGCAGCAGCTGCTGGCTGCCGTCGATGCGCTGGCCAAGAACGCCCCGGCCGGCTCTGAAGGCGCCGTCAAGCTGCTGCGCCAGAGCGTGGTCGAGGCCAATACCGCCTTCGAGAAAGTCCAGGCTGCCTCGCGTCAGGTGCTGGACCTGATCGACGCCAACGTCAACAGCCTGGCCAAGAAGGGCGAAGCGGCTGCGAAGAAGAAGTAAGCTTGACCTCAGCCGCACCCGGAAGGCCGCAGCGCGCGATGCGCCTGCGGCCTTTTTGCGTCATGTCCTCAAGGAGATGGCCTGCCGGTTGCATGGCCATCATGTTGGTCCTGCCATGGTGCCGTTCTCAGGCCGCTGCCGGCACATCCGCCACCAGGGCTGCGAGGGCGCTGTGAAAGCACCGCCGACCATACGCCTTTCGCGCCCGCCGCAACTTCGACGAAGATGGTTGGCTGCACGTCCTGAGTCACCTGCTTCATCCCTTCAGGCAGGGCTTCTGCGGACGGCCCAGGCCTGATCGTGTAGTGTGGGGGCAGCTTGCCCGGCCATCCAGCCGGTTTCTTCCCCTGCTTCAGGAGACAGCCATGCCATCAAAGCCATCCTGCTCTCGTACCGCATCGGCCCTGGCGCTGGCCGCTTCCCTGCAGATGACGACGCCCGCCGTTGCGGATGACGCGACGCCCCGTCTGGGCGTCTCTCCTGTCCGCGACGTGATCCAGGCCATGACCCTCGAAGAGAAAGTGGCGCTGGTGCTGGGCCAGGGCATGGCCGGCATGTCAGGGGGCATGCAGGGGCCGGTCGTCGGGGTCGATGCGAACAGCCGGGTTCCCGGTGCGGCCGGCACGACCTTTCCCATTGCGCGACTGGGCATTCCCTCGATCGTTATGGCCGACGGGCCTGCCGGTCTGCGCATCAACCCGACGCGGGACGACGCACCGAATCAAGCCTTCCATGCCACGGCCTTTCCGATTGCATCGCTGCTGGCCAGCTCATGGGACGATGCGCTGGTCGAACGTGTGGGTGAGGCCATGGGGGCGGAGGCGGCGGCCTATGGGGTCGATGTCTTTCTGACGCCGGCCTTGAACCTGCATCGCTATCCGCTGGGTGGTCGAAACTTCGAGTACTACTCGGAGGATCCGCTGGTTTCCGGCAAGATGGCCGCCGCCATGATTCGCGGAATCCAGTCGCAGGACGTGGGCACGTCGGCCAAGCACTACGCGGCCAACAACCATGAATGGAACCGCAACACCCTCAACGTGAAGGTCAGCGAGCGTGCGCTGCGCGAGCTTTACCTGAAGGGTTTCGAGATCGCCGTCAAGGAAAGTAGTCCGTGGACGATCATGACTTCCTACAACCGGATCAACGGAACCTACACGTCGGAAAGCCCCTGGCTGCTGCAGGACGTGTTGCGCGATGAATGGGGCTTTGAGGGCATCGTGATGACCGACTGGTTTGCGGGGGCGGATGCGGTGAAACAGATGCAGGCAGGCAACGACCTGTTGATGCCCGGAACCCAGTCGCAGCAGCAGGCACTGCTGAACGCGGCCAGAAATGGCCAGTTTGATGTGCAGGTGCTGGATCGAAACATCGAGCGCATCCTCGATCTGATCATGAGGACACGAACCTTCCGTCATGAGCCCGTCAGCAACAGGCCCGGTCTGGATGCCCATGCACGGATCTCGCGCAAGGCCGCCACGGAAGGCATGGTGCTGCTGAAGAACGAGCGTGACGCCCTGCCGCTGGCAGCCGGAAAGAAGCTGGCGCTCTTTGGCAACAGCGCCCATGACATCATCATCGGTGGTACCGGCAGTGGTGATGTCCATGAAGCCTATTCGGTGACATTGCCCCAGGGGCTTGAGCATGCCGGCTACGCCACCGACAAGGCACTTTCACAGGCCTATGCCGAACACATCAAGGCCGCAAAGGCACGTCGCCCGGAAACCAATCCCTTCCTCGCGCCGCCACCGCATTTTAAAGCTAAAATTTAAAATAAGCCGTTTTGGGTATAATTTTCAAAAATTTCGGAGCGGAAAATGGGTAGAAAAGAGCTTCTGGGCGGCGCAAAACGTATCGTCGTAAAAATCGGTACTTCAACGCTTACCAATGCGGACGGTTCGCTAAATGAGCGGCTTATCAAAAGTCTAGTCGCGCAAATTTGCAAGCTAAAAGATGCGGGCTTTTGCGTGGCTTTGGTAAGCTCGGGCGCCGTGGGCGCGGGCATGGGGCTGCTAGGCATCGCACAAAGACCCAAAATTTTAAGCCGCAAGCAGGCTCTGGCGGTGGTCGGACAGGTCGCGCTGATGCATCTTTACGAGCGGCTGTTTTGGGCGCATGACCGCATTATCGCGCAGCTGCTGTTAAGCCGAGGCGATTTTAGCGACAGGGTGCGCTATCTTAGCGTGCGAAACGTCTGCGCGGAGCTACTCTCGCGCGGCATCGTGCCGATCATCAACGAAAACGATCCCGTCGTAGCAGATGAACTGAAAGTGGGCGACAACGACACGCTAAGCGCGCTCGTTGCGGGGCTAATCGATGCCGATCTGCTCGTGATTTTAAGCGACATCGACGGGCTGTATGACAAAAATCCAAGCGAGCACGTAGACGCAAAACTTTTAAGCTTTATCGAAAAAATTGACGAACGCATCGTCAAAATGGCAGGCGGCGAGGGCAGTAAATTCGGCACGGGCGGCATGGCGACCAAGATCGCGGCGGCGCAAATGGCAAATCAGATCGGCACGAGTCTGATCATCGCAAATGGGCGTACGGACGGAATTTTGCTTAAGATCGCGGCGGGCGACGAGGTCGGCACCCTCTTTAGCGCGGGCGCGGCGCGGCTTAGCTCGCGTAAATACTGGCTCGCATACGGCGCGATCAGCAAAGGCACGGTGATTATCGACGCGGGCGCGGCAGAGGCGATAAAATCGGGCAAAAGCCTGCTTGCTGTCGGGATTGCCGAGGTGCGCGGCGAGTTTGAGCGCGGCGAGATCGTAAACGTCTGCGCGACCGACGGCAAGCTGCTGGCGCACGGCATTAGCAACTATTCAAGCTGCGAGCTTGCGCGCATAGCGGGGGTAAAAAGCGATGAGATAGAGCAGGCTTTAGGCTACAAAAGCGACGATGACGCGATACATGCGGATAATATTGCGCTGCAATGAAATTTTAGCCGTGTTCTGTGCGTTTAAAATTTCAAACGGAGAGCGTAGATGAAAAAGATTATATTTTTTGCGCTACTTTTGGCGGGTGCGGCGTGGACGGCAAAATTTGACGAACCGGACGCCGATAAAAATAAGACGCACTGGAATTTTAGACGCGATAGAAGCGACGCTCGCGGCATTTTGGCGCAAAGTATGCGGTTTGATTTATAGATTAAGGAGCGAAAATGAACGAAATTTTAGAGATCTGTAAGCGCGCAAAAGCCGCTTGCGGCGAGCTTTTGAGACTTGGTAGCAAGGCTAAATTTGAAATTTTAAACGCCGTGGCGGACGAGCTGCTCGCGCAAAAAGATGCGATAAAAGCGGCAAACGCCAAAGACCTTGCAAACGGCGAGAAATCGGGGCTTAGTGCGGCGCTGCTGGACCGCCTAAGGCTAACGGACGCTCGCATCGAGGCTATGGCGCAGGGCGCGCGCGAGGTGGCGGGCTTCGCCGAAGTCGTGGGCGAAAATCTAGGCGGCTGGAGCCATCCAAACGGCATGCAAATCAGCCGCGTGCGCGTGCCGCTGGGGGTGCTGGGTATCATCTACGAGAGTCGCCCAAACGTCAGCATCGACGCGGCGGCTCTGGCGCTAAAAAGCGGCAATGCAGCTATCCTGCGAGGAAGCGCCAGCGCGCTAAATTCAAACATTTTTTTAGTAAATTTATTTAACGAAGCGGGGGCGAAATTTGGCTTACCGACGGGCGCAATACAGCTCGTGGAGAGCGCAGAGCGCGAAGTAGTGGCGCAAATGGCGAAAATGAGCGAGTATATCGACGTTTTGATACCGCGCGGCGGCAAGAGCTTAAAAGATTTTATCGCGCAAAACGCGACCGTGCCGATCATCATGACGGGCGCGGGGGTGTGCCACATCTTCGTTGACGAGAGCGCAAATTTAAAGCAGGCGGCAAGGATAATCAAAAACGCCAAAACCCAACGCCCTAGCGTCTGCAATGCCGTAGAGTGCGTGCTTTTGCACGAGCGCGTGGCGGGTAAAATTTTACCGGAGCTGGTGCGCGAAATGCCAGAGGTCGAGTTTCGCGTGAGCGAGCAGCTACTGGGCGCGTGCAGGTCGGAGCTGCGAGGCGCGAAAAACGTCAAGCTCGCAGGCGAGAGCGACTTTGGCGCCGAGTTTTTGGATCTCGTTTTGGCCGTGCGCGCCGTGCGAGATACGGATGAGGCGATCAGCTTTATAAACGCGCATTCCAGCGGGCATTCGGACGCGATTTTAAGCGAGGATTACGCAAACGTCGAGCGGTTTTTAAACGAAGTCGGCAGCGCGGTCGTCTACGCCTACGCAGGCCACGCGAATGGGTTCGGCGGCGAAAGTTGCTAAGGCAAGGACGAATAATAAAAGGGTGACGAGGGGTCTTCGCATCGTTTATGGGTAAGAGGGGGAAAAGAAAAGGGAGTGAGGTGAACTCACTCCCAACCCCTCTCCAAGGAGGAGAGGGGAGTGAATAGCATTATGTGTATGTGGAGTTTAGCTGCAAGTTAGAGAGCAAGTGGGTGCAAGTGGAAGCGTGACAAGTGTATGAGTTAACAAACTGGCCTATGAGCAAGCAAACCGGTTTACAAGAAACCTGTACAAACTAGCAATGCTTTGGGCTTAACTTCTTTACTCCAATTGTAAGTTGACAAGTTAACAAGACTGTTAGCTACACTGCAACTATGCAAATGGCTTAACTCCTTAACTCCTTAACTCCTTTAACTCCTAAAGATGAAAAGGTGAAAAAATGGCTGCGCCAACAAGGCATTT
>ERZ772874.555-NODE-555-length-20038-cov-17.104339_pt1 | contig 20038 bp, 20 predicted proteins | sample MGYA00580586_ERZ772874 | MGnify/ENA primary metagenome ERZ772874 (study PRJEB29015, sample SAMEA2737952) | human oral metagenome | biome: human oral; feature: human-associated habitat; material: dental | place: China | collected 2154 ... | reverse complement strand
TCCCACGACATCAACGACCCCATGGCCCCCGTGACGCCAGGGCGCTCGGACCTGAGGCCCACGCCGCCAGGGCGGTGACGCAACTACCCACCCACACGGACTCACGAAGCCGCTATTTGACGTGAGAGTTGGCCTTAAGTGCCAAGGCGAGGTTGAGTTCGGTCGTGAGCGAGGTGTCCGCCTGGTCGATGCCGGAACTGATGTGCCAATGTTTGGGCCACGTCCCTTTCCCTGCAGTGGGCTCTGCAATCAGGCGAGTCTTAATCCAAGATCCCCACCACAGCCCCTTTATCTGTGCTTTCTCATGATATACTTCAGCTTTGGGGTCTCAATTATCTTGTCAACTCTAAACCCAAGTTTTTCATAAATTTTCTTTGCTTTTTGATTGAAATCAAAAACTGTTAGAGAAATACTTTTGATACTCTCATCCTGAAAAATTAGATCTATAAACCTTCTCAGTGCTTCTGTCCCAATGCCCAATCCTGTTTTTGTAGGATCTATTACGAATCTGCCTATATGTATATTATTTTGATCAATTCGTATTTCTTGTATTATTCCGATAAATTCTTTCTTATTGAGTATTGAGAATATATTCTCCAATTCTATTATCTTGCTATAGCTCAACGGATAAGAAATCTTAGAACCCATCCATTGTTCTTGAAATTCTTTTCCTTGTTCATTTGACCACTTGCATAAAAGTAAGGCATTATCTCTATTTATCCCTTTTTTAAATCTGATGTGCATATTCAATCCCTACAAATCTTGAGAGATGTCCTTGCTGTTTGAGTCAAAAGTGATCTTCTTTATCATAATGTCACTAAAGAGAATTGTGACATCAATACGGTGCGGAGCATTGCATTGTTAGCGCCGAGCTATAATCGCTCAGCTCTCACAGCGGGGCAGTTCCTCGAGACTCACAGCAACTTGCCGAGGACGGGAGCTATGCGGGCGTGTGATGACCGGGGGAGACTTGGCATCGACCCCACGGACCTATCTCCGCTCGATGTTCAGACGGGCATGCCGGTCTAACGTCTAAGCGCTACAGGTAAATAGCCTGCTTTTCAGGGAAGGTGTTGTCGTGCGCTGTTGCGGTGGCATCAGTGACGAGGCCACCTGCTGGGGATGCTACTTGAGGGCACCGGTGCCGCTGACGGCGTAGGTGACGACAGCCACTGCCATGATGAACGCCGTGAGTGACCATACGGTGGTGTCGAAGGTCCTTGGCGTTCGCGCGCGTAGCTTGCGCGCCAGCGACTTGATGGGGTAGACAAGAATGATCCCGAGCACACCAAACGAGAGGATGCCGCGCAGGGACAAGAGGCCGTCAGGCGTGCACATGAAGTCCCAGCCCGGTACGCGATAGTCCCAGGTCTGCACGCCCAGGCCGTAGAGCATGGCCGCACCGCTGGCATACTCAAGCGTTGCCGTGAGCAGGCATATGGCCGCGAAGCAGAGCGGTGGATGCGCGCGCACGGGGGAGTCAGCGCGACCGAGCAGCAGCATGACGAGTGCGCTACCGATACCGTAGATCTGTAGGAACGGAATACCGAGCCCACCGTGCTCCCAGTCGAAGAAGCCCCGCTCGAGTACGCCGATGCCTACCTCATAGAGCCAGCCGACGACTCCTCCGACGACAAATGCCGCAGCGGCAAGGGCAAGGCGCTCGCGCATAGACTCGTCGCGGGACTGCGTCGTCCGTCCGACATTGCGTGCGGCGTGAACCTTCCCGCCGCCTTGGGCAGTGCGATCTGTGGCCTTTCTCGCGGCGTCTCCGTCTCTGACGTAAGAATCATTTGGCCTGACGCCGGGTTCGTGCTCAGTCATCGTGGCATCGTCCCTCCGTGGCTTGCTATGTGGCATTGTCCCATACTACGCCGGGCATGCCAAGGACCGGTGCTCTGCCGTCAGTGGGCGCCCTTTGGTAGGCCGAGATGACTCCGCGTTCGCTGACTCACCAAAAGGTGCAGTTTGGGTCGGACACTGCAGCTAGAGTGCACTTTTTCGTGACGTCTCAACCGCAGAGTGCGCCTTTTGGTGACGTCGCGCTCGCAGAATGCGTCTTTCCGTCGCGTCGGAAGGCGCGCTAGCTCTTGTGGTTCCCACGTAAAGGGTGTCGTCTGCGGCAAGCGCGCATTCGCTGCCATGCTCGCTCGTGATGCAGAGTGTGAACGTCTTATATAACTGGAGGATATGAAAGAGCGCCACTGTTTCCCGAGAGTGCCTTGCGCCTGAGGCCTGAGATGATGAGGGCGCTGCCTTTCTGCTTGCTCATGCAGAGCGTCTGGCAATCTTGAGCGCTGTAGACCTGTATGAGTTCCAAGAGGGGCATGAAGATGCGCTTGGCCTCACTCGCCACGCTCGCCACAGACCTGTCGTCGGCATAGACGACAGTACGTTCGGCAGAGAGAAGGCGATCGAGCGTGGTCGTGAGGTTGTGTGCCACTATGCTATTGACGAGGCGCCAGGGAAATCGCCTGAAAGCGATATGATAATGAGTACATCGTTCGGTCCGATGTGCCGTTGAGAGCGCCGCACCTCACCGAGGTCAAAGAGCAAGACGCAGGCTATGCAGTGTTGCGGGAAGGTTCGGACGAACTCGTCGACGTATCACCTCGTGCCACGCGTGAACCATGGCTTCGCAGGGGTGCCCGCGAAAACATCAAAGGTTAGAAATTGTCGAACACCTGTACTTAATACTGTGCTATGATGGGTGCATGCGCAGGCAAGCAAGAGCTATTGCGGAGGCCCCCAATGGTACGTGATGGCAGGAGGGTGCACCAGCCCTCACTGGCTTGCCCAGCACGGCGAGCGTTCGCGTTTGAGGTTGGCGTCTGTCGGTAAAGCCCGGTGGATGGCGTGAGGGCCACGTTGGATTGAGGTGGCTCTTGTCTTGTTGCGGGCTTTGGCCCCAGACGGTGGAGTGCCAAGAGATGGGGGCTGTCATGGGATATCAGGAGAGTATGGTTGAGGTGTCGTGTCTGGCGGAGGCTGCGGGGATTCGCAGGGCGCTGATCGCGCGTCGGGATAGGCTGTGGTTTGGTTACTATGCGACGGAGAGGTCTATACGTGACCTCGAGTTGGGAGACCCTTGGGGAACCCCAACGCCAATCGAGGACTGCGAACGCGTCCCCCAGGGCAGACTGTATGTGATCGTCGGAGGCGATCGTCATCCTTACCAGCAGTGTTGTGGTAGGTGGAGCTTCCTCGATGCCGTCCAGGGCCTCGAGAAGGACAACTACTACGATTACTTCGAGCCCCTTGATGAGGATCGGGTGGATGCGGCGTGGGACGAGGACCCAGGCACGGCGCAGCGCGCGTGTGTCGCATGGGGCTCCTACCTGGATTACGTGCAGGATGGTATGTGGCTACCCGAGGGAAGGTGGTGGGCAGACGAGGTCATCTATGGGCGCTGGGGCGTGCAGCGCAATGGAGAGATTCCCTTTCCGAGCGTGGCGTAGCGAGGCGGTGCCTGAAACCGACGGGATGACAGACGCCTTTGAGAGCAAGGTCGTCAGCGGGCTTTCCCGCGCGCCTAGCACAACCTACGGGGATGTCGTTTCCTGTGCCAAGCTGCCGTGGGAGGCAGCGGGTCGTCTCACGCCCGCTGCCTGTGAGGCGCTAGAACGATGACTGGTAGATCGCTCGCGCATCATTGAGGGTGAGCGGCCTGAACTCGCCGAAGACCTCCCCTCTGTTCTGGTGCAGCGTCCCCATCCACGCCTCGATGTCGTCGGGCATAAGCCCAAGGTCACCAAGCGTCTTGGGCATGCCGAGGCTCACGAAGAGCTGCTGCAGCTCGTCGATGGAGCGCGTGATGGTCTCAACGTCCGCCTCATGCGTGTCGTCTTTCGGCATCAGTCCAAAGACGTCTTTCGCAAACGAGAGGAAGCGCTCAGGGTGTGCCGGCCATACGTAGCGCATCCACGCCGGGAGGATCACGGCAAGTCCCGCGCCATGCGTGACCTCGCAGTGGTGTGCGGAGATCTCGTGCTCGAGGGCATGGCTCTCCCAGCCGCCCGCACGCCGCTCGGCTGCGGTGCTTCTACCGCAGCCGCAGAGATCGTTGTGGGCGAGCGTGCCTGCCCACATGAGCGTTGCTCGCGCGTCGTAGTCATCAGGCTTTTTTGCCACCTGCCTGGCTGCCTCCATGATCGCCCTGATGAGCCCACAGGCTATGTTGTCAGCTACGGGCACCGCGCCGACGCCGCTGAAGTAGCGCTCGCAGATGTGGCAGATCATGTCCGTCACGCCTGCGGCGGTCTGGTACTGGGGCAGTGTGAAGGTGAGCTCGGGGTCCATGATGGCGACGCTCGGGCGAAGGACGTCTCCGCTCACGCCCCTCTTGAGTCGCAGCTCGTCGTTGCTGATGACGCAGGAGCCCGATGCCTCTGAGCCTGCCGCTGGGATGGTGAGCGTGGTGGCGATGGGTAGACTCGCCTTGATGGGAGTCCTTCTCTCGAAGAGCTCCCACACGTCCCCATCGTAGGGCACGCCAAACGCGATCGCCTTCGCGCAGTCGATGACCGACCCACCTCCCACGGCGAGGATCAGGTCAACGTTTTTCTCGCGGGCGAGGTCGATGCCCTCACGCACGAGTCTAACTTCGGGGTTGGGCCTCACTCCGCCAAGTTCTGTGTAGTCGACACCCTCCGTGCCAAGTGATCTCTCAACACGATCGAGCACGCCCGTGCGCTTGACGGAACCTCCGCCGTAGACGAGAAGCACGTTTCTGGCCCCCAGTGTCGCAACCTCGGCTCCTGTCTTGTCCACGTAACCCCTGCCGAACACGATGCGCGTGGGGGATTGAAAGATGAAGTCGTTCATGGCCTTCCCTTCGACGATGGCGTCTGTCCGTATGGGATCATTGTACGTCGCCTTGGACTTCGGGCTCCGTCCTTACCATGCGTCTTGTTCGGTGCGTGGGAGTGCCATGAGGTGGGGATGGCTTGCCTTGCATCTCCCAGTTGTCTGCCATCTCTGCCATGCGCGAGGCGTATGATTGTCGGGGTAGAGAAAGACGCGTCGATGTGTGGGTTTGCGTCAATAAGGTGGGAGGGACATGTTCTGGTCACTGGTAAGTCTCTTTGTGCTCATCGGCATCATCAGGCTTGTCGTTATGCTGGTAAAGGGCTTCATGGCATGGCTCGGGCGGGGCAAACCCATACAGCGTGCTGCAGAGAACCGAGAGCTTCCCGACGATGTGCGTAAGGCTGCGGCTCAGCTCGACTTCTACTATCGCCTCAAGGGCTATCGGAAGGAGATGGGCAAGCCGACCAGGCTCACCATAACCCAGCTCCGATCCATTGCCGAGGCCGAGCGACTCGTCCGCAACGATCGGGCTGACCACATGAGGGTGGGTTGGTACCAGGTGGTCATCCTCTTTCTGGTAGGCTCGGTGGCGGGACTCATCCTCGAGCAGGTCTGGATGTTCGTCACCGAGGGACTTACCGAGGGTCGCTACGGCCTGGTCTGGGGACCGTTTTCCCCGCTTTACGGCGTTGGTGCGGTGCTTCTCACCCTCATCTGCCTGCGCATGCGCAAGAGGGAGGCCGCGTGGTGGCAGGTCTTCCTAGTCGCGATGGTTGTGGGTGGTCTTTTGGAGCAGGTCACCGGCTGGGGCATGGAGACCTTCATGGGCGCCGTGTCGTGGGACTACACGAACGTTCCCGGCGCCATCACCAAGTGGGTTGCCGTGCCGTTCCTTTTCTTCTGGGGCGTCCTTGGCCTGGTGTGGGCAAACCTTATCACACCGTGGCTGCTGAGCGTCATTGGTGAGCCGACGACACGACGCCAGGTCGTGTTCGTGCTGTTCCTTGCCGCCTACCTTGCCCTCGACATCTTCATGACACTTGCGTGCTTCACGCGCAGGGCGGCTCGCGACGCAGGCATCCCGCCTCGAAACGACTTCGAGCTGTGGGTGGACGAGCGCTTCTCGAACGAGTTCATGAGCAATCGCTTCCAGAACATGATCGTTGGTGAGTGAGTCCCTTCTCGTACGCCTGTGCGGTTCTTCCCAGCCTGCGATATGCTCTCATAGAGGGTCCGTAGAGCGGCCAAGGCTCGTTCGTGAGGGCAGACCGCGCGTGGCCTGGGTCTGACGCTCGCGTCGACGTCGATGGCTACAAGACCGTGCTCTTGGCGGGTGTGTACGCGTTCGCTGGGGGGCGATGCGCTGACCCTGATCCACGAGGATGACTGGGCCTTGCCGATTAAGGAACCCTACCTCGCAACCTCGATGGGTTCGAGAGCGACAGAACGATCGCCAACTGCGTGAGGGAGCTCGATGGCGTGAGGCCTAACCTATCCGTCGGCCTCGTTTGTTTCGCGTCTCCTCAGCAGCAATCATGCCAAGAGATTCATATTTATGGAGAAAGCACCGATATATTGGTACTAAATTTAGTATCAGTTATATTATGAATATCTGAACATACAATAGTGGGTATAAAGGTTGTTGGAGGTGTGTATATGCCTGCAAAGAAAAGAGTCAGCTCTGCGATATTGGTTGGACTTGTGGAGATTGGTGTCGCGAACGTTCCGATATGCGCATATGCAGATACGACGTCCTCGACACCTTTCAACCCCGTATCCGTCTTCATGGCGGGTTTCGCTGTTGGCTTCTTGATTGCGGTCGGTGTCTTTGTCACATATAAGAGCGTAGCTAGGCGAAGAGAACGGGCGGGAAAGAGTCTCGAGGCGACGGCGGAGGATAGTCTACGGATAGTCGGCGTTAATGCGTTAGGACCGAGGATGGCCTTGGAGGACCAGGCCGCCTCTCTGCGACAGGTGGGGCGCATCGCTCTTGGCATAGAGAGCGATATCGAGAGCCCCAAGAGCTATGAAGCACTATCTGCCGGCGCTGCCAGAACGTCATCGCGCAGTGTGAGGGAGGTTCTTTCTAGGCGTCTTGATGGCAATGAATCGGCTCATCATCTGTCGTCGGGTGCGCGAACGGTGCGGCAAAAGACAAGTAAGTAAAATACCATCCACCACTGACAGTTGACAATCATAGAGTACTCTATACTGATGTCATAGGTGCCGTAGGTCTCTTGTGAGGTGGTGGTTTTGGTGGGCTTTGATATAGAAATATCAGTGATGCAATCCCAAGATGCGACAACCTTGTAATAACGGATGTATTAGCTTCTACAGAATATATCCGTATAGTAATAGTTCAGATTTACTCAAGCTAATCATATGCTAGTATAGTTGTAAGCTTCGGTTTGTATAAGAGCTGAATCGTAGACTTCTCTGAGGCGGTGGTTCTGGTGGGTTACGGTGTAGGAATATCAACACTAATAATCAGTGTAGGTTTGTATGAATCTGCAAATGTAGTAAGACAGCCATGCATTCTATATGTATCTGCTGAAGAATCATTTTCTCGTGGCACATCGCATGCTGTCGGACAAAGACAGGAAAGGCTTGGTAGATAAGTATGGCGGCGGGGGTGGTGGCTGAGGATCTGATGAAGACAGGTGTCCAAGGGGGATGCGGCAACCATACCGCGCTGTTGCCTGGCAGGCCGTTTTTGAATCTGGTGCAGGGTGGGAAGCGGAGAGAGCACGACTCGTTGGATTTGTTTGCTGCGAAAGCGCCTATGCTTCCGGATGCTGATGTGTATGCTGCCGCAGAACGGCTTGACCAGCGATACGCATATCGCTTCTTCAAGCGCCTATTTGACATTGCCTTTTCCGCCCTCGTGCTGGTTCTACTCTCTGGACCCATGTTGCTGGTTGCCCTCGCGATCAAGCTCGACTCACCGGGCCCTGCCCTCTTCAGGCAGGAGCGTGTGTCAAAGGGCGGCAGGCGCTTTTATATCTGGAAGTTTCGCTCCATGTACCAAAATGCGGAGAAGAGACTTCCGGAGCTCCGGAAGCTCAACGAAAAGGACGGTCCCGTATTCAAGATCAAGGATGATCCACGTATAACGAGAGTGGGGAGGTTCATTCGCAAAACTTCGATCGACGAGCTTCCCCAGTTCTTCAACGTTTTTGTGGGCGACATATCCGTGGTGGGTCCTCGCCCAGCGCTGCCCTCGGAGGTTGCCCGCTACACTGAGCGTCACCAACAGCGCCTGTTAGTCAAGGGTGGTATCACCTGCTACTGGCAGACAAGGCGTAACAGGGACTACATCTCGTTCGACGACTGGGTGAGCCTCGATCTGCTCTACGTGAAGCAGTGCTCACTGTGGACGGATCTAAAACTGATCATCCAGACGATTGGCGTTGTGCTAACCGCGCAGGGCAACTAGTGGAATGTAATGCAACATGTCTCTGTCAGTTTTACCGAGGGATATGAGCGCAAAGGGTTTGATAGCTATGCTTTGTTGAGTGGAGGGTGTCTTGAGTTCGATCGCTACTGCTCGCCTGCATACTGGTGAGGTGAGCTAGGTCCATGCAGCATGTCTTTATCATTGGATCTAAAGGTATCCCGGTCCAATACGGTGGCTACGAGACCTTTGTGGATAAGCTGACTGAGAGCCAGAAGTCACCGGATATTAAATACCACGTTGCCTGTGCTGTGGATGACGCATCCGAACTGGACGAGTTCGAGTATCATGGGGCGCACTGCTTTAAGGTGTTGCGTCGTCCCATCGGGTCTGCTCAGGCCATTACTTATGACATAGATGCTTTCAGGTGGTGCCTCGGCTATATCGAGAGGAATCACGTTGAGCATGCGATCGTGTGCGTGCTTGCTTGTCGCATTGGGCCGTTTGTGGGTAGGTATGCCAAGCGACTTCACTCTATGGGTGGCATACTGTTTGTTAACCCAGATGGCCACGAGTGGATGCGGGCCAAATGGAGCGCTCCAGTACGTCGCTACTGGAAGTTCTCCGAGAGGGGCATGGTGAAACATGCCGACCTTTTGGTATGCGATAGTAGGAACATCGAGCGGTACATCCACGATGAGTATGGGGTGCTCAAGCCGGAGACGACGTACATTGCATACGGTGCTGACGTTAGGTGTTCGAGGCTCTCCAATGGCGATCCAAAATGGACGGTCTGGCTGAAGGAGCACGAGCTCTCGCCCTTCGGTTACTATCTAGTGGTGGGACGCTTCGTGCCTGAGAACAACTATGAGACTATGATACGAGAGTTCATGAGATCGGATACCAAGCGCGATTTTGTCCTCGTGACAAACGTGAACGAGACATTTTTCAACGAGCTGGAGCAGAAGACGCACTTTAGAGATGACCCGCGTGTGAAGTTCGTCGGCACTGTGTACGACCAGGAATTATTGAAGAAGGTTCGCGAGAACGCCTACGGCTACCTTCATGGTCACGAAGTGGGTGGCACCAATCCGAGTCTACTCGAGGCACTGGCATCCACAAGGCTCAACCTGCTTCTGGACGTGGGTTTCAACCGTGAGGTAGCGGAGGGTTCAGCCCTCTACTGGACTAAGGATTCGGGCAACCTCGCTGCGCTTATCAGGAGTGTCGACTTACTTCCTGAGGAGGAGGCCGCTCGCTTGGATGTTGCCTCTACTAGATGTATCAAGGATGCGTACTCGTGGCGGCTTATCACTGACCTCTATGAGACGCTCTTTCTAACCGTGGGCGGTAACCAGTGAGTTGTCCTCTCGGATCTATTGATGAGGGTATTTCCCTCAGATTGGAGTTGTAATCAATGAGGGGAATCATCCTTGCTGGAGGAAGTGGTACACGCCTCTACCCGCTGACATCCGTGACGAGCAAGCAACTCTTGCCCGTTTACGATAAACCCATGGTGTACTACCCTTTGAGTACGCTCATGCTGGCGGGAATACGTGACATCCTGATCATTTCGACTCCGCAGGACACAGCTAATTTTGAGCGTCTGCTGGGCGACGGAAGTCAATTCGGTATCTCTTTGCAATATGTGGTTCAGCCAGAGTCTGATGGACTTGCAAGGGCCTTCCACTATGGGAAGAGCTTCGTCGCGGGCGATGCCTGCGCACTTGTGCTCGGCGACAACATCTTCTACGGCAATGGACTCGGTCGACACCTGCGCAAAGCAGCGGAGAACACTACCAGGGGACGCTCGACCGTGTTCGGTTACCGAGTGGATGACCCCGAGCGCTTTGGCGTGGTGGAGTTTGACAAAAACTACAATGCCGTTTCCATCGAGGAGAAGCCCGCTCACCCAAAGAGCAACTATGCGGTGACAGGTCTATACTTCTATGATACGCGTGTGACTGAGTATGCGGAGCACGTATGCCCCTCTGCCCGCGGTGAGTACGAGATCACGGACCTCAACCGAATGTATCTCGAGGATGGGACACTTGATGTCGTAACCCTCGGCCGCGGCTACGCATGGCTTGACACTGGTACCATGGAAAGTCTCTTCGAGGCAGGGCAGTTCGTGCGCACTGTGGAGGAGGCGCAAGATCTTCCGGTTTCGATTCCCGAGGAGATCGCCTTCGAGAACGGATGGATTTCTAAGGACGTCCTGCTAGATGCTGCCACCAAGTATGGGAAGTCGGTCTATGGGCAACATCTGCGAACCGTCGCTGAGGGAGGCATTGCCCCTGACCGCCACTTTGGGGAGGAGTAGCCATGTCCGAAAGCTTCGAACCCAAGAACATCATTGTCACGGGCGGCTGTGGCTTCATAGGCAGCAACTTCGTGCGCTGGATGGCAGCGAACCATCCGGAATGTCACGTGACCGTGCTTGACAAGCTTACGTACGCGGGTAACCCAAAGAACATTGCGGGTCTCCCTGAGTCGCAGGTTGAGCTCGTGGTGGGTGACATCTGCGATGCTGACCTCTTGGGTCGCATCGTCCCTGGGCACGACGCCATCGTGCACTATGCGGCCGAGTCTCACAACGACAACTCCATCCTCGATCCCGAGCCGTTCGTGCAAACAAACGTTATGGGCACGTACCGGCTGCTGCAAATAGCGGAGAAACACGGTATCCGCTACCACCACGTGAGCACGGACGAGGTCTATGGGGATTTGGGTCTTGATGAGCCCAGGCGCTTTGAGCCTGACGATCCATACAAGCCCTCGAGTCCGTACAGCTCCACCAAGGCGAGTTCTGACCTGCTTGTGCGTGCATGGTGCCGAACCTATGGCATTCGCGCTACCATCTCCAACTGCTCTAACAACTACGGTCCCTATCAGCATGTGGAGAAGTTCATCCCTCGCCAGATTACGAACATCCTCTGTGGTATCCGCCCAAAGCTTTACGGCACAGGGGAGAATGTGCGCGACTGGATCCATACCGAGGATCACTCTCGCGCAGTATGGGACATTCTCACAAGGGGGCGTATCGGGGAGACCTACCTCATTGGCGCCAATGGCGAACGCTCGAATATCGACGTGCTTCGTACTATTCTCTCTGCTATGGGTCAGCCCAGGGATGCCTTTGACTGGGTGCGCGATCGTCCCGGTCATGACCGCCGCTACTCGATCGATCCCACCAAGCTAGAGGACGAGCTCGGTTGGAGGCCCATTCACGCGGACTTTGGAGAGGGTCTTGACCAGACCATCGAGTGGTACCGCGACCATGAAAGATGGTGGCGTCCCGCCAAGGAGGCCACCGAGAGGAAGTATGCGGCTCAAGGGCAGTAGGAGTTTTTATCATGTCTGACATCGAATTCGAGAAGAAGCTTAAGGTGGAGGAGACTGGCATCGCCGGCCTCAAGGTGGTGGACCTCTCCGTTCACGGCGACAGCCGCGGCTGGTTCAAGGAGAACTGGCAGCGTGCCAAGATGGTCGCACTGGGTATTCCTGACTTTCAGCTTGTTCAGAACAACGTCTCCTTTAACGCTGAACGGGGCGTTACACGCGGCATCCATGCAGAGCCGTGGAACAAGTTCGTCAGCGTTGGAGCTGGTAAGATCTTTGGAGTTTGGGTGGACCTTAGGCAGAAAAGTGAGACCTATGGTAGGTCCTTTCACTGTGAGGTGGGGCCTGACCGAGCGGTCTACATTCCTAGAGGCGTTGGCAATGCCTTCCAGGCACTCGAAGACGGCACCGTGTACACCTACCTTGTGGATGCGCATTGGTCGGCTAAGCTCAAGAAGACGTATACCTTCGTGAACCTTGCCGATCCGGCGCTGTGCATCGATTGGCCAATACCGCTCGACCATGCCACACTATCTATGACTGACAAGAATCACCCGTATCTCAAAGATGCAATCCCTATGGCGCCTAAGCGCACCTTGGTCACCGGCTGCAACGGCCAGTTGGGCCGCGCCGTACGGGCCCTCGTGGAGGATCGTGGCATCGGACTTGCCTTCGACTGGACTGACTGCGACGTATTTGATATAAGCGACCCCACAGAGTATGCAAAGTATGACTGGAGCCTTTACGATACTGTGATCAACTGTGGGGCATACACGGCGGTTGACAAGGCGGAGACGCCGGAGGGGCGTGTGGAGGCATGGAAGGCGAACGCGACAGGTCCGGCATTGCTCGCCCGCGCCTGTGCTGAGCACGGCATCACGCTTGTGCACATCTCCAGCGATTACGTCTTTGATGGCACTCATGCTTTGCATGACGAGAGGGAACCATTCTCGCCACTTTCTGTCTACGGGCAGTCAAAGGCGGCTGGTGACCTCGCTGTGATGGGGTGTTCCCGTCACTATATCTTGCGTACAACCTGGGTCGTGGGTGATGGTCACAACTTCGTGAAGACGATGGTCGGCCTCTCGAAGCGTGTGGCCGATCCCAATGATGCACTAGGCAGCGTTACCGTCGTGGACGATCAGTTCGGGCGGCTTAGTTTTACCAAGGATCTTGCTCGAGCCATCTTCCACCTGCTGGACTCGGGGGCTCCTTACGGTACCTACGATTGCACGGGCTTTGGTGAGGTGAGGTCGTGGGCGCATATAGCTCACACCATATTCGACCTCGTCAATGGCAATGGCGATAAGGTTGTGCCCGTGACTACGGTCGACTACTATTCGAACTCGAAAGGACCCACTGCTCCTCGCCCCAAGTACTCTGTGCTCGATCTCCACAAGCTTGGCGCTACTGGTTTCGATATGCCTGACTGGGAGGGCGAGCTGGCCGAGTATGTCGATGCGCTTCGGGGTGAGGCCTAGGTATGGGAGGGGTGAAACCGCGAGCAAGTGTCGCCATCATGATGGCGACGTACAACGGCGAGGAGTATGTGGCCGAGCAGATCGAGTCTATTTTCGGACAGAGCTACACGGAATGGGTGCTCTTCGTGCGCGATGATGGGTCGACCGATACCACTAGCCAGATCGTCGGTCGCTATGCCGAAAAGAGCAAGGACAGAATCATCGTGATCAACGATCCGGCTTTGCATGGTGGAGGCCCCAAGGAGAACTTTGCCGCGATCTTGGCATGGATAAAGCGAAACCGAGATTTCAACTATTTCATGTTTTGTGACCAAGATGACGTTTGGATGTCGGACAAGGTCGAAATATCGCTCCAGACGTGCCAGGCTGCTGAGGACGATGGCTCGATTCCCACCCTCATCCATACCGATCTCGAGGCCGTCGACAGGAACCTTAGTACGCTCGGAGCATCATTTGTCAGATACCGTGCGCTTGACCCGTCTAAGACGGATCTGCAGCACCTTTTGGTGCAGAATAATGCAACTGGCTGCACGATGCTATGGAATAGGGCGCTTTGCGATCTAGTTGATCTGGACAATCCAGCTGTGGCAATGCACGACTGGTGGATGTCGCTTGTCGCATCAGCCTTCGGCAAGATCGTCTTCCTGGGTACGCCGACGATCAAGTACCGTCAGCATGGATCTAATGTGGTTGGTGCCACGAACGTCAATTCGATTTCGTTTGTGCTAAAAAGGCTTATGGGTTCCAATCACGTGAGACAGACGCTTGACTCCTCGTTTGAGCAGGCGCATGCATTTCTCATGACTTATGCAGATTTGCTTACCCCAGATCAACGAGAGACGATCGACACCTATGCCGATATTCCGAATCACGGAAAGGCTGATCGTGTCCTGCGTACCGTGTGGGGCGGGTATCTGAAGCAGGGTATTGTCCAGGTCATCGGGGAGTTGATGTTTGTATGAGAAGAGAAAGCCGATGGTATGGAAGTGGTTCTGTGCTGAGCGAGGGTGTCGTGTTTAGGACTCTTGTCTTTTTAGCTGGTTTATTTGCCTGTATCCCTGTTATTACGGTTTTTAGTGTCAGCATATACAAAGTAATAGTTTTGTTAATTGCGATCTATCTCGTTATTTCGGGGCGCCTATTTTTCCTTGTTACAGGACTACAAGTCTTTGCGATATTGTCTTTAATAACATGTTTCATTACAGTTTTACAGCTACCAAACGCATATGCGAATGCTGATTTAAGTGGAACGCTATCAATCATTCTCATCGCATTGGTCGCTCCGTGTATCGTGTCTGATAAGGCAGCCTCCGTCGGCTTCATCGATGGAGTAATGGTTGCTGGAAAACTTAATGTTATCTGGATTTATATACAGACATTTTTATCAGCAGTGTTTGCAGTAGATATCAATGACCTGCTTTTCACTCAGATCCTGAAGATGGTAGACGTGGCATCTCAGTACAAGGTACATGGATTGGTAGCTACAGGGTTGTGTTGGAATGCGGGGGGGATTACGGCAGCATTATTGATCGTTTTTATACTGGCTAGCAACCCATGGTGGAAATTACTGACCTTACTAGCTGGACTACTGACACAGAGCTCTACGGCTTTCATTGGTCTGGCACTGTGTGCGTGCGTTCTAATCCTAAAGTGGCTTAAGAACGCTAGTATCGTGATACAGCAAAAAATACCGTTTGGGAGTATAAGTATTGTCATCGCTACAATTGCTGTTTTCTTATTTATGTGCAGCGTATCAGCTGAACTCCAGAATACTGTTATCTCTTATCTTGACATCACAGTATATCGAATCAACACGATCTTGGGTACAAGGACGTACGATTCCAGTGCGCAGGCACATCTGGGCTACTATACGAATCTTGCTTCCCTTCTGAACAATGCCGGTATAATCGAACTATTTTTTGGCTACGGTGTTAATTGCTCGGGATTGCCATATACGGCGCTCTTTGGTCAATATGCTGCCCTTGACTCATGGGCCATCGAAAGCGATATAGTAAATACGCTACTTGGTATGGGATTGTTAGGCTGCATTTCTCTTTATTACTGGCTAGTCAAATGCGTTATAAGAAGTTGGTCTACAAATAAGACAGTAGCGGCATTAATTGCGATCTTTATAATATGTGGCTTCTTCTATAACTTGCAGTCAGTCAATTCGTACTGGCTCCTTCTTGTGGAGGCTGCATTGGTCAGATGCGCACTGGACACAAGCTCGATTGATAATTCCTCATGCACCAGTGCTATGAAAGCTTGTAGGGATGAACAGTAGGGATGGTATGTATGAACAAGCGGGCCATCCTCCAGAATATGTCTGTTGCCTTCTTGGCACAGGGCGTGAGCATGTGCCTGTCTATCCTGCAGACGCTGCTTGTACCTAAGGTGCTAGGTGTCGAGCAATACGGCTACTGGCAGTTGTACATCTTCTATGTCAGCTACGTAGGCCTTTTTCATCTAGGGCTCTCTTCAGGCGTATACCTCACGACGGGAGGGCAGACACGTGAGCAGATGAACAAGGGAGCCATCAAGTCACAGATGGTCCTTGGAGTAATCTACCAAACTGTGATGGCCATGATCATTGTCATTCTCTCGCAGCTCTTTGATGTCAGTCCTGTGCGCGCTTTCATCATCACCATGACAGCTGTCTATCTAGTGCTGCAGAACCTCGCCACGTTCATGATGAATGAGCTTCAATGTATGAATGAGACGAAAAAATCCTCATTCTCCACCATAGTAGAGCGTTTTGCCTTCCTCGTACCGCTCCTTGTCTTCTTGGCGCTTCGCGTCGACGCCTTCGAGCCGTATGTGCTTGCCTTCACGGTTTCTAGCATTGTGCAGCTTGCATACTGTGCATGGAACCTTCGCGACTTTGTCGCCGCCCCTTGGCTCGGGATAAGTAGGGCCGCTCGGTTGGGCTGGGAAAGCATCAAAATAGGCTTTCCTATGATGATGGCCAATATTGCCAGTATGCTTATTTTGGGTATTGGCCGCTTTTTCATCGACGCGGCCTGGGGCATCGAAACCTTCGGTAGGCTGTCTCTGGCCCTTTCTCTTGTAAGCTTCTTTCTTGCTTTTGTGGGCCAGGCATCCATGGTGCTTTTCCCGTCCCTCAGACAAGCAGATGAGGAGGAGGTGCGCTCGTTCTACCAGACGGCACGAGACGCGATGGGGCTGGCCTTCCCGGCTGTCTATGCACTTTACTTTCCGATGGCGTGGGTTCTATCACTTTGGCTGCCCGCTTACGCAAGTAGCTTTGTATATCTGATTCTGCTGCTGCCGATATGCGTCTTTGATAGTAAGATGAACGTCACGGGTGTAACTTTCTATAGCGTGTTACGTAGGGAACGCGTTATGCTGGCCGTGAATGCTGTTGCGGCAGGGACCTGCCTTGTCCTCACGTTGGTGTCCGTTTACCTGGTCCGATCGGTATTCTCTGTAATGGCCTCGATGGCTCTTGTGATAGCTGCGAGGAGCTTCTTTTCGGAGGCGTACATGAACTGTACGCTCGGAGTTCCCGTCAGCAGGATGAGGGCGTTCGAGTTTGCCCTCACGGTTGAGTTCGTGTTGGTGGCGTTCCTACAGCCTGCTGTTTCTGCGTTTTGTATCTATACGGCCTCATATGCGGTATTCTTGATGTTCTTTCACCGAGAGCTCGTCAGGACCGTTCAGAAGCTAAGGCCCTAGGTTGGAGAACTTACAAATGGGAAAGGATCAGGAGGTCTAAATGGAGTCACCTCGTGTCGACGGCGAGCTCTCCTTGAGGGAGGTGCAGCTCGTTACTTTGGCGATATTGAAGAAGATCGAGACTATTTGCAAGGAGGAATATATCCGTTGGTGGGTCATGTATGGTACGCTTATCGGCGCCGTTCGGCACCATGGCTTTATCCCGTGGGATGATGACTTGGATATTGCCATGCCACGACCCGACTATGAACGGTTCCTAGCATATTTTAAGGACCATCCCGATGAGGTGCGGCCCCTGACGGTACTCTCTGGTAATGGGGAAAGGAGGCTGCCGATTCTCATCACGCGTGTGAGCGACACCACCTATAGGATGGTTGGTGAGTATGGTGATGAGGTGCCCGAGCTTGGTGCTTTCGTAGACGTGTATCCCATTGATGGGTGCGGAGATACGAAGGAGGAGGCTGAGGCGCAGAGGAAGCTGTGCCGAAACGAGCTTCTGAAATTTGATAAGGCCTGTAATTTTACTCCGCGTCCCATGCGCCATGGACTGAAGTGGCAGATGAAGCGCGTTCGAGCAGGGATAATGGGCAATCCAGCTAAGTATGCGGAAAGATTGCATGATCTGGCAGTTCAACATCGATACGATAACTCGACTTTCGTCTCTTGTTTGGTATGGGAAAACGATCTATGCTGGCGTCGGGTGCTAGAGGACACGCTCATCCCAACTTCGTTTGAAGATATGAGCGTTCCGATTCCAACAGGTTATGACGCGATCCTGAGATTGAAATACGGGGATTATATGACCCTTCCTCCCGAGGAAGAGCGAGTTGGGCACCACTTCTATGCGATTATCAGGAGAGATTCCAAAGAGGATGATGCCAGATGAGCACCGTACGTACAGCTGTTATCCTTGCCGCTGGCAAGTCCTCCAAGTTTTTCCCGCCGCTCTACGACAGGCCTAAGGGACTCTTTGAGTACCGGGGAGAAGTCCTCATAGAGCGGCAGATCCGTCAGCTACGCAAGGCTGGAGTGGATCATATCACCGTGGTTGTGGGCTATGAAAAGGAGCACTTCTTCTACCTGCGCGAGAAGTTTGGGGTTGACTTGATTGTGAGTGTAGGTTGGGCCGATGAGGGTAGTATGGCGAGTCTTGCACTCTCACTAGATCAGCTACTGCACGGCGGTTTTCTCTGTTGTGCGGACCACTGGTTTGAGGAGAACCCGTTCGTTGCCTTTGAGCCTGACGGTCGCTCAGTACGAATGGTACGCCATCAGGAAAACGCTACGCGTGAGTTTGTCGTTCTTGAGAGCACAGATGGGAGATTGTCCACTATGCGCAATGGGGCCGTATCGGGTCTGTGCATGGTCGGTGCGGCGTACCTTACACCTGAGTTTGTCAGCAGGATAAAGAGGCTCTGGAATGTTGAGCGCTCTTGGATCGGTATAAAAGGCCTCTTCTGGGAGCAGTTCTGGGGTAGACATGTACGTGAGCTTTCGCTCTACGGGGCAGCCGCGCCGACGGGTTACTGTGAGTTCGACTCGTTGGGTGACTTTGGTGCCGATGGCGTACTTTACAATATGGATCGGGCTGTGGTAGGCCACATCTGCCAACTGCTCTCCTGTGAGCCTGGGGATATCCTTGAGGTACGTCCGATCAACGCTGGGCTCACCAATGTATCATTCTCGTTCGTCGTGCATGATAAGACCTTTGTGTACCGGCATCCTGGAGTGAGCTCCTCGGCTTTGGTGGACAGGAATGCCGAGGTAGTCGCACAGCGCGTTGCGTCCGACTTAGGAATCGATTACAGCGTGATCGACATTTCTCCTGATGGCCGGAAGCTCTCAAGGTTTGTGCCATCTAAGCGCAAGTTCGACTACAAAGATCGGGATGACCTCGCTACAGGTGTGGCACAGATACGGAAGCTGCACGAGAGTGGCGCGACCTGTGCACATGTAACCGACCTTCTACATGAGGGTGATAGATTGCTCTCTCTCGCCGCTACGTCGAAGGGGGACTTAGCAACATGGTTGAGCGACATCCGTTCTCGTATTGAGCGAGTCTGGCACCATGTGGAGTTGGACGGGTGGCCTAAGGTGCTCTGCCACAATGACACGTATGCCGTAAACTGGATTATGGGGCAGGATGGTCCCTGCCTCATCGATTGGGAGTACGCAGGTATGGATGATCCCATGGAGGACCTTGCCACTATGCCGGTGAGGGATGGCCTTAGCAGGCAAAAGTATGACGAGATCCTTACACTCTACTTTGGGCGCGATCCGAGCTTCGAGGAGAAGCGCCATGCTTATGGCGTGGCGAGCCTATCAGGCTGGTATTGGTTCTCGTGGGCGCTCTTTAAGGATACGCTTGGTGAGGACGGCTGCTTTATGCTGAGTGCTTGGACGGCCTTAAATACGTACTCCGAATTGGCGATTCATATGTACGAGAGTGATGAGCGGTGAATGTGGCGATCATACTGGCGGGTGGGCGCGGCACCCGCATGGGGTCCGACGTGCCCAAGCAATTCGTGGAGGTGCTGGGGCGTCCGATCCTTTCATATACCATAGAGCGGTTCCAGGAGCATCCCGAGGTCGATGCTATAGTGGTCGTCTGCCGGTCGGGCTGGGAAGACGAGTTCAAGAGGATCTGCGATGAGGGCAGCTTCGACAAGGTGCGTTGGGTCGCTGAGGGTGGCGCCACCTTCCAAGAGTCCGTGATGAGCGGACTCGACAGTTTGCGGGGAAAGATTTCCGATGATGACCAGGTGCTCATACATTATGGCGCGAGTCCCTTCGTTTCCGACCAGATTATATCGGACGCGATACGCGTCTGTGGGTTACACGGCAACGCGAGTCCTGCCCACAGCCAAGTCTATCTTGCTGCGACCAATGGCGATGGCGTGTCAACAACAGAGTTTCTCGACCGCGACAGAATCATGGTGTTTAGTTCCCCGCAGGCCCTGCGCTACGGCTACGCGAGGTGGATCTATGAGGAGGGGAGGCGTTGCGGCCTGCTGGAAAAGGTTGATCCGCACACGACTAGCCTCATGTTCGCTCTAGGCGAGCGTGTCTGGTTTAGCGAAGGATCAACCTCGAATATTAAGATTACCACGCCAGACGACCTTAGGCTCTTTGCAGGATGGGTGTTGGCTGGACGGCTGGATGCTTCCAAAAATGATCGGAAGCGAGAGGGTTAGTCTGTAGCGCTCGTTCCGTAAGGTTGCAGTCTAGCATCGCCTGACTTCAGGTACCCCATCTTGTGGTACATCATGAAGGGCTACTCCCACTTCGGCTTCAACGACTTCGTGATCTGCGCGGG
>ERZ772874.554-NODE-554-length-20039-cov-12.085118_pt1 | contig 20039 bp, 3 predicted proteins | sample MGYA00580586_ERZ772874 | MGnify/ENA primary metagenome ERZ772874 (study PRJEB29015, sample SAMEA2737952) | human oral metagenome | biome: human oral; feature: human-associated habitat; material: dental | place: China | collected 2154 ... | reverse complement strand
CTGTCTTTTAAGAACCTTTATCTGCACAGACTCTAACGACCGATTTGGGTTCAAAAAGCCCAACGTCCGATTCTGGTTTATGTTTATTTTATTTTACTTAACTATACTGTCGAAATAGATTATCATTTTTACTCTGATCATATTATCAAGAGGTGATTGTGCTGCAAAGGAGTTATCCCTTATGAAACAAAGAACACGCCGGACGCCTTCGTTCCGGCATACACTTTCCTTGGCTGTCGCGACATGGTTTGCCCTCCCTTCATATACAGTTTGGGCAGATAGCGCAGTACAAGGAGAGAGCAGCGTATCTACTGCTGATATACATGTCGATGCAGATGCCGTAAAGGAAGAGGCAAAATATGAGTCACAGTCGACGACGATCATCACGGCGGAGGACATCGCACGCAAGCAGGCGAAGTCCGTCGAGGATGTGATCTTTAACGAGGTCGGTGTGACGCGTACCATCGACGCAATGGGCAACGTCGGCGTGTCCATCCGCGGCGCTGATCCAAGGCACACGCTGATTCTCGTGGACGGACAACGCGTGCTCGGCGGCGAGGCAAAGTACAACGGCAGCGGTGATGAGCTGCTGCGCATCGGCGCGGAGAACATCGAGCGCATCGAGATCATCCGCGGCGCAGCGAGTGCGAAATACGGCGCAGATGCGATCGGCGGCGTGATCCGCGTCATCACGAAGCAGGGCGTGAAGAATCCATCCGTCTCACTGAACATCGAGGAACGCTATCACCGCTCCCGAACGGGGAGCGGTACGGAGACGAAGACCCTGCCCGCAAATTTCTACCTGCGTGCAGACGCGGGCGACATGGGCAAGCTGAACCTCAGCGGGTGGACATCAAAGCGCGAGGTCATGCCCGTCTACTCCCACGGCAAACAGTTCGTCATGGGCGAAAACTGGTACGAGGATTTCAAGCCGTCGCTGCGTTTTTATGGTTCGATCAAAAATGACGGTGTGAGCGGCTCCTACAAATTTGACGACGCGAACAAACTCTCCTTCCGCTTCACAGCGGAGCGCGAAAATATGCAGCGGCGCAACAAGGGTGAGCTCTACCCGCTCGGCTCCTTCTTCGAACCGATGCAGATCTACCAGCGCGACCGGAGACGCGATACGTACAGTCTCAGCTACGAGGGGCGCATCGGCAAGAATACGGACTTCACGCTGAACTACGGCTACGGCAAGCTGCGCGAGGATGACTCAACTCTCCTCACCTACTACAGCAGCGGGCGTGATAAATACTCCGGCAAGAACAGTCTCGCAGGTGTGGACTATCTTGACCACACGCAGACGAACATCGACCTGCACTTCAACACCGCCGTGAATGACGCGCACTATCTCAGCTACGGCTTCGGCTGGCAGCGCGAGTATGCCGCAGGGTCACGTCTGCGCAATGCGCCGAAGAGCTATACGAAGAAGATCAACCCGTGGGACTATGACAAGTCGCTCGATGTTGATGACAATACGGCGGGCGTAGACGACGAGCCAAGCTCCTACGTCCACAACTACAAATTTATCCGCAATGAAAACGGCTTCGTCTGGGATAGAAACGGCGAATACTACGGGGCGGAAACGCCGCCGATGACATACGAGGAAGTGCAGCGCGTTCTTCCGGAGATTTTCGGCGGCGGCATTGTTGACCCTGCCATGCAGGCGAAATACGATGCATTTGAGGCGCTTCTCAAGGCACAGAATGATTTCAGCGATTCCAAATTTGACAATACACCGATGATGTATAAACATGCGCCCGTCCTCGGCTACTACGGCGCATTGGCGCAGTTCGGACCGGCATATAAGCAGGACAAGAACATCACATTCAACGGAACGTACTACGGGCAGGGCTTTGCCGCGCGGCAGAACCAGCTGCTCCTCGGCGAGGCGGATCTCACAAAGACCTACGCCTATGTGCAGGACAGCTGGCAGGTGACACCGAAGACCATCCTCACGCCTATCCTGCGCATCGACCACAGCGACCGCTTCGGTTCGCATGCGACCTTGAACCTCGGTATGACACACATGCTTGCGAAACACCGCCGTCTCAAGGCGAACATCGGCACGGGCTACGGCGAGCCGGGACTCGGCGAGCTCTTCTACAACTGGGAGATGTACGGCGGCACGGGTGCAGACCATCTCGGCTGGTACTGGATCGGCAATCCGAACCTGAAACCCGAGAAGTCGCTCAACATCGACCTCGCACTCGAGGGGGAGAATGAGCGCACCTACGGAAAGGTCGGCATCTTCCACAACGAAATCTCGGACTACATGACCCACTACTTCACGGGGCAGCTCGTGGACTTCAACTTCCATGGGCGGAGCTTCCGCAACGTGCCCGACCGCATCTACAGCTTCCGCAACATCGGCAAGGCAAAGCTCACGGGGATTGAGGCAGAGGTTCAGCACAAGTTTGACAAGCACTGGAGCGCAAAGCTTGGCTATACCTACCTGCACGCGATCAATGCGAGCGACGATGATCTGCCGCGCCGTCTGCTCGACCGCCCGACGCATAAATTCGATGTCGGCGTCAACTACAAGGATGAGGCGCACGGCTGGCGCGCGGCGTTCTGGGGCAGCTTCTTCAGCCGCATGCTCGACAGCAACTCGGTCAAGACGGACAATCTGTTTGAAAAGGACGGCGCGGGCAACTACATCCGCAAGCGCGGCGAATACCGTGAAAAGAGCTTCGGCATCTGGAACCTGCTCGTCGAGAAGGACATCCGCAAGGACTTCACCGTCTATGCAGGAATCGACAATCTCTTTAACCATCAGGACGATGACCGCGCCTACCATGACCGTATGTTCCGCTTCGGCGTGAATATGAAGTTCGACGAGTTTGGCTCGTTCCTTGACACGGGCATTCACCGCAACGCGGACGGCGTACTGGTCGACCGGGACGGCGTGCCGCTCAAGAATTTCTATGGAGAGGACTTTTTCCTGCGCCGCCCCGAGACGGCAACGGACAGCAGGGCAAAGGGCAGCCTCGACTTCTTCGGCGACTACCGTATGCGTACGAGCACCTATCGCGGCTACGACCGCACGGAGATGCGCGAGACGAAGGAAACACAGGCGGACGCGGATGCAGCACGCAACTACGCTGACCGTCCGGGACACGGCTTCGGGCAGCGTCTGCGTATCGGCGCGGACTATCGCATTGACGACAAGCTCGGGGTCAAGGCAGTCCTCGCAACAGGCGAGGCGAATGATGCGGCGGATCCCGTGGACGAAACGAAAGGACTCGGCGGCGTCCACGTCGAGCGCGCCGAGGTCACGGGCAGCCCCGGCCGCTGGGACTGGACGCTCGGACGCATCCATGAGCCGATGGGCGTGACGGGCTACTGGTTCGGGAAGGAGTACGACGGCGCACGCGTCCTCTATACAAAGGGCCGCACGCAGGTCGCCGCAGGATTCGGTGACTTCTCCCGCACAACGGGGGTCTATACAAGCGCGTACAGCCACAAGGAGGCGGCGATCATCCGCCGTGCCCCGACGCTGAACGAGCTGTTCGGCTACTATACACAGGAGGTACGTGATGCTAACAACCAGACTCAGCACGTCAGCAGCTCTCCCTATCCCATGAACTACGACCCGAACGCACCGGCAAATTTTCGCGAGAAATATAACAACGCGGGCAAGATACAGGACGCGGACGGCAACTGGGTGCGCGATCCTGCGCTCTCCGATGTGCAGATCGCCGAAAAGAAGCTCGATGTCATGCGTGAGTTTGTCAGTATCCTCAAATCCGTGGATGCGGAACTCGTGCGCCGCTCGAACGAAACGCCCGGCGGCGGCGGATATGAAAGCAAATGGGAGAAAATTCTCGACGGAGATGGATCCCCTGATACCGCAACATCCACGTTTTATAGTAATTTTTACAGTGCTCGTGTCGTTGTGCGGCGCAGCGACGGCGTCGTCCGCGACCTCTATCGCGACAACAACTACGCTGCACTCAAATATCTAGACCTCTCTCAGGAATCAGGCGTCGGTTCGCCTGTGGACAACCCGAAATACGGCGGCGTTGAGGGTATGCTCCGCGAGGAGAATATCCGCACGATGATGGACGACATCCTAAAGGAAGTTGAGGATGCGGGCAGTACCTATGAGACGCAGGACGGACAGACGCTGACACGGGCTGAAGCAATCGACCGTATGTTCAGCGACTTCGTCGGTGAAACTGCGGAATATTTTGACCAGAATATCCCCGGCAATTACGGCGGTTCGATTGGGAGATACAACGGCGTATCAAAATTTTTCTCGGCAATGATGGGCAACGAGCGCTTCAATCCGCTCAACAATGCCCCCATCCCCCTTCCCGGGGCCCCCATCGCTTTCCGGCAGCCCGGTTTCCTGCTGAAACACGACGTGATTCCAAAGATAGAACGTGCGGGCTTCCTCAAGGTACGCCATCAGTTTGGCAAACGCCTCGGTGCGGAGCTGTGGACGCTGCGCTCCTTCGGACACGGCATGGATGTGAAAGGCGAAAGACTGCCGATTGCGAACGTCATCGGCATCGGTGCACGCGCCGTCCTCGGCCCGCGCACGATGTTCTCCTTCGACTATGGCATCAACCGCGCCGCGACAGGCCGCTACTTCCACGGCGGCAGGGATATCTACGGACGCTATACGGGCGGCGGCTCTGTGCCGTACTTTTGGGTCATGCGCCTCGACTTCGGCATTCCCGACATGGACATCCCCGGCAGCTGGGGCATCTACCTCGACTACAAGAACTTCGAACACGGCGCATTCCTCGGCGGCACGGGCGCGGATCTGCCCGACCGCTACCTCGACGGCATCCGTTCCTTTACCGCAGGGCTTGCCTTCGTTCCCGCCCAGAACCTCATGCTCGAGGCGACATATACATTCGGCGCGCGCAGCACGCAGATGCGCGACACGCTCTACACTCCCGAGAATTTCCGCCTCGGCGACTACACGCGCATTCAGCTCACCTATCGGTTCTAAATTCATTGCCACGCAAAAAATCCTGCTCCCAAACATCGGGAACAGGATTTTTCTTTTCCGTTCGGAGTGCCTCTTTCAGCACTTGCTGACCTGTCCAAGAGCAAGCCCATAGGGCGCAGCTGATGGAGAACAGGTCGTATGCAAAAACATCCCAAGAACACGAGCGTGAGCGACATTTAATTGGTTGACGTCGACTGCTGCCACGCGGGATGTGCGCGGAACATGTGGAAGCGGCGGGCGCAGCGATCCGATAGGAGCGCTCATACAGCAACCCCGTTTTTCGTTTCACCTCACGGCGTCGCAGGCGTCTCCACGTTCACCGCGCTGCGGCGGATCATATCGCCGACGCGCAGATCATAGGTGAGTGCCTTCTTGTGCAGGGTCTCGGCACGCGCAAAGTCCTCCGGCAGTCCTGAGTCGAGGCCTTTTACGAAACTCTCATACGAGGCGATGGACGCCTCCGTCGCCGCCTTGCGCTGCGCCGCAAGGTACGCCGCGCCGCGCGGAACTTCCACAGCATCGAGCTCACGCTGGTATTTTTTCAGCACGGGGATCATATCCTCCTGGAGGAGACGCGTGAGCGCTCTGCGGCGCTCGGTCGTATAGGTGCTGCGCTCCGTCTCCGTGAGGCTGCGGAACTCGCGCTGCGTCGAACGAAATACGCTGTTGTAGCGATCAACGATCGGGCGCGTCGCCTCGATATAGCGTGTGATGTCGCTGCCTGCCGCCGACTGGACCGCCTCGAGATAGGCGCGATAGTTCGTCACGCGTACGATCTGCCATCCCGCCGCCCCCCGCTCCATGCGCAGCTGCAGCGGGAACTCGATGCCTGTGCCACCGTCCCGCACCTGGATCGATGCGACGGCAGCACTGCCGTCCCATGCGGTCTCACCGATGCTGAGCAGCTCCGTATCACGCAGATGACTGCACTCCATCAGATACTCATAGTCAATGCCGAGTTGGCGTCCCTTGAGCGCATCCGCTCCGCCGGGTTCCTCCCACACGCCGCTCTTCACGGCATTCTCAATCGTGCGGACAAGTCCCTCCGTAACGCTCTCCTTGACATTCTGGTAAAACTTGCCGGATGCATTGCGCTGCGCCTCTTTGAGGCTTGTATCGCGCGCAAAGAGGACATAGGTGAGATCGTCATAGCCGGCATCACAGACCGCCGCGATGTTCACGCGCCGCAGAAAAAGCTCCGCATCGTTCTCCCTGACTGCGGCTGCCGCCTGTTCAAGCGCATAGGCAGGGCGTTGGATGTAGTAGCCAAGGTAGCCTGCAAGCACAGCAATGGTGAGGACGATGAATCCCGCTGCCAGACGGAATTTTCGCTGATATGTCTTGCGTCGCCGCGCCATGCGTACACGCCACGCGAACTCATCCACCGCCATCGCTGCGCCTCCCCTCTCATAAAATTCAAACGGTGTCATTATAGCATTGAAGATTCATTTCCCGCAACTGTATAAGGCTGCCTACAAAAGCAAATTTTCACCGCAATTTTTATTTAAATAAATTGCAGTTTAAATTGTATTCTCTTATTGACAAAATCGTATAATATGCATTAATATAAGGATAAAAATTGAATATAGACGGGAATAGGCGTCGAGAGACTTAATCTGGAATTCGGTGAGGAATCGCTGATAAAATGAAGTCCGTCAGATTGGCACAGATTTTTTGACCTGTCAAGGAGACAAACCGAACGCATAGCAAAGGCTATGTGGAGGGTTTGTCGACGCAGAGAGGGCGAAAAAGATGTGCTGAGATGACGGTGCTGAGTTTATCAGCGGCTCCTCGAAGCCGAAGCGGTCCCGCCACTGTAAGGAAGAGTCTGCACATATCATGTCACTGGAGCAATCTGGGAAGGCTTGTGCAGGCGATGACACCAAGCCAGGATACTTACCTATTCTAACATCACCGTCGGCTTTTGCGGATTTCAAGAGCCGGTACCTGCGAGCGATGGGTAGGGGATTTTGTCGATACTTCATGACAAAGCATCTCCGGCTGTATTTCATATGCCGGTTTTTCGTTTTCTCATAAAGGCAATCCGTCTGAACCAAGCAAGGTCGCAGACGGATTTTTTCGTTGGGAAGAAGGAATTCTTCCAGGACTTATTGTCTATATATTTTAAATATAAATGAGAAATCGGAGGCTCTTTCATGTCCGAGAAAAGGAAAAAGAAGCATCTTGTCGCGGGTATCCTGTGGATGCTGCTCATCGGGGTGCTGTGTCATCCTGCGGCCGCTGCAGAGACGACGTCTGCACCGAGCCCTGCCGTGGATGGCGAGCAGGCTGCAGCATCCCCCAGCGAATACACGACGCCCGATATCACCGTTGAGGCAAAACGCCCTTCGTGGGAGGAGATCCTCTCCCCCGGTACCGTGACTATCATCCGTCCCGAGGAGTTCAAGGGGGAGCAGAAGTCCTTGCCCGACTTCCTCAAGATGGTTCCCGGTGTGCATGTGCGTGAGGTCAACGGCAAGGGACAGTATACGACGGTCACTGTACGCGGCTCGACAGCAGCACAGGTCGGCGTATTCGTCGACGGCGTGCTGACGAACCTCGGCGGCGATGCGGCGGTCGACATCTCGACGATCCCCGTCAGCAACGTCGAGCGCATCGAGGTCTACCGCGGCTATATCCCTGCACGCTTTGCGGGTACCTTCATCGGCGGCGTCATCAACATCGTGACGAAGAAGCCGACAGGTGCACACGGCTCTGCCGAGATCGGGCCGAGCTCGTTCGGCGGGAAGAAAGCATCGGTCGAGGTTACGGCGCCTGTCGGCAAAGGCAGCCTGCTTTTCGGATTCAACCACGAGTCGCGTGACGGCGACTTCCCCTATCACAGCTTTGCGGCGGATCAGTATTATACGAATACCCAAATTGGGCAGACGATCCTCGAGACGCGGGCCGAACTGCAAGGTTACCTCGCTATGACACCGGCAGAGAAAGCCGCGTTTGATATCGCAAATGGCGCCGGAGCATGGCAGCAGAATGTAGATGATTGTATCCAGTGGCTTGGTAATTACGAACGCCAGACAAGTGCTGCCGACGATCCGCGTCGCTGGCGAAAATACAATGACTACAGCAATTCGGATCTCCTGCTCAAATGGCAGAATGACGACTGGATGATCAAGGCCACGTATAAGACCGTCGACCGACATCTGCCCGACAGTCTCTGGGTCGATTACAGAAGCTATTTCGATATGATTACGCCCGGCCTTCTCGTGGATAAATACGATCTCTATAAATACGACAAGCGTCACCAGAAGATCACGGCAAAAGAGCTGCTCGTGCAGCGCCGCTATATAGGAAACCGCTACGAATGGGGCTGGATGGTCGACTACCTCACCCAGAGCAAGGACTACCGCGCCGAGAATATTCATGATGGTCTGCGCTACATGATTAAGGTTCCCATGCGGGAGTGGAGCCGTTACCGTTCGAAGAAATACAATGTACAGATAGACGGTACCTATCAGCTCAACAAGCGTAATATGCTTGATTTCCAGATGAACTACTCCCACGAACGTATGAACATCCAAGGCGACGGGCTCGACGAGGTCATCGACGATGTGCAGGCCGGCATCGGAAATCTATGGACGCAGATGCGCGACCAGTTCGATCAGAACATCTTCAACGTCCAGCTGCAGGATACAATCACGCTCGACAAGAAACGCTCTTGGCAGCTCACCCCTGCGATCCGCTACAACCGTTCAGAGATCGTCGGATACAGCAGGTTCGGCCGCTTTGATCCCAGAAAGACGTACCATTGGGTACATCCGAAGGACAATCAGGTGGACTCCAGGGTCACATGGCAGCTCGCGGTCAAGAAGGAATTCAACAGCCACTTCACGATGCGCATGACGGGCGGTACCTACTTCCGCCTGCTCAACATGTATGAGATCGCGGGCGACGGCGCGGGCATCATGCCGGCACCAATTGATCACAGAGGCAACAGTGCAAAATTCCCGCAGCCCGAGTACGGCAAGCAGTTCGATCTCAGTGCCATCTGGGACGGGAAGTTCCTCGGCTCCGACAATCGCACGACGCTCACCTATTTCTGGCGCGATACGGATCGGATGCTGTATCTCTACCGCGCGGGTCTCAACTACAGTTCCTACTTCAACGATATGCGCGGCAAGGCACACGGCATCGAGCTGCAGACGAACTTCCACTGGAAGAAGTTTGATCTCGACATAGAAGGCACACATCTCCATATCAGCGCGCAGCGCAGGGATTCCTCTCCAGGCGTTGATCACTCCTGGTTAGAGGTGCGCCCGACCTATCAGCCCAAGTGGGAGGGCAACATCCGCCTGACCTATCGCCCGACGGAGAAATGGCTCTTCTTCGGTGAGACGCACTACGTCTCAAAGTACTACACGCATTATGCTATCCCACAGGTAAGAGACCCCGTGGAAAAGGAACTTGCCGGCAGACCGAGAGCAGCACTGAAGACGATCAATCTTGGGCTCAAGTGGTCACCGAAAAAGGATATGACGCTGACACTCGGCTGCAACGACGTGTTTGATGCGGCATCCAGGCTGAAAGTGAACAGCGTGCAGCGCTACGGCAGCAATCCGGGCATGGTGAACATCGAGTATCCGCTGCAAGGACGCAGCTATTATATGACATTTCGCTACGAATTCTAAGGAGGAGAAGTTATGAAGACGTATTTTGGCAAACGGCAGCAGCTGCGTCTCTGCGCTCTTGTGATGGGCGGACTGCTCTACGGCGCGACGGCAAGCGCAGCGAACCTCGTCTCAACCGTTCCGTCGAACTACAGCAACAGCGAGATGGGAACGGTGACCGGCTCGCGCGTGACAACAGAGGTCGATGCGGCGCCCCAGCCCGGCGTGCTGAAGAACCTCAACCGCGATCCGGCGTCCTTTAATTTCCATCAAAATGGCAAGAGCATGCTGTTGATGCGACAGTATACATACAGCACGACAGAGTTGGAGGACAGTCTGCTCATCGATCCAAACTCCGCAGGAGCTGCGGCGACTGTAGCGAAAGGCCAGACAAGTGCCGTACCGAATATGCATGCGGCGGCAGCAAGTGATGAGCATATCTATATGACAGGGTATGACCTCGGGCAGATCGGTGTTGTACGTCAAAGAGGTACGCGATTGATGGAAAATACCAGCGCCGTTGTCAACCTAAAAAATGATATCCAGCAGTACTGCGGCTACAATTTCAACGAAGCCTTCCAAAATATCGACGACAACAAATCCTATGTCGGTGATCCTGATAAGGCACAGGTACACGGTGAGGCACTGCTCGTTGATGGGAAGAATCTGTATGTGGCAACCTCCGTCAACCCGCTCGGCGGCTATGAGCCCTATGACGACGGTTTCCTCATGCAGTATGAGATACAGAGTGACGGCAGTCTGAAGTTCGGCAGCTATACGCGCATCAGCCGCAACATCGATCAGGGACGGCTCAACAAGTTCAACGACCAGATCCTCATCTCCTGTATCGGAGGCTATCAGCACTACGACGGGACCGGCAATAAGAGCTATACGGCCATCAATATCGCCAAGCTCGGTGAGGGCGGCAAGCTGGCAAGTACAGAGCAGCGTCGTGCCGTTCTCCCGAACAATGTCAAAGCTACGGGCGAGGATATGCGTGATCTGAAGGTGCTGCCGAACGGCACTGCCTACGTCATGACATACAACCTCAGCCCGACCGGCAGCCAGATCGATGCACATGTCTACCAGACGACCATATCTAATCTGCTCTCGGAGAATCCGGTCGACTGGACAGAGCTTGCTGTTACACATCAGGAAGAGGGTTGGTTCGGCAAACTCAATGCCGAATACTACACGAAGCGCCTCTGGCTTGAACTGGGCGACACACTGCGTGTCTATACGGACGGTGACACCACAGAGAAATACAAGTGGCAGGCCACGGATTTCTCGAACAACAAGTCGTTCAACCGCTTCAACAAGGTCACAATGATTGATCCGGACTGGGTCTCCGGCAACATCGCCTCCGTTGTGATGACTCTTCCTGCGGAACTGGGCGGAGGAACGGCCGCCGCAGAGGAGAATGAATATGCTGTCTGGAAAGACAACGCCACCATAACTGCTCCAATCCAAGAGTCTAAGGATCTTTGGAATGATCCCGTCGTCACAATCGGAAAGGACCAGCTTGGCAATCTCAAAACAAATGTAGTTGCAGGCATTTATGCAAGCAACGATGATATTACCATCGATGCGGATGATCTGCATTTACAAGTTGAGAATACCGTCGGCAACCCGACAGGTATTTATGCGGGGAATGGGAAAAATGTCACCATAAACCCCGGTGCGTCTGAAGTAGACATTATCACAAGAGGTATGGAGAATGGTGATTCCCTAACAAACGCAATACACATTGATCCTATGGTAAACAAGGGGTCAACGGTCCACATTGATGCCCCTGTCAACATCTCTATGTCGGGCGGACTTGGCGGAAACGGGATTGCCATTCAAAAAACGGACCGTTTCGGCGAAAAGTCCTACGAGTCAAATGTGGAATCTAAGTTCTCCACCGGCGGCGGCTATGGCCTCAGGATCGTCGGAAAATGGACAAATGAATGGGGTATTCCGCTCAATCGCAAAAATGTATTTTCACGATTCAATAATGCGGGAATCCTGACGCAAGTGGAACGGGGCAATGTTACCATTGACGGACCAACATACATGCTCGTTTACGGCAATGGTGTGACAACCAATGCTGCACACAGTCAGGTAAACCTGCATGATACCTATATCCAAGTTCCATCAGGAACAAAATACAGTTACTATGCGCTTGCCGCATACCAAGGTCGGATCTCTGTCAATGCACCTCAGACACTGGGCTCATCATTAATTGCGTCCAAAGACGTCCAGCTTGACGGCGATCTCTTTGCCCTGCCCACAGGACAACTCGATGTCGCACTTGCGACAAAGAACTCCTACCTGCACGGCCTTGTGGATAACGGCGGTACGGCGAATCTCTATCTGCAGAACGGTGCAGCATGGCTGAATGAGGGGCGCAATGCGCGCTACTATCAGGACAACGAGGATATCGGCGCGGGCGCACTCACCGATGTCGCCGGCAAGAAGATCTATGTCGGCAGAAGCCGTGTCACCAATTTCTATGGCGGAACGACAGAGGCCACACGCGGCATCATCTACCAAAAAGATTCGGATGCAATGACGCTTGATAATTACAGCGGCCATACGGCAGCTATTTATCAGCATGACGCAGCAACGCCGACAACCTTTAAGGGCGGTGATATTGTCATCGGCAAGGCTGTGGGAACGGAGAATGTTTTCACACTCTTTACCGACGCAAACGGAGTGACAGCAGCCAATCAGGACACCGTACTGAATGCGCTCGCCAATAAGCTGACGTACAAGAATTTCGCCGACGGGAAACTCAAAGGCAAGCTTGCGATCGGCGAGGGACTGACGGCCTCCTCCATCAACAAGAACATTACCTTTGCGACGGAACGCGGCAGCTACGCCAGTGGAGGTCCTACACCTCCGCCGCCAAGCACGGAGCAGACAAAGACCTCGTTCACCGAGCAGCTCACACAGAAGGACGTGGCGGAATACAAGAACGCTAATGTTGAACCGTCCCCCGGCAACTACAAGTTCACCAAGGATACGAAGATCTCCAAGAATACCTATGATGGTATGATTCACAATATGGGGATCCCAAAGCAACCACTGTCCATCGACGCCGCAGGACATACGTTAACCCTCAGTGGAGAGAGCAGCGGCGGATTTATCCTTGGCATTAAAAACAGTTCTGCCAATGGTATTGACATCACTGCAGATACGCTGAACATTGATCTCAAAAATAGGGATGGAAGAGCCTATGGCATCTGGAATATTCAAGACAACTCCACCGTCCGCGTTAAAGGGAATCTAAAAATCAATGCGATCGGCGGAGATACGGTGAAGGGGCTCTCGACGAGCCGCGGCGCGGCAATCGAGGCCGACGGCCTGGAAGTCACGCTCAACAAAGCCTCCTCAGAGGGCTGGTCCATTGACAGCGACGGTGCTGTTACGGTCAATAAGGAAGGCACGCATAACGTCTCCCTGAACGGCAATATCCGCACCGGATCAAACGGCAATGTCGATCTCTCGCTGACAACAGCAGAGTCCGTACTGAACGGCGTCATCCACAAGGAGGGCGAAACGGCAAACGGAGCGCGTCTCCTGCTTGCAAACGGTGCCGTTTGGAACAACAAGGACTGGAATCAGTCCCCCTCCGTGCTCGCTGGCATGGACAACCCGTTCCTAGGCAGCAGACTCATGTCGCTGGCCGGCGGCAGCGATGCCGACAAGGCCGGAACGATCAACCAAATTGATCGGCGCACACTTACTATTGATAATTACAGTGGCCATACAAATATCGACTATGCGCATACATCTGCAGCGCCAACCGTATTCGATGCCGGCGATGTAAAGATCAATAAGGCGGCGCTTGATTCCTTCGTCACACTGCGAACGGATCAGGCCGGTGTAACGGCCGCGAACCAAAAGGATGTGCTGGATGCCCTCGCACATAAGCTTTTCTATGCAGGTGCTGCAGACGGCAAACTCACCGGAAAGCTGCAGCTCAAGGAAGGCCTTACGGCATCTGCCGTCAACAAGTACATCACGTTTGCCTCCACGCAGGGCAGCTATGACGAGAATGATCCGCGCAACGGCTCTACGCCCCCTCCCCCGCCGTCTGAGCAAACGACAACGGAGTTCACCACCTCCATCACAGGCGATGCGGCGCATGATAAGCCATATGTCGACAGCGGCGTCCGCAAGGGCGACGGTGACTATGTGTTCACGAAGGATACAACGATCACGGCGACGACTTCTGACCCGGTTCCCGGCGGGCCGTGGGTCGGCCAGGTGGACGCTGCCGTATCGAACGCAAATCCGGGAACTGCGCTGAATATTGATCTCAGAGAAAGAAATCTGACGATCAAGACGGCGTACGATACAACAGCAGCAGGTCTTGCCGCAACAGATAAGGGTGCCAAGCTCAACATCAAGAATGCAGGTGCCATTTCGATCCATGCCAAAAATACGGGAAGCCAATATGCCCCGGGTCTGTTTGTCAACGGCGGCGGCGAGATCCACATCGAAAACGGCGGTGACAACCTGGAGAACAAGGTGCTGACGCTGCGTTCTTCCGGCAAGAAAGAAGCGAGCATCGCCGTCATCAAGGCGATGAACGGCGTGTCAGATGCACAGTCGAACATCACGATTGACGGTCTCGTCGATATCCTTGCAGACGGAACCTACCCGGACGGCAAGGGTGCAAATGAAGGCGTCAGTGCTGTCGCATCCCGCGTCGATATCGGCGGCGGCTCCATCCGTGCAACGGGCGATGCATGGGCAGCAATCCGTGCCTACGGTGAATTTGTTTCAGACAATGCAGGTACCGTCAACTTCAACGTCACGAAGGGCGCAGATGGCCTCGCTAACGGTGCCGGCACGAATCGAGCCGTCCTCGAGGGCGACATCGTCACGGTGGGCGGTATGGGTTCAAACGGCCGCGTCTCCGTCGGTCTCTCAACCGCAGATTCCTACTGGCTTGGCAACTACACCACTGCCGCGGGTTATGGTGTAACCCCGGGGACACAGGGCGGCGTAAATCTCTTCATGAAGAACGGTTCCTATTGGAAGGGATTCGCAACAGGTCCCATGAAGGTCACAATGGAGGGCGCCAATACGAAGTGGACCGGTTTCCACATGGGAGACAACCTGGAGCTCACGCTGAACAACGGAAGCATCTGGCACAATGCCATTACGCCGGAGCAGAAAGACAAAGACGGCAAGGCGGCAGCCGCCAAGGTCAATGTCTTCAAAGGCAATCAGGGCTTTATCGACATGACCGGTACAAACCGATTCCTCGGGAAGTACAACGAGCCCACTGTTGGGTATCAGGGAAAAGAGACTTCTCTCGAAGAAAAGGGCCTTGGAGAGACAGGCGATCTCTCCATTGAGAACTTCAGCGGCAATACGACCGTTCTCTATCGCCACGACGCATCTGTGCCGACAAATATTTTCGGCGGAAATGTGACGATAAAGAAGGCGGCCGCAAACAGCAGCATCCTGCTTCGCACAGACAACACGGGGCTGAACACGAGCACAAATGCCGGCGCAGCTGACAAGAACCTCGTAAGCGCAACCCTCAACGCACTCGCGAACAAGCTGTACTACACCGCATATACAACAAACGAGCGCAACCTCACAGGCAAGGTCGAGATCGCGGAAGGTCTGACCGCTTCGTCTGCGAGCAAGCGGCTCGAGAACATCACCTTTGACGCTGCGAGCGGAAAGGGCGGCTATGTCTATACCCCGCTCTCGCTGACAACGACAGACCCCATCAAAGAATCGGAGACGCTCACCTATGATCGTCTGGCTCTTGCCACGCAGCCGAACACGAAGGGGAACCGCATTGTCTCGGCGCTCTATACAGAAAACAGCGCCTATGACAAGCAGCATCCGATGGTTGTCGATATGAACGGGCACAGCCTGCGCATTGAGGCAAACAGCACAAACCAGGTTGCAAATGCAATCTATATCGGCAACAACAAACATGTCAAAATTACAAACAGCGGTGCCTCTGCCCCGCTGACCATCAAGGCGTCGAATACCGACACGCGGGCTGCGAACGGAATCTACGCCGATGCAAACGCCCGCCTCGAGATCAACGGGCCTGTCGTCATCGAAGATGTACACGCCAAGGGCTACAATGCCTCCGCGGTGCAGACCAGCAGCACGATCGGGTCGAAGAGCGAGGTCGTCATCAACGGCGATCTCACCGTTCAGTCTGTACGTGCCGACCGCACAGATAAGAACCACCTCGCCGATGACGGGCGCAATCTTTCCGCGCTGGTAACGACGGGAGACGATACCTCGATCACGGTCAAAGGCAATGTCGATATCCAGGGCATTAAAGGCAGCGCACTGAAAACGGTCGGTGCAAACAGCCTCATCGATGTCAGCGGCGGCACCATCTCCGCGGCGGAAGACAGCAGCCTGTCCAAGCACTACTATGCAGTGCACGCCGAAAAAGGAACGGTGAACATCAACCGCTCGGAAGGTGTCATCGGAAACAAGAAGACGAATATCATGGGCGATATGTACGTCACCCGTGAGTACGGAAAGAAGACCATCGAGTACAGCGGCGGTCAGCTGAGAGACTATGAGGCCAAAGGCATTCTGAACCTTGCTCTCACAACAAACGACTCCTCTTGGACCGGAGCGGCGACCTATAACATCGATCACAATGATTTCGGTGCCGGAGGGTTCACGGCGCATGATGTCGGGCAGTTCAACCTCGCCCTGCAGAACGGCGCATCGTGGACGAACGTACGGAAGACCAAGGCAAGCGATACGTGGAAGGGCAGCCGTGTGGCAGCATTCACAGGCGGCAGTGATGCCGCGCACGCAGGCGTGATTTTCCAGAAGGATGCAAACCCCATCACGATCAACAATTACAGCGGTCATACGAAGGTGCTCTACGCACATGACGCTGCAGCGCCGACGACGATCATCGGCGGCGACTTCCGCATCAATAATGCAGCAGGAGGCAGCGCCGTCACGCTGACGACAGACAATGTCGGACTCAATACCGAATCCGCAAAGGCAGCAGACAAGAATCTCGTGAGTGCAACACTCAACGCACTCGCGAACAAGCTCTACTACACCGCATATACAAGCGGTCAGCGCAGCCTCTCGGGCAAGGTGGAGATTGCCGAAGGTCTGACTGCATCGTCTGCAAGCAAACGCCTTGAGAACATCACGTTTGACACGGCGAGCGGCCAGGGCAGCTATCTCTACACACCTGCCGTCGACCCTCCGCCGCCGAGCACGGAGCAGACGACGACGGAATTCACGACGCGTCTCCTCGGTGCGGATGCAGATCAGGAGTACATCGATGCGAATGTTCGTCAGGCAGACGGCACGTATCGCTTTACGAAAGACTCGAACATCACGTATCAAAACGACGTGAGCGGACTCCGCGGCACAATCACGACGCGTGCGGATATTCATATTGATGCCGCAGACCGCGTTCTGACGATCAAGAACGGCAGCGGGATCACGAGTGTCACACAAGGCGCCGGCATCGTCAATACCGGAAAGGCGCTTGATATCAAGGCGAAGGCGCTGAAGCTCCTTGTGAACGATTCGACTTCCACCGTTCCACTACAGACGACCTGGGGCATTTTGTCTACGGGCGGCGCGACGAATATCTCCGGCACGACGGAAATCGATGTCGCCGGCACGGATCGCAGCAAAGCGGTGCAGGCTTATGGCGGCACGGTGACGCTGGAAGGCCTCCATGCCAAGGTAAATGCCGCTTCCCAAGATGCGGCAACGCTTGATGTACAGGGCAATGGTCGCATCAATCTCAATATCAAGGACGGCACAGTCGGCAGCAGCGAAGTTATGCTCGACGGCAACATTGTCTCCAGGGAGTCCGACAGCCGTGTGGATGCTGCGCTTACGACCGGAACATCGTACCTCAAAGGGCTTATCTCCGGCGTCGGGACGCTCAATCTCTGGCTCCAGAACGGCGCTGCATGGCATAATGAGGAGTACATGACGCAGCCGACCGGATATGTCAGCCGTCTGTCGAACTTCACGGGCGGCAGTGATGCCTCCCATGCGGGCGTGATCTTCCAGAAGAACGCCAATGACATCACGATCGATAACTACAGTGGCTATGCGCGCGTATTCTACGAGCACGATGCCGCGACACCGACAGTGATGAAGGGCGGCGACTTCCGCATCAAAAACGCAGTGGGCGACAGCGTCATCACACTGACGACGGACAATGCGGGACTCAATACGGAATCCGCAAAGGCAGCCGACAGGAATCTCGTGAACGCAGCGCTCGACGCTCTGGCAAAGAAGCTCTACTACACCGCATATACGAGCGGTCAGCGCAGCCTCTCAGGCAAGGTGGAGATCGCCGAAGGTCTGACCACATCGTCTGTAAGCAAACGCCTTGAGAACATCACGTTCGACACGGCGAGCGGACAGGGCAGCTATGTCTATACCCCCGCTGTGGAGCCGCCGGACTCTCAGACACAGACGGAGTTCACCACCGCCATCACAGGCGACGAGGTGCATGATGCTCCGTATGTGAATACCGGTGTCCGCAAGGCCGACGGCAGGTATATCTTCACGAAAGACTCCACCATTACGACCGGCAAGGATCTGATCTCGGCCGGCGCGTGGATGAGTGATATCAGCGCGGCGATATCCAGTGCCAATAATGGAAAGACACTCGATATCGATCTGAGCGGAAAGAACCTCGCCGTCAATACAAAGACGGATGTCAGCACGACTGGCATCTCGTCCATTGGGAAGAACTCGAAAGTCAATATCAAGAATGCCGGAGCCATCTCTATTGATGCAGAGAGCACGGCAGGCGGACAGACTGCGGCGCTCTTTGTCAACGGCGGCGGCGCGATCCACATTCAGAACGGCGGCAGCAACCTTGAGGATAAGGTGCTGAAGGTACGTTCCAACGGAACCGCAAAGACGAACGTTGCCGTCATCAAGTCGATGAACGGTGTGAACGGTGTCGAGTCGAACATCACGATCGACGGTCTTGTCGATGTGCTGGCAGACGGAAATGATGCGGCAAACGGCAAGGGCGCAAATGAAGCGGTGAGTGCTGTCGCCTCGAAGATTGACATCGGCGGCGGTTCCATCCGTGCCATCAATGGTGCATGGGCAGCAATCCGCGCCTATGGCGAATTTGTCACGCAGAACTACGGTACCGTCAACTTCAACGTCACGAAGGGAGCGGACGGTCTCGCGAACGGTGCCGGTACGAACCGCGCTGTTGTCGAGGGCGATATCGTCACGAACGGCGGCATGGGCACGAAAGGCCGTGTGAGCGTTGGTCTCGCGACCGCGGATTCACACTGGATCGGCAACTATGCCGATACGCGCGGCTACGGCGTGACGCCGGGCCAGCTCGGTGCAGTCAACCTCTTTATGAAGAACGGTGCCTATTGGAAGGGATTCTCCAACGGCTCCATGAAGGTGGAGATGAGCGGCGCGGGCACGAACTGGACAGGCTTCAATATTGGAGACAATTTGCAGCTTAAACTTTCCGACGGTGCGATCTGGCACAACGCCATCACGCCGGAACAGAAAGACCAGGACAACAACGCCGCAATCAGCAAAGTTAAGTATTTCACGGGCGAAGGCGGCTTCATCGACATGACGGGAACGAACCGTTTCCTCGCGTCGAGTCAAAGCCTCAGCGGCGCCCCCGTAAAGACGGGTTCTTCCTCCATTGAGGAGAAGGGACTTGGCGAGACGGGCGATCTCATGATCGATGAGTTCAACGGTTCGACGACAATGCTCTATCGCCACGACGCAGCAACGCCGACGACGATCTACGGCGGAAAGGTCACGATCGGGAAAGCGGCGGCAGGCAGTCTCGTCAAGATGGTGACAGACAATGTCGGCCTCAATACGGAATCCACAAAGGCAGCAGACAAGAATCTCGTGAGCGCAACGCTCAACGCACTCGCGAACAAACTCTACTATATGGCCTATACGACGGGAGAGAGGAATCTCACGGGTAAGGCTGAGATCGCTGAGGGCCTCACGACATCGTCTGCAAGCAAGCGCATCGAGAACATCACATTCGATGCGGCGAGCGGCCAGGGCGGCTACGTCTACACGCCGGCAACAGAACCAAACCCGAACCCCAATCCAAACCCGAACCCGAACCCGAACCCGAATCCCAATCCGAATCCGAACCCCAATCCCAATCCCAATCCCAATCCGAATCCAAACCCGAATCCGAACCCCAATCCGAATCCCAATCCAAATACGCAGATCGAATACGGTGACTATGAGACAAAGCTCATGAGCGGCGTCAAATCCGCGATGACCGCATCCTCGATGGCTTGGCGGGCGGAGGCGAACGACCTCATGAAGCGTATGGGCGACCTCCGTCTCTCTCCGCAGGATACCGGCATCTGGGCACGTGCCTACCGCGGCAAGTCCACCAGCAACAAGGACAATGCCAACTTCCGCATGAACTATTCCACCATTCAGGT
>ERZ772874.549-NODE-549-length-20079-cov-19.343288_pt1 | contig 20079 bp, 15 predicted proteins | sample MGYA00580586_ERZ772874 | MGnify/ENA primary metagenome ERZ772874 (study PRJEB29015, sample SAMEA2737952) | human oral metagenome | biome: human oral; feature: human-associated habitat; material: dental | place: China | collected 2154 ... | reverse complement strand
GAGTCGAACGCCTCCCTCTTGTACTCCACGAGCGGGTCGCGCCGGGCCAGGCCGCAAAGGCCCATGCCCTGCCTGAGGTGGTCCATGTCCATGAGGTGGTCGACCCAGTGCTGGTCGAGCGAGCGCAGCAGCACCTGTCGGCAGAGCTCGCCGAAGGCCTCCCCGCCCATCGCCTCCCTCTGGGCGTCCCAGCGCTCGGCGAAGGCTGCCTCGATGGCGTCGGCCAGCTCGTCTAGGCCCGCGTCCTCTCCGAGCTTCTCTGCGTCAAAGGACCCGTCGCCGGTCATGTCGCCCACCCAAGCGTTGAGTCCCTCGACGTCCCGCTCCCCCTTGGCGTGAGAGCCCCCGCAGGTCTCCTCGATGATGGCGCCTATGATGTCGCGGGCGTGCCTGATGGCGCGAGACTCTGTGTCCGCGCCGTCCAGGATGGCGTCGCGCTCGGCGTAGACGGCCCGGCGCTGCCTGTCCATCACATCGTCGTAGTCGAGCACCTGCTTGCGCATCCCGTAGTGCATGCTCTCGACCCTCTCCTGGGCCTTGGTGACCTGCGCGGAGATCCTCCTGTCCTCCGCAGGCTCCCCCTCTCCCCAGCCCGCCCTCCACATGAACTTCGCTATCGCGTCCAGGCGTCCCCTGCCGTAGAGGCGAAGCAGCCTGTCCTCGAGCGAGAGGTAGAAGCGGCTCTCGCCGGGGTCCCCCTGGCGGCCGGAGCGCCCGCACAGCTGGTCGTCGATGCGGCGGCTGTCGTGGCGCTCGGTGCCGATGACCAGAAGTCCGCCGCTCCTGAGCACAGCTTCGCGCCCAACGGACGCCATCTGGTTCTGGGCGTAGCGCTCGGCCTGCTCGAGCTGCCATGGGAAGGCGCCCTCAGGGTCCCTCACCCCGAGCTGCCGGAGCCTCTCGTGGACGTAGCCCTCGTGGCTGCCGCCGAGGATGATGTCGGTGCCGCGGCCGGCCATGTTGTTCGCTATCGTGACGGCGCCAACCTTGCCAGCGTTCGCGACGATGGCGGCCTCGCGCCCGGGGTCCTTGGCGTTGAGGGTCTGGTGCGGGATCCCCCGCTTTTCCATCAGGCGGTCGAGCTCCTCGCTCGCCTCGACCGACGTGGTGCCCACGAGCACCGGCTGGCCCTTCACGTGGCGCCGCCCGACCTCGTCCACCACGGCCCTGAGCTTGTCCTGCCTGGTGAGGAAGACGTAGTCCTCCCGGTCCTCCCGGATCATACGCCTGTTGGTGGGGATGGTGACGACAGGCGTGCCGTAGGTCTCCCTGAGCTCGGCGTCGGCGCTCTTGGCCGTGCCCGCCATGCCCGAGAGCTTGTCGTAGAGGCGTAGGTAGTTCTGCAGCGTGACCGTCGCGACGGTCACGGACTCGTGGAGCACCTCCACGCCCTCCTTGGCCTCGATGGCCTGGTGGAGGCCCTCCGAGTACCGGCGCCCCTTGAGTATGCGGCCCGTGAACTCGTCGACTATCTTGACCTTCCCCTCCACGACCACGTACTGGTCGTCCCTGTGGAAGAGGAAGCGGGCCCTGAGCGCCTGCCTGAGGTGGTTGGCCATCTGACCGGAGAGATCCGAATACAGGTCATCGAGGCCCAGCCACCACTCTATCTTGCGTAGCCCCTCCTCGGTGGCGTAGACGGTGTGCTTGGCCTCGTCCACCGAGACGTCGTCCTCCGAGAGCCCCTCCACCGCCCGTGCGAACTGGACGTAGCGATCGACCGGGGTGGGGTCGACGCCCGAGATGATGAGCGGCGTCCTCGCCTCGTCGATGAGGATGGAGTCCGCGTCGTCCACGATCGCGAAGGCGTGTCCGCGCTGCACGCGCTGGTCTGCTCTCGTGACCATGTTGTCGCGCAGGTAGTCGAAGCCGAACTCGCTGTTGGTGCCGTAGGTGATGTCAGCCGCATAGGCCGGTTTCTTGCGGCCGAACTTCATGTCGTTCTGCAGGCAGCCAACGCTCATGCCCAGAAAGCCGTAGACCCTGCCCATCCACTCGCTGTCGCGCTTGGCGAGGTAGTCGTTCACGGTGACGACGTGGACGCCCTTGCCAGGAATGGCGTTCAGGTAGGCCGCGAGCGGGGCGACGAGGGTCTTTCCCTCGCCACCTTTCATCTCGGCGATCATGCCCCTGTGCAGGACGACGCCCCCCATGAGCTGCACGGGGAAGTGGCGCATCCCGAGGGTGCGCCCGGAGGCCTCTCTCACGGCGGCGAAGGCCTCCGGGAGCAGCTCGTCGAGGGTCTCTCCCCGCCTGTGACGCTCCCTGAAGTGTGTGGTCATGTCCCTTAGCTCCTCGTCCGACATGGTCTCGAAGCGGTCCGAGAGGTCCTCGACCTTGCGGGCTATCCTCTCGAGCTCCTTCTGACGCATGCCCTCGCCCATCGAGATGACAGGCATAAACAGACTCTCCCTAGCCATCGAACTCATCCACGATCCTCTCGACTTCCCCTCACAGGCTGTCCGCGCCCCGTGCCCTATTTGCCCATCGGTGCCCTCGCGGTCCTCCTGCCCTGGTAGTCCCTAGGCATCTTGCCGCTCCGGGGGCGAGCCTCTCCGCGAGCAGTTCCCCCGTAGGGGCCCGAAGCTCCTGCCTCGCGAGCTGCGGAGGCCGCTCCAGAGGCGAGGTCCGAGCCAGAGGCGCCCGTCTCGCCCGCCCTTCCCCGCTTTGGAGTGAGGCGCGCCGTCGCCTTGCCAACGCCCCGGTTGCCGCCGGCGTCAGTCGGGCCGGAGTAGCGGGCCCCACGCAGGGCGCCGTCGTTTTCGGACTCGAGCTGGCGGGTCTGCGCGCTGGAAGTGAACCCCACCCTCAGAATGATGCGTAGGAAGTCCTCATGCATGGTGTTGATGAGCTCAGCAAAGGCGACGTTCGATTCCCTCTCGTACTCAAGGAGAGGATCACCAGAGCCGTACCCGCGCTGGCTGACGAGCGCCCTGAGGTAGTCCATCTCCTGCAGGTAGACCGTCCAGCGCGCATCAATGATCCGCAGCATGACCTGGGCGGAGAGGGCTCGCATGGTCCCGTCTGGGAGTCTCTCGGACCTTTCCCCGTAGCAGCGGCTGATGAAGCCCTCAATCCGTCCGACCACCTTGTCTCTGCTCGACCCATCCCCTATCCAGAGGGCATTGGCGCGACCGGTGAGCCCGGCCACCCATCCGCGCAGCCCCTCGAGGTCCCATTCACTGGAGCTCACGTCCTTTGAGAAGAACTCCGGGATACGATAACCCACAACATCGCTGATAACGTCGCCAATGACGTCATCAACGTCGCCCACGCCATCGGTGAGGACCTTGTTGCGCTCCGCGTAGATCGCCCGGCGCTGCCCGTCTATGACATCGTCGTAGTCAAGAATGCTCTTGCGCATGGAAAAGTTTACCTCCTCGACCTTGCGCTGGGCGTCCTCGACGGCCCTCATGACCTTCCTCGACTGAACGGGCATGCTCTCAGGCAGCCTAGAGCGCTCCATCGCGGCGGCAATCCTGTCCATGCGCTCGCCCCCAAAGAGGCACATGAGATCATCCTCGAGCGAGAGGTAGAACTGGGTCTCGCCAGGGTCTCCCCAGAGGCCCGCGCAGTCCCTCAGCTGGCTGTCAAGACGACGGCTCTCGTGGCGCTCGGTACCGATCACGCAGAGGCCTCCTGCCTTGAGGACGTGCTCCCTCTTGGTCTTGTAGATTCCCTCGGCCTTCGCGATCACCTCATCGCTCGACTCGCGTGCCTCTTCCGTTCCCTTGTCGGCGTCAAGGTAGCCCTTCTTACGCAGCATACCGCGTGCAAGCTCGGTGGGGTTGCCGCCAAGCAGGATGTCGGTGCCACGCCCGGCCATGTCGGTCGCTATCGTGACGGCCCCCTTACGGCCGGCCTGGGCCATAATGTGTGCCTCGCGCTCGGGGTCCGTGGAGCTTAGGACCTTGTGTCTGACACCGCGCATGTCGAGCAGGCGCGAGAGCCGCTCTGAGTCCTCGCCCGAGACGGTGCCGATGAGCACCGGCTGACCGTTTGCGTGACGCTCGGCGACGGCATCGGCGACGGCGTTGAGCTTTGCGTCTACGCTCCGGTAGACGAGATCGTCGTGATCGACGCGAATGACCGGTTCGTTGGGCGTAATGGGCTGCACGGGTAGCCCGTAGACCTCGCGAAGCTCACCGTCCTCCGTCATGGCCGTGCCCGCCATGCCCGAGAGCCTGTCATAGAGTCGGAAGTAATTCTGCAAGGTGATGGTGGCAAGGGTCTGGTTCTCCTTGCGAACAGGCACACCCTCCTTCGCCTCGATGGCCTGGTGAAGCCCCCCCGGATAGCGCCTGCCCTCCATGGTGCGGTCTGCGAGCTCTCCAGCGATCTTGACCTCGTCGCCCTCGACCACGTACTGCTGGTCGCGGTGAAAGAGATACTGGGCCCTGAGCGCCTGTCTGAGATGGTTGAGTAGCCGACCATAGGGGTCGGAGTACAGGTCGCCCGCGCCAAGCCGCTTCTCGATCTTGCGCAGGCCCACCTTGGTGGCCTCGATAGTGCGCCTCTCCTCATCAACCTTGAAGTCGACATCGGCAACGAGGCCCCGCACGGCACGAGCGAACCGCTCATACTCGACCGTCACGTTGCCACCCGCACCCGAGATGGTGAGCGGCGTCATCGCCTCGTCGATGAGGATGGTGTCCGCCTCGTCCACGATGGCGACGGCATGGCCGCGCTGTACGCGCTGTTCAGGGAGGGTGATCATGTTGTCGCGCAGATAGTCGAAGCCGAACTCGTTGCTGGTACCGTAGGTGATATCGGTTCGGTAGGCGGCCTTCCTGCGCTCGAGACTCATGCCACCCTGCAGGAGGCCGACGTCCATGCCCAGGCGATCATAGATCAAAGACACCATCTTGGCGTCACGCCTGGCAAGGTAGTCGTTGATCGTCACGACATGGACGCCCCTGCCAGGGATAGCGTTGAGGTAACCAGGGAGCGTCGCGACGAGGGTCTTACCCTCACCGGAGCGCATCTCGGCGATCATGCCCATGTGTAGGACAATGCCACCGACGACCTGCGTGTCGAAGTGACGAAGCCCCAGCGCCCGCCTTGATGCCTCCCTCACGGCGGAGAAGGCCTCCGGGAGCAGCTCGTCGAGCGTCTCTCCCCTCTCGTGACGTTCCTTGAACCATGCGGTCATGGACCTGAGGGCGTCATCAGGCATGGCCTCGAAGCGGGTCGAAAGGTCGTTGACCTTCTTAACCATCCTCTCGAGTCCCCTGAATTGCCTATCGACATCCCGGTGGATGGACTTGAACATGTGATCCCCCAATGGTTCGCGTGACATTCCATAACGCATATACAGTGACTACTTTAGCTGATTCTCGAGATTTGTCAACTTCTATTCAGGAAATATAGACTTGATTTAAATCCTGTCGATACTCATGATGCCACGAGATCCCTGCCCAGGGCATCCTCGAATGCCCGCTCAAGGGCCTTAGAACGCCTGCGCGCACCCCGAGAGGTCTGCCTACGATACTTCTCGCACAGTGCCTCAATCTCAGATGACCTACCCAACTGCGAGAGCGACTCCACGAGGCATATTGTCGTGTCCTCGCGCTTTGGCTCGATCGTGAGCGCGTCTCTCGCGAGCTGAGACGCAAGGTAGGGTCTCCCCTGCCTGAGCGCTGCCATGCCACCGGATGACAATGCGCTCACAAAGAGCCCCTCGAGCGTCCGCGCATGTCTGCGCGAGAGCCCCGTCACGTCGTTGAGCTCAATCGACGGGCCACCTCCATACCAGCGCCGTGCGTTGCACGCATGTCTCATCGCCTTGAGGTCACTGCCCTCATGTCCCAGCGAGAGGAGGGCCTCCTCGGTGAAGTCGTCCACATCGCAAGAGACACACTCAGGGTTCAACGCGATGGTGCCCTCGGTCCTGCTGCTCAGGATGGGATCGATCCCGCACTCCTTGGCTCCAAGGACCCTGCGAACCACCGAGGTTGCCTCATACAAGCGCTGCATACCCTTCGAATACTCATCGTCACCCCAGATCGCGAGCAGGGCGTCGCGCTTCGTGACCTTATGCCCCTTGACGATGGCCAGAAGGGCGAGAAGGTCGCGCGCGTGACGGGCGACGAGCCCCTCCTGCTTGACGGTCCGCCCGTCGACCCTCACCAAGAAGCTCCCCATGAGCGTGATCCTCACCCTGGCAGTCCTGTCGACCTTCTGCGGCGCCTTGGGCTCCTCCGGAAGGTCGCACTCCTTCCTGACTGGCCTCTCGACACGTGCCGGCCAGCTCGACAAGTCAGTAGTGCGCTCGACCCTCAGCCAACTGGCGGGAACAACGGAGTTGACGTCGCTCGGTGACAGGTCACCATGGTGCAGGACGAGCATGAGCGCCCAAGCCAGCTCCCTGGGGAAGGTCGAACGCGAGAGCTCATCAAGACGCAACGAGTCAATCCGCCTGCCTCGGCTCATCAACACGGCGGCACGACACAGGTCCCTCAGGGCAGAGCCGCTCCCATGCGTCCGGAGCCTATCCTCGTCGATGTCCTCCCCCATGCGAAGGCGGGAGAGAAGGCCGACGAGCAGCGCCGCGTCAAGAAGGAAGGACGACTCCCACTCCCGGACAAGCTCACAAACCTTAATGGTTCTCACATGAACGCGCGAGAAGGCGCCCGCCTTAAGGTCTCCCACCGCAGCCAAAAGGAGAAACAGGGCCTCCACGAGCACGTCTCCGTACTCGTTGGCCCGTGCGATGAGGTACTCGATCCCACGAAGCTGCGTCCCATCACCGACGATGACATTAATGGCCCCATCCAGGGCCCTTGCATAGGGACCAAGACGGCCCGGGGACGCCTCCTCGATGATGCGGATGGAGCGCTCGACGTCCTGTTGTTCGCGCGGCGTCCGGCTTCCTCCCACCATCGCCTCCGCCACGGCAAAGTCCAGACAGAGCAGCGCTCCTGTCACGTCCTCGGGTTCGTGCCCGTCACCATCATCGAGCAACTCGTCGAAGATGGTGCTGAAAGCGCCCTCGATAAGCAGTCGAGTGCAGCGTTGATGCTTGAGGAGCCTCGCGCCCCGTTCGCCCGCCCATTCGCCCAGACCTTCCTGTGGGATAGAGGCAAAGACGCCCGCAACGAGATCACGCTGGTCACCCATGGCCAGCACGTAGCGGCGCAGACCCTCCTCATGGTGAGAGAGTCCCTTCAGTGCCCTTAGCTGCTCTCTGCCGTGAGACAGCTCGCTGTGACGACCGTTCAGCTCCATGATAGCCTGACGCGTTATGGACGGCAGGGCACCGTCGGTGTTGCCCGCCTCGCGCTCGTGCCTCAGAGAGCGACTCACCATGACCACCTTACCGCTCATGAGGAGCTCGACGCCCCAGCGCATGCCGATCTGACTGAGTTCCTCCTCATCCGTGATCAGACCACAGAGCAGTTCGGCCCGCACGAACTGGCCCCGCGAGCAGAGCACGCGGGCGGCATGCGCGAGCAACTTCGGACGCTCCTTACAGCACCGCTTCATCCCGCTCAGGCAGAAGGCAAAGAGTTCATCGGAGAAGACGCCTGCGGTCTCGAAGCAGAGGCGGTGGAAGTCCACACCAAAGAGCGGGGCCTGGTCCTGAAGCCACATGAGCAACTCGTCGTCCACATGCCCGATGACAGCATCGAGGTCATCGAAGCTGCCTTGACCGAGCAGTGCCATCGCGCACCTAAGATCGAGTTCCTCGTTTGTCAGGGAGTCCCTTAGATGATTGCAGACGAGGTTTCTGAGGTAACGGGCGAACTTGCCCGGCGAGACCTCGGTCCCGTACATCCCAACGCGCGCAGCCTCGTCCTCCATCAGGGCCTCTGTGAGCATGGGAATGCCGTGGGTCAGACGCCTAAATTCCGGGTCAAGCATCAGTTGGTCTCCCTCGAGTGCCACGAGGGAGAGAAAGTCTTGGTTGTCAAGACGCTTCGCCTCACCAAGCAGGTTGAACAGGTCATCTGCCTCGGGCAGCAGACAGATGATGACAAGCGCTCCTGCCGCGGCCATCCTCCTGATCGCCCTGAGCTCGCGGACCATGTCACCCTCGGACGCCACAGGCACGCAGTCTATGCCAACGGCAACGCGCTGCCCACGCCTTCTGAGGCTTGTGGTCTCGCGCGCGATCCTACCCAATCGCTCCGCCGGGGACTCCGCCCCAGGGCCATCAAGAGACATGCGCTTGACGGTAGCCCCACGCTGTGCCTCGACCAGAAGGACGGAGTCCATGAAGCTCGACTTTCCCATTCCCGTCTCTGCGCACAGGACAAGGATGCGTGGCTCGTTGCCATCCTTGCGCACGTAGCGGCCTGCCACACGGAGCAGGGGCGCGGTAGCAACCCGAGACTGAACTGGTTGTCCCTTAGCCTGTGAGCTCTTCTTGGGCATGTAACATCCCCCTCTTCTCCCTGCGGCTGACTGCGTGCGCAAAACGCAACCATATATTGATATGTCAACCTTTATACAACCCCGGCGAGCGAAGCGGTCATGAGAATGGCGAACATTTTTCGAGCATGGGCTGAAATTCCGATAGTTAGCCGCTAGATTCATCTCCGTGGTCGAGACATCTGAATTCAAACCAGCATCAGATCCTCTCACGAAAGACATGGCGCGAGGTCGCGCCCCTGAACCCACTCGGCCCCATGCAGGAGCTATGACAGCGCAGGATCATGAGCTAGCTAAAAGAGTCGGATATCGGCGCAGGTAAAGGCTGCGACTCGCATCGGGAGCTATCTGGAAGCAAGAGGAAGTTCTGCTCCCTGGGTAGGAGCCTATAAGACAGTGCCCCACAGAGTCTCGGGCGCTGGTGTCAAGGCATCGACACCAAGCCGTTGGCCTGCGGGGCACTGGCTGCAGAAAACGTCCCTTCCTGCAGCCCGACGCTATGCGGGAGTGCCGACCATAACAACGTATCCAATGTCGTTCTTAGCGAGGTCAAAGAAGGTCCTCATCTCACTGAACTGGCCGAAGTTGTCATCGGCCATGGCATTGTCGATGAGCGTGTCCCTGCCCTCCTTGCCCTCGTCGCGCACGAGGCCCTCGTCGCTCAGCAGGGTGAACGCCCCCGTCTGGCTGTCAGAGACCGCAAGGCCACTCTCCTCGAACAGCTCCTTCCACGCGTCGAGCGTAAGGGGGTGCGCCGGCACGTTGATGACCTTCTGCAGGAGACGGAGGATGGCAGGCTTCTTCTTCCAGAACACGACATCGTGGGTAAGGACCATGCCCTGTGGCGCAAGCACGCGACGGTACTCGACGAGCGCCTTCTTCTTGACGGTATCGGGCAGCATGGTGAGCATGGCCTCGTTGATGAGGACATCGAAGCTGCCATCCTCGAACGGAAGATTCGTCGCGTCGGCAACGCTCACGTCGATGAGATCGGACAGGCCCTCCTTCGAGATGCCCTCCTTTGCCGTGGCGATGGCCTCCGGGTCCGAGTCGATGCCCACCACGCGCAAGCCATGCGCCTTCGCAAGCTGCATGAGCGTGTAGCCACGATTGCAGGCAACCTCCAGCACGCGGGGCCTTGTCGTGAAGTCCACGTGAGAGAGCAGCCAGTCCGTACCTTCCACACCACCAGGTCGGAGCTTGGTCTTTCCGAGCCTCGCAAGCAGTTTGTGTCCCATCTCGCGCTTTGGCATGATGTCCTCGCAATCGTTATGCACGCTACCGATGACCATCCGGGTCCTTCATGGAGTGAGTGAAGACTAACTCATATGAGACTGCGTGTCCAGCAAAAAGCGCGGATGATTTCGAAGTTGGTCACTCCCCTAGTCCTCTTGCTCGATGGCCAGGTCCTCCCGCTTGCGGTAGCTTCGCCAAACGGAGTACTGCACGACCAGGATGAGCGCGCCAAACATTAGAAAGACGACAACGAACATGGCGAGATCCCCCAGCCAAGTCACCCCATCCCAGCCAAAGCGGATGATCTCATTGTGGAGACGCCCAAGGGTTGCCGCAGCCGCAATGAGGGCTGCGGTGAGAGCCGACGAGATAACCCCACCCGTCTCTCCAAACGAACTGGCCTCGGTGTAGCGGAGGGAATCGCTGTACACATTGCGCCTTCTCATCATGATACCCACGGTGAGGCAAGCCGCTATGAGCACCAGCGCCTCAAAGGGACTCTGTGCGAACACACCGCCCTCCGCGTTGGTCTGTGCAAGATAATTGAATCTGGTGTAGAGGTCAAAGAGTATTCCAAGCGCCATGATGTGAAACCCGACCTTGTAAATGGGTCCGAGGATCGCCGTAAGTCGCTCGTCCCTCCCGTTGCCCTGTGTGTTGTGTCCCTGAGTTCCCATGGTGGTCTCCTAATCTTCCCAGAAGAGGTCATTGAGTGTCTTGCCGAGCATCCGACAGATGTTGGTGCACAGGCGCAGCGTTGGGTTGTAGTCACCCGACTCAATGCTGCAAATGGTCTGTCGGGTCACGCCCACATGCGCCGCGAGCTGTGACTGCGAGAGCCCTGCGGCCTTTCTCGCCTCTTTGAGGCGCGTGTTTTTCGTACCTTCCATGTATGCTCCCTGTGTTGGTCTATGGTCTTCGGTGCGTGACGTCACAGCCGTAGTCTCCGTTGATTGATGACAAGTATATATGACATCTCTTCGGGTGTCAAATATATCTGTCAATAGATTTGACCATAATGCTTGCGTGTACGGGTGATCCGATGCGAGACCGAACAGGGAGATCCGAGGGATACCCAGTGCCCCGCGTGTGCGAGTGATCCATGTCTGGTCCATGCCGCACCGGTCATCGAGGGGCGACAAACCTGCGTGCGGCCCTGCTCGGAGCCAGCATCATCCTACCCCCGGACATGGAAGGTCACGGTCCCAACACTACAGCTCCCCTTATCGCTACAGGAGACTTCGGTAACCCCGCTCAGACACAGAACGCCATGTACAGCGGAAGGTAGACACGATGCCCCTCAGACTTGAGCTGCTTGGGATGAACCACGACTTCCTCGCCGACACGCTTCGCCCATCGCTTCCCGAAGTCATCGAGTGACACCGTGGAGTAGCTCCTCGTCGATTTCGCCTCTATTGGGCAAATACGAAGCTTCCCTGCCGCATTGGAATACCCTTTGGTTATCAGGAAGTCAATCTCTCGTGGACGCAGCTTATGCGCGTTCTTGTCCTTGGGCGGCTCTTCCCATGTGTAGTAGAACAAGTTTCTTCCAGCTGCCTTGAGCTGCTGTGAGACATAGTTTTCAACGATCATCCCTTTGTTAACGGAGACCCTGCCAAACTGAAGAGCCTTCTGGACCTCAAGAGATTCTTCGCCGTCCGAGAACGCATGGCTTACCAACAACCCGGTGTCCCCAAGGTAGATCTTCATGGCTGTTTCGTCTACACCCAACCTGTAACCAACATTCGGATCATTGCACCTACGACAGATATTGACTATGTGGGAATCCTCAAGCCAGCTAAGCGCGCCCTCATAATGCTCTCGACGGGAACCTTTCCCCAAAGACCCGAACTTGAACTTCTTTCTGGCAGCTGAGAGTTGACCAGGAATCTCATCGAAAACAGCAAGCGCTCTGCGAGCATTCTCGCCACCAAACTTCTGGATGTCCTCCCGATACAGCGAAAGGATGCGTCGCTTGGTCCTCTCGCATTGGACGAACGTGCCATCCTCAACAAACGCTGTCACTGCCTGCGGCATGCCACCCACCACGAGGTACTCATCGAGCATGCGGTTTGCGAGCTTGTGGATGGGATTCGGGAGCGGAGCCATCCTCTCCCTGCAGCTTCGGATCTCATCTGCAAGGGCCTCACGCTTGACTGCCCAGAGATACTCCTCGAAATCCATCGGCCTGAGATAGACGCGGTCCTCTTCCGACGGGATAACGATATCGGACACGTTCTTCTTGATGGAGATGAGGGAGCCCGTCTCTATATAGTCGAACCGTCCATCTGCGACGAGATGCTTGACTGTCTCTCGGGCTTTGGGAAGATGCTGCACCTCATCGAATATGATGACCGATTGCCTCCGGGGTAGCTCGACGCCATAGTAGAGCTGCAGCATCCTAAGCAGGGTATTAATGTCGTTGGAGTGCTCGTCGAAGGCATTTTTTACCTCGCGGCTGGCCCTGGAGAAGTCTATAACGAGATGGGCATCGTATTCCGCATCGGCGAAGGACTCCGCGAGGGTCGTCTTGCCAACGCGGCGCGCTCCCTCGATCAGGAGGGCAGTCCTCCCCTTCGAGCTTGCCTTCCACTCAAGAAGCTTTTCATAGCACTTTCTCCTGAACATATGCGGTATCTACCTACTCTTATACAACTTTCCGTTAGTTCATGATATGCCTTGATCACAACTTTTCGTTAGATCATAGCATGCTATGATAACAACTTCTCGCTAGGTCAGATATAGACCGTCTCAGATTTTCGATCGATAAAGACCACTGCCTCCCGCGCACCTTCCCTCTACACGGTACAGGCATACGGGCGCCCCACCGAGGATGGCAGGCGTTCGCTAGATGCGTCGCAGGCCCTCCCAGACCCACATGACGAGGGGGGCGGGGAGGAGCTTGTCGGCAACACGCATCACGCAGCCTGTGACGCAGCAGGTAGCAATGGGGTAGTTGAGCGAGTTCACGCGCCAGGACCAGCGCGCGACGCGCCTGGCCTCAAGCAGGGGAAAGAAGTGCCTGACCGTGGCGCCATTGCTGGTGTCCTGGGCAACCTCGATGAACTCGGTTTTGATCCACAGGGGGCAGACTGCCGTCACGCGTATGCCCCGACCACGAAGCTCAAAGCGCAGCGCTCGAGTGTAACTTCGCACGAACGCCTTGGTCGCCGCATAGACGTTGAGGCCCGGAAGTGGCTGGAACGAGGCGCTTGATGCTATCTGCATGAGACGCGCACCGCGCCGCATGTAGGGCAGGGCGAGCTGCGTCACGTCCACGAGCACACGACAGTTGAGGCCGACCATCGCATCGACCTCCCGGCGCGTAACGTCGGCGTAGGTACCAAGCTTGCCGAGACCGGCAGCGTTGACGAGAAGGGCGACCTCAAGAGCATCGCCCACCGAATCCGCCTGAGCCGCCGCATCCGCGAGCATGTCCCCAAGCTCATCCATCGCACTCGGATCCAAAAGGTCGAGCACGACCTGCCGCACAGGTGTCCTAAGCTCGCAGGCAAGCGCCTTAAGGCGTCCTACGCGACGGGCGATGGCCCAGATCTGGTCATATCCGCCCCGCGCGTCAGCGAGCCGCGCGTACTCGCGCCCCAGGCCGCTCGACGCCCCCGTTATGATCGCAACACGCATGTCCGCACCTCCCTTGGCCCCACTGGCCCGCCCTCACTTTGAGCGGCGCTCGCAGCTGGCCGCGCTCAGCAGGGCCGCACGATCACATCGTAGCGAATGAGCTTGCCTCGCAGGGTATAGCTCGGTTTTTTTCCCGCGAGAAACGGACCCCTGAGAGGGCGCTTGATAACGACCTTGCGCGGGCGCACGGACAGCGCCGCGTCGAGCAGGGCGGTCTCCTGTACCGCAGGACCCTCGAGGCGTTGGAGGAGCTGGAGCTTCTTCTTGGCTGCGGCACTACCGCGTTTGGCCGGAAACATCGGGTCCAGAAGGATGGCATCGACAGGACCCTCCAACTCCTGCAGGCCTGCAACGCCATCACCGACCACCAGCCGCATGCGAGAGACGATCTCGGCAAGCTCTGGCTCGCGCGAGGCGCGCTCAAGCGCATCGGCAAGGAGCGCCGCGATCACCGAGTTGCGCTCGAAGAGCGTCATCTCAAAGCCTGCCGCCGCCAGAAGCAGCGAGTCCTCACCTAGGCCCGCCGTCGCGTCGGCTGCTCGCAGCCCCCTGTCGCAGCCTCTGATACGGGCCGCACACAGCAGAAGCTCTCGGCCTAGGCGCCTTGGCTCCAAGCGCGGCAGCAGGCGAGAGAAGTCAGCGCGCAGGCTCATGCCGTCTGCCGTAAGAACCAGTCCCTCCGGCTCGCGCCGAAGCTCCATGCCTGCGGGGAGACTCTCGTTACCCGTCAACTCGCCACCTCCGCCCTGTCAGCTCACCAACGGAACGACCGCGTCCCATTCACATGGCAACCACGATCGAGCCACCTCTTGGGGCCATGTCGAGACAACGTAGGCCAAGTGCCTCCTCGACTGCGCCCGGCCATGTGAGGTTGATCCGTTTGAGCTGGGCGATGCCCGTTGATGAGGGGTTCTAAGGCTGCCTGGTCCCTATGCTGGCAGCCCCTCATAGAACCTCACAGCCCCATCGATCTCCTCCTGCGTGGGATTCTTCCTATGGATGCCACCGATCAGCCTGAGCGGACCAAAGCTGTTGAACCCAAGGCACAGGTACTGCCCAAGCACCTTACAATGCCTCTGGTCTGCGACGTTTTTGATTGAGTTGAAGTAGCTCTGCCTGCAGGCCCCGCACGTCGCAATGAAGAACACTGCCTTGCTCTCAGGCAGGCAGGCCTTCGCAAATTCGAGTAACTGCTTCGCGAACTTGCCGTAGTAGATCCCAGACGCGAGTCCAATGCGATCATATCCCGCAAGGTCGCTGCGCTGACCCTTCTTAACATCAACCAGCGTGACCTCATGCCGACTGGCTATCGCGTCAAGCAACTTCTTCGTATTCCCATGATGCAGCGAGCAGTAGCAGATGGCTGTTCGCGTCTGGTCTGTCGTTTCCCTCATGTCATTGTGACCTTTCCCGAAGGGCCTCTCCCACTGGTCGCCACGCGAGGCATCGAGCTATCCTGGGATCCCACGTAAGAACTCTCCCACAGCGGCAGGACAGATAATCTCTTCTTCAGTTTACCATAAGTATGGAGACTCTGCTCAGGGCGAAGGGCAGGGGGCACGGCCATAAGGCCCTATGCCCACGGGCACGCGCCGCGCAGGGCATGCCTGCCGCAGCTCGGCCACGTGGGCTGTCCCAGGCTTAGAGGTAGCGCACCATCTCATCCAAGGGACGGGTCTCGCTGTGCATCCGCGCGGGGTGCGCATCATCAGCCGCATAGCCCACACACATCAGGAGCACGCTGCTCTCGTTTACGGGGATGTCAAAGGCCCTCTCGAACGCGACGGGGGCGTACCAATTGATCCACGTGGTGCCGAGGCCCAGCTCCTGCGCTCGCAGCATGATGTGCGTGGCAACGATACTCACGTCCTGCTCTCCAGAATGGAAGCCGCTCTCGATCGAGTTCTTCCAGTCCTCGTCCTTGTTGTAGGTAAACGCCAGCACGCACGGGGCGCCGTAGCGGCACTTGGTAAGCTCGTCGAGCTTGGCGAGGTTCTTCTCGCCCTCGATCACGTACACGCGCACCGGCTGAAGGTTCTTTGCCGTCGGTGCAATGAGCAGGCACTCCAGCAACTTGTCGAGCTGCTCCTTCTCGAGTGGCTTGTCCGCGTACTTTCTGACCGTGTAGCGCTCCTTGGCGAGTTCCATGAAGCCCATGGCAACCTCCTGTCAGTGAGTTCTCCTAATACCTACGGTGGGATTATAGGAGTTCGGACGAGCGTGGTACGCAGGAAGATTGAGAGGGCTAAAGCCTGATATGGACCTGCATAGAGCTGGACGAGCAGCCGCAGCCATCCCAAGGATCCAACCGCCGGGCTCGCGTACGCACACAGGACAACGCCTCGGCCACGAGCGGCACCGAGGCGTGGGGCACATCCACAACTCAAATAGTCTTGTCAAAAAGTACGGTACATCATGTTGTATTATGCCCGCCGTGCGGGCGAGCTGCTTTGCCTGCCCGCACGGCGCACCCAGAGGCCCGACCACCCACCTGCCGATGATCGGGTGCAGGCATCGGGCCTACGCCAACTCCTCATTGCTACTCGAGCCCGCGAGAACGCCGGTAGTCATCGAGCTTAGCCTTGTACTCGATGCCACGCTTCTTGAGCGCATGCCCAAAGGCTGCCGTAAGCACGCCAAAGATCCCAAGGTAGATGATCGCAAAGCTCGCCCAAGCGTAGGGGTTCTCCCGAGGAAGCCAGCTGCCAAGGTACGCGCAGGCAACCAGCACCACAAAGTACGTGACCCCAAAGAGGAAGAGGCGCGTACTGTAGGTGAAGCGCCGTGTTGGCAGGTAATTGAACCACAGCTGCTGAAAGATACCCCCTGCGATGCCTGCCCCGATACAGGACAGGCACCAGACCATCCATGCGGTCATGCCACTGAGCAAGGCACTCACGACGATTATGCACAGGAGCACTATCGTCGCCACCAGGCAGCCCGAGACCACCCCCATCTTGCATGCACCCACAAATGTTCGCCTATCACCACCCGAGAACACAGAGCTGTCCAGAATTCCGTCATCCGTCTTTGTCATCTCAATCGCCTCTCTTTCACGATCCCTGACCCTTAGCCCACACGATCAGGCTGATCAGCTGTCAGGAGTCACACCTATCTTCTTCTTGATGCCTGTCGCATAGCCGCGCGAGACGGGCACGTGTCGGCCACCCACCTCAAGGTCGAGCTTGCCGTTGGGCTCGGGGCGTATGCCCCTCACGTGATCGAAGTTCACGAGCGCCTGGCGCGACGCGCGAACGAACTCGGTGCCCTCGAGGGCAGCCTCCAGCTCGAAGAGCCTCATCGGGCTCTCGAGCCGCTCGCCGGACACCAGGATGATCCACGCCTTGCGCTCGCTCGTCTCGATGAGGAGCACCTCGTCGAGGGGAACCACGCGGCGCGTGATCGACCCACCTTCGGGATAGCCCACGAGGCGGCCCCTCAGCGCCCTCAGGCGCTCGACGAGCCTGCGCGCGCCCTCGTCTGCCGGCGCGCTGCGGATTGTGACCTCTATACCGCAGCGGCCTTCCTCCTCTATCAGCCTCACCTCCACGGACCACACCCTTCTCTCTCTCCGTCGCCTAGTCGTCCTGTCAAGACCTTGACAATGCCACTGTATCCAAAGGGGAGCGCCCAAGGGCGGCCGTGCGACCCAGCCGCACGTTTTGGCGACCGAGTTGCACCGGCATTGGGGGTGTCGGCAGGCACCCACAGGCGTCCGCCTTCAGCATGCGGGAGGGTATGTCCACCTGCCTGTCAAGTCAGTCTTGGCAGGAGCACCCATCTTCAGTGTGCGTGAGGTACCGGGAGCGCCCTGCGAACGTGCCTGACGGTCTCCGCGCCGACGAGGGATGCGATGTCGCGCAGCGTGCCAAAGACCGCGTCCCGCATGTCGGATGGAAGCTGCCTCAGTGCCGAGACGATGGCCCCAGCGCTTGCCGGACAGTTTCTCCCAAGCTCGTTCCACGTCTCGACACCAGCGGCGCCAAGCACGTCGAACACCGTGTTCACGAACAGCCTGCGCCTGTCCACCCCAGAGGACGCCGCCCAGCCGTTCAGCGTGGCGACGACGACGGATGCCTCGGGGCTGATGGCGTCGAGCTCGACGAAGCTCCCGTCCTTGACCACCCAGTGCATGGGTGCATGCTGGTCGAAGAGAAAGCCCGACGAGCGCACCACGCGAACGAGACTGCGGTCCTCCATCAGCATGCCGACGACGCTACTCCCCGGAACCGTCTTGCTCAACTTTGCCGCGTACTCGTCCGACTCGATGCGGGCACTCGGGGCGAACGCGAAGCCGGGGCCGTCGTGGTTGAAGACGCGCCCTATCCTGCCGTAGGTCTGGTCATCGCAGGTAAGCGCCGCGTACTCAGCAAGGTGACCTCCCTTGCTGTGGCCGCCCACATAGAGGCGCGAGTCACCCTTTCGCGCGACATCCTCCAGGTATGCCCGCGCGCGTACCTGGCTGGGGACCCCCTCCTCGAACATGAGGTTGAGATCCTCCTTACCACCTGCGAGCGAGTTGTCGGTGCCTCGATAGGCGACGTAGGCCGACCCCTCGGGCAGGAAGAACGTGATGGCGGAGAACTGCTTCGCAGGACGGCTGGACAGCTCGCTAACGTAGCCGCCCACCTCCAGTTCCATGAAGCGCGGAGACTCGAGCAGGGCCGTAAGAAGGGTGTCGGCGCCCATGAGTGAGTAGAGGGGCCAGTTCGCGCCAAACAGCTCCCTGCGCCGCACCCCGCGCAGCGCAGCGGGCAGCGGCACGCGCTGCGCGGGGTCGGTGTGCCCGAGCACGCCGCTCTCGAAGTACAGGTACGCAAGTGTCGAGAGGACCAGGCTGTCCACCTCGGTCAGCTGTGCATCCGAGAACGACTCACGTCGCTCTGCGAAATACGTGACGAGCGTATGCGCCATGTGACCCTCCCTTGCCGTGATCCCCCGCCTACAAAATAGTTCTGGATAAGAGAAGCATAGAGCAAACTGGACCCTAACACCCACCTGAACCGAGACCTCAGGAGTGGAGATCGATCCATCCAGGCCGCGCCTCTATGTGAGTCATCGAGGCAGGGATGGAGGAGAAACTTTGTGCCACCACATTAATTACACAGACTGTATTCTCGCCATACTGCCACGTGGCGAGCCCCCGCACCCACAGCCCTCATAAAAGGAGTCATGATGATTATAGAGGTCATAAGAGAAGAGCAAAGGAAGTATAACGCCTCCTTTAAAAAGCTGGCCAATGATCCCAAGACGAGACCAGATGCAGTGAAAGTAGCCCAGAACCGTCTTCGCTCTGCAGGAATCTTGGACAAGGACGGAAAGCTCGCAAATCCCCTCTTGCAGAAAGTTGGTAATCCAATTGCATCTGTCAGCAGAGGCCATCCCCCATGATCGTCAGGTGACATAGCCATCCGCCAGAGTGCCTCAGCGGGCGGCGACGCTCTGGCGATTGGTAGTCCCCGGCGTCGCCGCCCGCCGAGGCAGCAGGGACCACCAACCATGAGCGGCAAGAGATGGCACGCCCCCTCGGCCTCCCCGACGCCCTGGGACGGCACCTGTGACGCCGATCTCACGCCGTCGCAGGTGGCCGTGAGGGACAGCCATAGGAGCGCGTGCGAATTCAGGCACCGGACCCTCTCCGAGACCGGGGACGCCTCCTTCCTTGACAGGCATGTGCGAGAGCGCTGCCCTAGGTGCGGCGACGAGCGAGTCTGCCGGTGGGGGCGCGAGGCCGACGGCGCCCGGCGCCACGGACGTGGTGCCTGCGGCAGGACATTCACGTCGTCTACCGGCACCATCTTCGAGGACCACAAGCTGCCTGTCGCCGACCGGGCCGAGTCCGTGGGACAGGCGCTCGGCTTCGAGAGCCTCGAGGCCATGACCAGGGAGGGCGGGAGGGGTGGAGCCACCACGGCCTGGCGGGTGGCGAGGCCCCTCGCGGTGCTGCGCGGCACCCGGGACGGCGTGATGCCGTCCGGCGAGGCGCGGATAGATGAGAGGACGCGCCCCCTCGCGGCCAAGGACAGGGTTGGCGGCGCGGCGGGGATGGGCGCCTACCCCGGGGACAGGATCTGCATAGCCGTGGGTTGCGACGACGCGGGAAGGAGCCTCGTGGCGCGCGCGGGCCCCGGCAGGCCCGGCAAGTCACGATGCTGGGACGCCTATGGCGGGCACATCGAGCGGGGCTCGAGGCCCGCGCACGACATGGAGAACGCGCACTCGATCCTCGTCGACAGGCCGGGGCCGGGGGGCGTGGCATACCGGTCGGCGGACCCCGGGGGTCTCGACGATGCCCACGACCCGCTCCGCCGCGCCGACCACACGCACTTCCCTCTGAGGGAGTCTGCGCGGCGCCACTCAGGCCTCGGGCGAGACCGCATCGACGATTGGCCCGACCTGCTCTCGGTCATCGTCAACCCGCCTCCCGACCGCCTGGAGAGGGTGGCAATGGCGCCCGGTCGGGCAATGTCCCTCCCCATCTCGCTGCCATACAGAGGCCACCATGAGAGAGACAGCAGCTCAGAATAGAGGCTAGTTTTGGAAAGACCAACTTTCTGCAAGAGGGGATTTTAGCTCGCAAATCCATATCGCTAGTATGGACATGTACTCAGCCTAACTTCCCGTCACTTCCTTAGCCCACTGGGCGCAGACCCAAACCGTCGCCTGCCCCGAGAACCTGCGCCTAGCTGCTGAAATACCTGGGCCGTCGCTCGCGTGCGGCGGCCACGTCCGGCGTCACGCTGAATAAGGCCCTCACCCATCCCGCGGGAGGCGGGACGTGCGTCAGCCGTGACGTCGCGGGCGGCAGCGGGCGCGCGACGGTCGTCA
>ERZ772874.546-NODE-546-length-20137-cov-19.753411_pt1 | contig 20137 bp, 22 predicted proteins | sample MGYA00580586_ERZ772874 | MGnify/ENA primary metagenome ERZ772874 (study PRJEB29015, sample SAMEA2737952) | human oral metagenome | biome: human oral; feature: human-associated habitat; material: dental | place: China | collected 2154 ... | reverse complement strand
CGCCTTCCTGGATTTGTCGTCGAAGACCATGAGGTCCCTCTTCTCAGGGTCGCCGTTCACCCATCGCTCCCCATCTCCTCTGGGATAGTCCCAGTATAGAGGATAGGTGATGATATGGTATGGTAAATTTGCACTAAGTAACTATGGGTAAACATATATTGAAGTAACTCCGGGTGAAGCGAGGCGTGCACCGCAGGCGGGCGCGTGCTCCCCTATTGGCCCGCAACGAGTACGGGGATTTGACGACATGGCCGCGCGGGCCACTGTAGGCATACGCGAGACCTCAAGGGCCGCTGACGGGCCAATCACCTGTTTTACCAAGGAGGCAGACCATGGCTGTATATGAAATGCCCCAAACATCCGCACGATGGATCAAGGGGAAGTTGGGCGAGAGGTTCTCCACCGCCGAGGCCGAAAGGGTGTATCAAAGGATACTACGAACATATGAGCGCTTTGCGCGTGAGTCGCCAAGCATCGGCGGAAGGAAAAACCCGATGTCGAAAAACTTCTACGGGGCGCTCTCGGCCTTTGCCTACTACGAGTGCATGAACCGTGACATGCCACCGGATGAGATCACGACCATGTGCTACGAGATGACGATCATGGGCAGAAGGGGTGGCCAGCTCTCCCGACTCGACCTCAACAACGCCCTGGTGCGAAGGATCCTCCATATACTTTTGAGACTCAGGGCAAGGAGGCTGAACAGGCACAGGGAGGACGGATCTTGGAACAACAGCTGGGGGATGAGGATAAACCCGCTGCACCACAAGGAGGGAATCAGTGTTCATCTGGTGGGCTGCCCCATTGCCGACTTTGCGAAAAGAAACGGGTATGGCGAGCTGATACCGTACTTCTGCGAGGCGGACAAGGCGATCATAGAGCACCTCGGAGGCACGCTTCACCGGGAGCACACCGTTGCTGATGGGTACGAGGACTGTGACTACTGGATCAAGAACAAGGGTGAGTAGGCAATTCCTGATGGATGTCACGGCGCAGTGGAAGCAGGAGAACCCAAGGCGCGACGACCGAGCTCCAGTGCGCCGAGGATTCCCTGATCCCCGTGACAGCCGGGAGTGACGATGTAACTGTCGATATCGCCAAGCTCGGGAGTTGAGATGTACCCACCAAGCACATCAAGGACCTTTCTCCTCACAAGTGGAAGCAATTGTTTCTGATGTAGCACTCCCCCACCCAAGATGATCCTCTGGGGAGAGTAACAGAGAATATAGGTGGAGACACCTTTGGCAAGGTAGGCGCTTTCGAGGCCCCACACCTCCGAACGATGAGCCAGGCTGTCAGCTGAAGCCCTCCACCTGCGCTCTATCGAAGGGCCTGAGGCAAGCCCCTCAAGACAGCTCGCATGATAGGGGCATACGCTCTCGCCGGGGTCGTCGGGGATGCGGGAGACCTGAATATGACCGGCTTCCGCATGCAGCATACCGTGAAGGAGCCTTCCGGCAACCAGCACACCCGCACCAATGCCAGTACCAACGGTCACATACACGACATAGTCAAGGCCCCGGGCGGCACCAAAGGTACACTCACCCAGACATGCACTATTCACATCAGTGTCATACCCCACCGGGACGCCAAGGCCCTCGATAAGGGCCCTACGAAAGTCAAAGTGCCTCCACGCAGTCTTTGGGGTCTCAAGTATCTGCCCAAACCTGGGGGCTCTTGGATTGACGCAGGTGGGACCAAAGGACCCCACGCCGATCGCGTCCACCTTCTTTTGACTAAACCACGCGACCATCGTCGGCACGCAGTCGGACGGATCGGTGGTCGGAATTTCCTCACGCTCCGCAAGGTTTCCTCGTTCGTCCCCAACGGCAAGGACCATCTTCGTCCCACCCGCCTCAATCGCCCCAAGCCTCACCATTCACCACACCTCTCAAATCGCAGACAACCGTTCTGTATCCTCTCCCGACAAAAGTAAGTCAGCACGTAGATCCGCAGGGGGGCCTTATTACTCCAGATCCCACCTCCACTGCCGTATGCCTGCTTCCCGATAGAGTGCTGCCTTGCCAACGCTATCGAAGAGCCGCATCTTGTGGGCGATGACCCGCTTGCCAGCCTCGATGCACTCCGGGAACAGGTTGTTGGGGTCCCAGCCGGAGTTCGGGCGCGCGAGAATCTCTCTCGCCTTCACGAAGAAGGCACTCTTGTAGTCAGAGGAGATGTTGACCTTCTGGATACCAATCCTCACGGCCTCAGTCACCTCTTCATCGGGGTTTCCAGAACCACCGTGAAGCACGAGCGGAACGTCAACCACCCTCTGGATGCCCTCAAGAACATCCATGCGTAGCTTTGGTACGACGCCCTTTGGGTACAGACCGTGACAGGTCCCTATAGCAACTGCGAGGGTATCGACCCCGGTTCTCTCAACAAAGACCTTCGCATCCTGTGGATCGGTGTACTTGACCTCGGTCATGCCTCCCTCGATGGTCTCGCCGGTCTGCCCTATGGTCCCAAGCTCACCTTCGACGGAGACGTTGACCATGTGGCAGTAGCGCACGACCTCGGCGGTCTTCTCGACGTTCTCCTCGAAGGGCAGCAGCGAGCCGTCGATCATAACGGAGCTGAAGCCATCGTGTACAGCCCGCATAATGGATGTAATAGAATCGCCGTGATCCATGTGGAGGACAAAGGGTGCCGGGCTATTGGTGATGCGTGCGATCATATATTTGACAAAGTCGTCTTTGCAATAGTCAAGCTCAGTGGGATGCACCGCGATGATCGCCGGGGAATCGTTCGCTTCAGCAGCCTCGACGACGGTGCGGAAGAGGTTCGACTCGGAGACGTTGTAGGCACCTACCGCGAAGTGATGCTCTCTGGCAAGCTGAAGCATCTGATTCATATCAAGTAACATGTTCTGACCCTTCTGTTGAAGATGATTGATGCCTGGATTCCTGGCGGAGACGGCTCGTCTACCCGCTGCTACCAAGCCTTGCCCTTGGACCCAGAGAGCTCTATGTAACCCTCAACGATCTTCGATGCCTTGAGATATGTCTGGTGCACGAGCTCCGGATAGTCAAACGCAGGGTTACTCCTCAGAGCCTGCACCAGGAAGTCCCGTTGGGCAACCATATAGTCAGTCCCGACGTTGACCTTATTTATGCCGCACGCTACCGAGCGCCGTATGTTCTCGGGACCAGACCCGGACCCCCCATGAAGAACAAGCGGGAGACCTGTCGCCTGCTTGATCCTCTCGACGATATCAAAGTGAAAGGTGGGGACATAGCCCTCAGGATAGTCGCCGTGCGTCGAGCCGTAGGAGACGGCCAGCGCGTCGATGCCGGTCTCTTGTATGAACCTGATAGCTACATCGGAGTCCGTGTACATCGCAGCGTCCGTGAAGCCGCCTCCTTCCCCTACCAAACCCATGCCCCCCACCTCGGCCTCGACGCTCGCATCGAACCCTTGGGCAAAGTCGACAACGGACTTTGTGATGGCTATGTTCTCCTCAAGCGACCGAGCTGATGCATCGATCATGACGCTGGAGAAGCCCTCATGCAGGCAGCGCTTGAGATGGGCGACGTCAGTGCCGTGATCGAGATTGACAGCCACGGGTACGGGCACCTTCTCCGCCATCCTGATGATCGGTCTCGTGAGAACGTCACAGTCGAGGTAACGCTTCATGTGCTCCTGAAGAAGGTCAATGATAATAGGCGAACGCATCTCTGTGGCCGCATGGATCACTCCTGAGGCGGACTCGAGGTTAAAAGCATTGATCGCCATAACCGCATAGCCCTCCCTATTGGCCTTACGAAGCATTTCTCGCATGGAAACGTACATGGACGATAGCTCCCTCCGCTTGGGGATCGGCGCTTCGACATATGGGGCGTGAGACCTGACGCGTCTCGAACCCGCCCATACGTAGCTAGCTGAAACTGAGGCCGGAAAGGTCGACGCTATCCTCCTCGGCCTTCTTTTCCTTCTCTGGGTCGACGCGCTTCTTGAGGAGGACAAGCACGACCGCCGTCACGCAGGACCCCGCAAGGAGTGCGACAAGGGCCCAGCCAGGATTTCTCATCGCCGGCACGACGAACATCCCACCCGAGGGAACCATGGATTCAACGCCCATCGAGAACGCAATCGCCCCACAGACAGCATCACCCAAGGCAGTGGCGGCAATGGTGCGAACGAGGTCGTTCATCGCGATGGGGATGACGCCCTCGGTGATCATGCAGATGCCCATGGGGAATGCAACCTTGATGTTCTCTACCTCCTCCTTGTAGAAGATGGGCTTGTTCATCGCCTTGGAAAGAAGCAGGGCAAGTGCGACACCAAACGGCGGAACCATCGAGCCAAGGACCTTGACGGCCTCCGGACCATAGATCCCATCGGCCATCATGCCGTCGCAAATCAAGTTCGGCACCTTGGAGATCGCGCCACCGTAGTCGAGGTGTTGTATGAAGCCCAGGATAAACCCGTAGGCAAGCTTCTGGTTCTGGTCAAGTCCCTTGATGAACGCAGTCAATCCCGCAGTCAGCGCAGCGATAGGCCCACCTATGATGAAGACCATAACGAGGCCCGCAACAATGGCTGTCAGCGTTGGGATGATCATCATAGGCATAAGGGCCTCCGCCCACTTTGGGACCTTCAGGTAGGTCTCGAGGAAGAGCGCGATATAGCCAGCGATGATGCCACCGATCAGGCCCCCAAGAAACCCGGCACCGAGAAACGAGGCAACCTGTCCCATGAGGAAGCCGGGCGCAAGGCCGGACCTGTCAGCGATGGCATACGCTGTGTATCCGGCAATGAACGAAGGCAGCAGCCCCATGCCGAACACGCCGATGGTTGTGAGGGCGTCAGGCACGGTGATGCCCTCAAGAGACGTGACGTTCGATCCTCCCGTAAGGTTACCGATCGCAATGAGAAGACCTGATGCGACCACAAGCGGGAGGAGATATCCGATGGCAGTGAGAACGGATGCCTTGATACTGACCTTCTTCATCTTCTTGGTCATGATCACACTTCCCTTGTCTTGCTCCTGTTTGTCCATGCCCGTGCACCCCCCCACTTAGACGGTCTTCTCGAGTTCCTCGTGCATCTTTTGGATGATCTGCTTGGGAGCCCTGATAGCCAGGCCGGTCGGGATCTTCATGACCTTCTTGCCCTCGAAGCGTTCCATGCCCTCCACGTGAACATCAACGCACAGAAGAACGCAATCGGCTGCTTGAATCTGGTCGGTACTCAGGGCATCCTCAACCCCGATGGTTCCCTGCGTCTCCATGTGGATCTCATCACCCGCTGCCCTTGCGGCATTGACGATGGCCTCCTTGGCCATATAGGTGTGTGCGATTCCGCTACAGCAAGCGCATATACCAACGATCTTCATGGTCTATCCCCTCTCTCTATCTGGACGCCTATGATCATTTGCCATCGATGTCGTCGATAGCTACCTTTGCGCAATTGGTATGGTTGAAATTATATTCCATCTATAATGCGTTGATGAAATTAGTTTTCTTTTCTACCCTTTTTCGTGTGAACGGTCGTTTTACACAGGTGGACGGACGTAGTGCGCGCCAACGCCTGCCTTCACCGTCATCTGCAACGGGCAGGAGAGACCTATCCGGCTTTGTGTAGTCCTGCTAATACAGGGTAGGTGTAGTTTCCTTGTCGCGACCCAGGCTCTTTCGCTCCATGCGCACATGCTCATGGACATCCTTACCATGAGCAAGCAGAAACATGAAGAGGGTCTCAACAATAAAGTCCTCGGGGACATGCGTTGCGAACTGATGACCTGTAAGAAGCTTGTCCCTAGAGACCGCCGTGAGCACCACATCGGACCGCTCGGCTAGAGCCGATGTGGGATTCGAGGTAATAAACAGGATGGGAGTCCCGCTGTCCTCGGCATTATCGACGATCGTCTCAAGGCGATGCGAGTAGCCTGACGAGGAGACGATAATTACGAGGTCGTTCCTGCGAAGCGAGAGAGACGCCAGTATCATGAGTTCAGTATTCGCGGGACAGTTTGGCCTCATGCCAATCTGCCCTAGCCGGAAGGCAAGGTTCGAACACACCGGAATCGAGTTGCCCACTGCGGCGAAGAGGATGCTGTCAGACCCCATCATGAGGTTGATGGCCCTCTCGACGCTCGACGCGTCCAGCTGCGAGGCCGTGCTAACCAGTTCCTGGATCTTGTTATCTAAGATATAGCTGATGGATGCCTTTATGGCTCTGAGCGAGACCTCCTTCACGGCTAGTCCGACTTCCGTCGTCGCTCCCGTCTGGCTCGAGGCGATCGCCAGCCGCAGGTCAGTGAACCTATCGTACCCAACGCGTCGGACAAAGCGGGACACGGTCGCACTAGACGTGCCACTCTGAGCCGCAATGTCTCGTACGGACAGGCTCGCCACGTCCTCCAGGTTCTGGATAATGAAATCCGCCACCTTCTTCTCGGTATCCGAGAGCCCGTCATAGGATGCACAAATTGCATCGATGACGCTGGCATGTGAGCTCATGTTTGCTTCCCATCTTTTGATAAAAACAAGCCCGAGGGCAAGCTGCCTGAGCCCACCTTTATTGCTGATGTTTGTAACGGTATTTCACAAAGCCACCTGTAGTGAAATATTCTAGAGCCTCTTTCCACTGAAACGCAACCCACTCGGTCAATGACACGTAAGGTAGCATGATCTGCATATACTCCCCGCCCTTACAAGAGCGAGACGTTGCCGAGCTCCGAGAGCCTGAGCGCTGGGTTACGCTCGATGGTCCAATCGACGTCCCACCCGTTGGTAAGCAGCAGGAGTTTCCCGCCCCGCATGTTCCCAGCGCTGCAGGTGCCCACGGGGAGGCTCAGCCCCCGCAGTGCCGATACCGTCCGGCTTGTTGGCTATCCAGCGGATCCTCGGGTACGGGAGCGACTGGCGCATGACCTTCACGCGGAACCCACTCCTCAGGCGCTGCCCAGGCAGATGCGCGCGAAGGCAACGCAGCTGCGACAGCCCCGTCCATGCTCGCCTAATTCCTGAAAACGAAGCAAAAAAGCAGCTACGGGGGGGCCCGTGCCGAAGCCGATGGACGTAGGGTCAAGGAACGCCGGGGTGGGACCGTCCGCACGCACGACCGACGATGGCGGCGGGAACCCACCTGCCGCCAACCGCACGCATTACGCCCGACCCATACGATAGCCCGGCGATATTAGCACCCCTCACGCGAAACGTGCGGCAGCCGTCGTCCATAGAGTCCCCTTCGACCCCCTCCTGAGACCATGCAGGATCCTTTATACTCAGATGGGCTCGTCAATGTGTACGTTTTCGTCATGTCACTCGATAAAACCCCAGTTGAGCTATCTTTAAGGTGATGAAAACGTGCACTCTGCGGAGACCGGACGAGTATCAGGACCCACCCGAGGGGACCTGTGGGCGCCTCAGGCTCATGATCCTGCACGGTCCGGATGGAGCCGTGAATAGGCATACGTCGTCCTCCACGCGATTCCCGATCTTCCCTGCATATACGCCGGCGTTCTACCGATGCTAAGATAGCAGCTTGTCAAGCGGTGGCATTCCACTCAGGGTTGCAAGCACTCTCTCGGACGGCGAGCTACCCATACAGAAAGGACAACGATGGGCAGGCGACTGGAAGAGATGAGCCTGGAGGAGCTATGGCAACTCTTCCCAATATTTTTGGTGAAGCACAACGACGACTGGGAGCGTTGGTATGAGGAAGAGAGGGCAAGCCTGTTAGCCCTGCTGCCAGATGCGGCAGTGAGGCGACTGTCCCACATCGGGAGCACCGCAGTTCCGGGCATATGGGCGAAGAACATCATCGACATGCTGCTCGAGCTAAGAGATGAGAGCTCCATGAAGGAAATCCAAGGCATCCTCCAGAAAAGCGGCTGGCTGTGCATGAGCCAAGAGGAGCACAGGATATCGATGAACAAGGGCTACACGCCTGACGGCTTTGCGGAGAGGGTCTTTCACCTGCACATCCGCGTGATCGGCGACAATGACGAACTCTACTTCAGGGACTTCCTGAGAGAGCACGCTGATGCAGCCAAAGACTATGAGACGCTGAAGCTGTCGTTATGGAGGGTATACGAACACGATAGAGACGGCTACACAGAAGCGAAGGGTAACTTCGTAAGGAAGTACACCAAAAGGGCAAGAGATGAGTATGGGGCAAGGTACTGATGCGGGCGACATTTGCACGCCGCGCACCATCCTCTCCCGAGAGCCCCCTACGCCTTCGCTTGGATAGACTGGAGAAGAGAACGGCTGTCTGCTTGCGGACATCTCACGAGCGACCACCTTGCCCGACCAACGGTGGGACTATCTCTCACGGCTAGCGAACTGAGTTGTTCCGCGCCCCCCAACCCATGAAGACCCAAGCGCGAGGCCCCGAGTCTAACCTCATGGCAGCGTCTTTGCGGCAAAGGGCACAGGATTGTGCACGAGAAGAACTACGCGAGCATGCGCTCGACCTCCTTGGGATCTATTTCCAGCAAGGCTGCAGCGGCGTGCGCGTCCACGAGGCCGGCGCGCACAAGCCTGTCGAACGCCTCGAGCCTCCCCCCGGCCCTGCACTCCGCGCGGATCTCCTCTATGACGCTGCCCATGTCCTTTCACCCCTCCTCCGTCTCCCTGAGCCTTCTCTTCACCCTGGACGTCTCCGGGAAGCGCGCCTCGTCGTACGCCTCCACCTCCGTGAACACCCTCATGAGGGCGGAGACGTCCGTGCCGTCCCTCGCCAGGGCGTTCACGTAGAGCTCCTCGAGGCCGTTGTCGAGCGCACGCCCGCCCTCCCTGACGACCCTGTCCACATGATACAGCGAGCAACCCTCCCCGAGGGGGTCGAACTCGCAGACGAGCGCCACGCAGACGTCCGGGACGTCGGCGAAGCGCCCTCCCGGACGCGTCCTGTCGGTCGTCACGAGCGAGGCGTAGTAGCGCACCCGCCTCTGGAGGTCGTCATCGTCGGCGCGCTGCACCTCCACGTTCACGAGCCTGCCGTCGGAGAGCTCGCAGAGGGCGTCGAGGACCGCCGAGCGGCCCCGCGTGTTCGTGACGTGGGACTGCGGGGTGCTCTTCACGACCGTGAGCCCCTTGTCCTCGAGCAGCACCCCCAGGAGCTCCCCGCAGAAGGCCTCGTCCCTCGCCATCACCCGAAACATCAGGTCGTCTATGGGCCTCAGCCCGCCCATGTCCCGCCTCGCCGCAACATGTGCCTCTCCCCTCGCCGTCGCCTTCTCCTGCCCTCATCATAGCACAGGACGGCATTGATTAGAACGTATGTTTTTCTTATTTCGGAATCTTCGGTCGGGGAGGCGCAGAAAGACCCATCCCACAACCCGTGGGCAATGCCTATACCGACCGGACCACGCAGCCATTCGAGGACTCCCACAACCGGGCTACCGCTCCTGAAGAATGACAGATGTGCCGCGAGGGTACACACAGGAAGTGTTTCGTCATGTACCGGGAAGACCTCGTTCAGGCCAGGTGGAGCCACAGGCCAAGGGAGCCCCACAATGGCTTGAGAACCGAATTTCAACAAGTCATTGGTTGGTTCCGCGTCTCTAATGACCAATTTGCGCCATTAGAGACCATACACATACTGTAACGACTACTTTTTGACTTAAAAAGTTGCTAGAGTATATTCCAGTGTTCTGATCATTGGAAGGCACATAAGGAAAAGCCATGAGGTGGAAAGACAATGGGCAGGGGTTTCTGAGGAAGAACCTCAGGGGTAAGCTCGCATACGAGTCTTTCGTGCCAAGTCCACTTGATACGATCATCCCACTCAAACTCAACGACGAGACTATCCGCAACCTTACCGCCTGCTCAAGAATGCTCGGCAAGCTTGAGGGCATGTTGCGCTTCATACCGAACGCACCCATGTACTTGGCCATGTACGTGCGAAAAGAGGCGCTGCTTTCTGCACAGATAGAAGGTACGCAGTGCACCTTTGACGACATCCTGGATCCCGATAACGTCCCTCTCGCCAAGAGTGAGGTCGCCAACGTCGTCAGCTACGTACGGGCCACCAAGCTAGCTGTCGAGGAAATGCGAAACATGCCCCTGTGTTTGCGCCTGCTCCGCAAAGTCCATGCAACCCTGCTTGAGGGAACACGCGGGGCGGAGAGGGACCCCGGGATGGTAAGATCATCCCAGAATTGGATAGGCCCTGCGGGCTGCACCCTCAGAGAGGCCGCCTACATCCCCCCAAATGTCGATGACATGAACGTCGCGCTCGGAGGGTTGGATCGGTTTCTTAACGAGAGTCACAACGTCGACCCCATCGTGAAGGCTGCCCTCGCACATTACCAGTTCGAGACGATTCACCCGTTCCTCGACGGAAACGGGCGACTTGGCAGGCTCCTCATCACGCTGTCGCTCCTCAATGACAACGTGATGAGCGGAGCCGTCTTCTACCCCTCATACCAACTCAAACTACGCAGATCAGAGTATTATGAGCGACTCATGGACGTGAGGCAGAACGGCAGCTATGCTAAGTGGGTCGCATTCTTCTGCGAGTGCCTGCTTGCAAGCGCCACTGATGCCGATGACGCCCTCACTCACATCGTCATGCTGCATAACGACAACGCTAATCTGGTCAACGATCGGCTTGGTAGATCAGCCTCAAATGGCCAGCGCCTCCTCGAGCTGCTCGAAGGCAATCCCATCGTTAACATTGGCTTCGTATGTGAACATCTTGGCATTTCAAGAACCACTGCAGCTCGGCTTGTACATGACTTCGAGAGACTTGGCATTCTGCAAAGACGAGATGCTGGTAAGCAGCGCTATCGCGTATATCTGTACGAGGCATACCTGACCATCCTTCGCCAAGGTAGCGACCCACTGTAGGGATACACGACGACAAGGGGCCATGGGCCATCGGTAGTCCCCTTCAAATCTTGGAGGAAGAGACCCCAAGCAGACTCCTCTTGGATAGTGCCCCTCAGATTCTGGGGCACCTAAGAAATGAGCTCAACTGGGCAAATGCCTCTTGGGTAGTGCCCCTCAGATTCTGGGGCACGCTGATTACCTCCTCAACGCTTGCGCCAGGCATCGAGGCGTCTTCCGCCCTAGCGCGACCATCTCTTAAGCCGGGGCAGAAGTCCCTCCATGTAGTCACGTGCCTCGGCCTCCGTGAAGCCTGAGCCCGGGGCGGCCAGGTGGCTCACGCAGACGTCGGCCATCTCCTCCATCGTGATATCGGGGGCGGTGTAGCCACCACCCTCGTAGCACCACTTGCAGTAGCGCGTGGCAGGCGAGCCGTCCGCCTCGGTGCCGAGAAGGCTTGGATCCGCGAGGGGCATGCCGCAGCTCTCACAACGATTGTCCCCCGGAAGTTCGAGGATTTGGTCGACTCGCACGTCAAACGCCTCGGCGATTAGCCTGAGCGTGTCGATCCCCGGCACGGTCTCGCCCCTCTCCCAGCGGGAAACCGCCTGACGGGTGACAAAGAGCCTATCCGCCATCTCCTGCTGCGTCAGTCCCGCCCTCGAGCGTATCTCCAGGATCCTCTCATCGATCGACATGGTCGCCTCCCTCGCCGACACCTCCCTTGCCTTCCTCCGTTTTCTCATTGTATGGACAGACAAGGCTTATGTCACGCAACCCTCTGTTGCCCGGCGCGGGGGAGACATCCCAGCACTAGAGGGCGCCCGGGACACCCGACGGCTTCACCGATCAGCGACAGTCGATGTCACGTGCGGCCTCGTGAGCATCTGGGCATGATGTGCCCAGACCTCCAGGTACTCGCTCGTCTCCCCTGACTCCCGATGGTCAAAGAAGGTCGCAAAGACGAACCCGAACACCCCCGGATAGGCTTGGGTGCGGGTAAGCTTGCAGCGATGGTCATCGATCCTCTCGACGGAGCAGGTCAGCAGCGACTTGAGGATAGAGTGACTCGCGTGGATCTCTACCTTCTTTTCCGCCTCATCTACAAGGTAGATCTCGCTATCCATCGTGACGCCCTCCCTGGTCACGACCTCATACGTCCTGCCCTGGTAAAAGAAGTCGCCAGACCTATCGTAATTGACTGCCCGGTTGGTTGACAGCGTGGGCAACCATAGGTTCATCTCCTTGAGCGCCGCCCATGCCTGGCTAACACTTGTGGGACAGGTCAATGTCTCGACATACGTCTTCATATGAGGCTCCTATCACCTGGCGGCCGGCCGAAACGTCAGCACTGTTAGGGTCGGCCGGTTTTAGCTACCAAAGCCTGCTCAGTGATTCGATATCTACGACATACTATATATGTAGGTACAGAGCTACCGTTAGAAGTGGTGTTAATGGCAGTTGACTCATGATACGGATGGACGACAAGCATACATGACACACTGTTGTCATGTATGCTCGCGTATGATGCCCTCAGTCGCAACACCCCAAGCCGAAGGGAAGCAACCATGGCACTCGACTTCAAGAAAGAATACAAGGGGCTTTACCTTCCACCTCAAAAGCCGGGCATCGTCACGGTGCCACCGGCGAGCTACCTGGCGGTGCGCGGGCACGGTGACCCCAACGCCGAGGGCAGCGCGTACCACCGGGCCATCGAGCTGCTCTATGGGGTCGCGTACACCATCAAGATGTCCAAGAAGGGAAACCACCGCATTGACGGCTACTTCGACTTCGTGGTGCCGCCCCTGGAAGGTCTCTGGTGGCAGGAGGGCTTACACGGCGTGGACTACACCCGCAAGGAGGACTTCGACTGGATCTCCCTCATCCGTCTGCCCGACTTCGCGAGGCCAGACGAGGTGGAGTGGGCGAAGGGCGAGGCATCCGCCAAGAAGGGGCACGACTTTGGCGAGGTGGAGTTCCTTGCGTATGACGAGGGTCTCTGCGTGCAATGCATGCACGTGGGCCCATACGACGACGAGCCCGCGACGATTGAGGCCATGCACGCCCACATGGAGGCCCAGGGCTACGCGCTCGACATCACCGACGAGCGCCACCACCACGAGATATACCTCTCTGACGCCCGCAGGGTCGCGCCCGAGAGGCTCAGGACCGTCGTGCGCCACCCGATCCGCGTCGCCTGAGGATCCGCATCGCCTAAGCCATACAGAGTCCTTTATACTCGGCAAGTCCCGTCAAAGTGTACGTTTTCGTCATATCGCTTGAACCCACCCAGCGCGACGTCCTTCTCTACGAGGACACCGCCACATCGGCAAGAGCGAACTCATCAAGCAAGCGCTTGTCAGGCGGGGCGGATCCTCGATCTACTACGAGTGCCGCCAGATCTCCGAGGCCGACAACGTGGCGAGCCTCTCGGCGCTCGTCTTCGAGGAGCTCGGCTTCCCCGCTCGCCTTCTCGGAGATCCGCGAGGTCATCGAGTTCCTGTTTGCCCAGGCAGAGAGGTGCATTATCGTGCTCGTCTTAGATGGAGGTATAAGCTGGAGGTGCAAGTGGCAGGAACGTGGCCGAGGCCGTCGTCGGTCGTGTGACGAGGCGGCGATGCGGCGATGCGGCGCACAATATGCGTAGGAGTCATGCAGGGTTGCCAGCGAAGTCGAGAATAGTGCTTGATACGATAAAATACTCATAAATTTTATTACAGTACCTCGTGCGAGAAGGGCACCCTCCAATGGATGGGCAGAAGCTGAAAAAACACGTGCTTGGGTCAAAGAAGACCGAGCGGATCATATTCGCCGCCACGCCAGAGATGAAAGAAGCGTTGGAGGCGATAGCGCAGGAGCAGTGCGTGAGCCTCTCCGCCCTTCTCACGTCGCTCGCCGTGGAGGAGATCCTAGCAAACAAGGGGCTATTCGCACACGTCGCCACCGCGAAGTGAGTGATTGTCTCGCCAAATTTGGCGCATGAGCAATGATCTAGATCTTACATGCGTAGGTGATGGTAAAGAGCCGCCCCCGTGGCGACACGCCGGCTACAAACACCAGCCCATGTAGAGCGGAAGGCACACGCGATCTTCCTCAATCTGCATCTGCTTGGGGTGCAGCACGTACTGCGTGCCGACGCGCCTCCCAAACTTTTCCTTGAACCTGTCAAGCGACGTCGTGCCGTACTGCCTCGGAGACTTCACCTCGATCGGACTCACTCGAGGCTTGCACGCCGCATTCGCGTAGGGACGCGTGACGAGGAAGTCGATCTCCATGCGATTCTCTTTCTTCCCCTTGCCCGACTGCGAGTAGAAGAAGAGCCGATGCCCGGCGGCCACAAGCATCTGGGCAATGACGTTCTCTACCAGCATGCTCTCATTGACCCCAATATTCCCGCGCAAGATCGACCGATACACGCCCTCATCCGTGACGTCCCCGTCCGCGAACGCAAGTGTCACGAGAAGACCGGTGTCTGCCATGTAGCACTTCAGTGACGAGCACTCCATGTTCAGCGAGAGTCCCACACCAGGGTCGTTAGAGGCATAGCAGACGTTCGCGATGCGAGCGTCAGAGAGCCAGAAGAATGCCTCCTCGTACCCCCGCATGCGTGCGTTCTTCCCCATCGACGCCAATGTGAACTTCTTCTCGCGCTTGGACAGCTGCCCCGCGACGTTGTTAAGCACCGAGACGACCTTATACTCATAACCCTTGGCAAATCTGGCGACATCGTTGCGGTAGAGTTCGAGTATCCGCCTCTTCTCCTCGTCTACAGGCGCAAACTTTCGCTGCTCGACGTACGTGGCAGCAGGTCGTGGCATACCACCGACCAACAGATACTCTCGCAGGAGCCCTGCCGCCCGACGGTGCAGACCGTCGGGAAGCGGTTGCAGGGCCTCAAATTGCCTGCGGATGAGGGTTGCGAGCTTCTCCTCACCCATGGCCCAGAGAAATTCCTCGAAGTCAAGGGGACCAAGACTAACCGCCTCCTCCTCCGAGGGGATGATAATGCCCTCGACGTTCTGCCGTATCGAGAGCAAAGAGCCAGTTTCTATGTAGTCGTAGCGACCATCGGCAACCAGATACTTGATAAGGCCGCGCGCTTGGGGAAACATCTGGACCTCATCAAACACCACGAGTGACTTGCGCTTCACCAGATCGACCCCATAGAATGCCTGAAGGTACAAAAAGAGGGTGTCAAAGTCCGTGCGATAGTCCTCGAAGTAGGCCTTAACCTCAGCTGGAGCTTGAAAAAAGTCTATAATGAGGCAGGAAGCATACTCGTTTTTTCCAAAGGCCTCGACGAGGGTACTCTTACCCACACGACGAGCCCCCTTCAGAAGCACGGCCGTCTTACCTTGCCTCTCGCTCTTCCACCTGAGCAGTCGGTCATACGCCTTCCGCCTGAGCATAATGAACTCCTCCCTCTGCACGTCCGCCACTACTTTGTAGCCCTCATAGCGCACGTTGCGCAAGCCTATGATGGCATAGAATTACACGATACGCAAAACTCTATCACCGCGTCCCTTACCTCGGCGCCAAGGGACGCAGGGAGCATGGCACGGAGGCAAGAAGGCGGCGATGAGAGGGACGTATGTAGCTGCCCGCCGCCACACCACGTCAGCAGGCAACGGGCTCTGCTACACCCCTGATTATGTGGGACTCGACGATCTCAACGATCCTACTGAGGTGCGGGTGTATCTTTCCGCACGTCCAAGGAGTCCAAGGAGTGCCAAAGATTCAAGATGTCCGTATCTTGGTGTTGTCGCTCCATTAGCGTAAGGTGGAGTAACCGATGGCCGCGGCAAACGCCTCGCTAGAGTGCGTCTTTCCGTGAGACGTCGGGCCAGAGTAGGTAAGGCGGTGACCCAGAATGCGCTTTTCCGTGAGACCGTCTACACAGAGTGCGCTTTTGCGTGAGGCATCTCGACATTTGCCCAGGTGAGAGAAGACGCATTCTACGGAAAAGTGCACTCTGGCTGCAGACCCTCACGGAAAGGCGCACTCTGGGTGGCTGCCCGCACGCGGAATGCGCTTTTGCGTGAGGGCCAACGAACAGAGTGCGCCTTTCCATCGCGTCGCCCACACAGAGTGCACTTTTCCGTGAGTGGCCAGCGCCAAAATGTGCTTTTCCGTGAGGTCATCTACACAGAATGTGCTTTTCCGTGAGGCGGCGGGCTCAGAATGCACCTTTCCGTGAGACCGTCTACACAGAATGCGCTTTTCCGTCACGTTGCGGCGCCCGGGATGTGCGAGGCAACCGCCCGCCAGGCTGCGGGGCACTATGGAAAATGGCCCAACTGGGCAAATGCGCTCGAGCAACCCCCCGCCAGCCTACGGGGCGGATTGTGCCAGGACCCGCAAATCTCGGTTTGGAGTCTGGACTCACGGAAAAGCGCATTCTGCCCAACCTGCGGACTGCAGACTGCGCCTTTTGGTGACGCCACGACCACAGACTGCGCTTTTCCGTTATGTTCCACATGCAGACTGCGCTTTTTCGTGAGGCGGCGCCACGTTTGCCCAGGTGAGGAAAAGTGCATTCTACGGAAAAGCGCATTCTGGCGTTGGGCCCTCACGGAAAAGCGCACTCTGCGCTCGGTCTCTCACGGAAAAGCGCATCCTGCATACGAACCGATAACCAAAGTCCCCCAATCACCCCCCACGTACACAAGATTTACCACCACCTGACATGAGTTGAGGTGCCAGCCCCGTCTCTGCGATAGGATAGGCCCTTGGGAGCACAGCAAGGAAACGAGAGGGAGCGTCAAAGGCATGCCTGCGCACGACATCACACCGAGCACCACCAAGCCAGGGGTCCCCACCATCTTCAGGACCTCGTGGGGAACCCTGTTGCTGAGCGTCGTCTGCTGTCTGCTTTGGGGCAGTGCCTTTCCTTGCATCAAGCTTGGCTACCAGCTGTTCTCCATCAGCGCATCTGACACGGGCTCCAAGCTCCTCTTTGCCGGCGTGAGGTTCTTCCTTGCCGGCGCCATGGTCGTGGCCTTTGCCAGCCTGCGCGCCCATCGCCTCGTGCGCCCGCACAGGGGTGAGCTGGCAGCGGTCGCGCTGCTTTCGACCTTCCAGACCGTGCTGCAGTACCTCTTCTTCTACTTGGGACTCTCCAATGCGCTCGGCACCACGAGCTCTGCCATCAACGCGAGCTCCACCTTTCTCTCCATCCTCTTGGCGGCACACGTGTTCAGGCAGGAGAGGCTCGGTGCACGCAAGGTCTTAGGCTGCGCGCTGGGCTTCGGAGGGGTCGCACTCATCAACCTCAGCTCGCTCGCTGCTGGAACGGGCCTCGCGCTCGACGGCGAGGGACTCATCTTCCTCTCGGCGCTCTGCGGCGCCATCGTGACCTGCCTCTTGCGCGTCCTCACGCAACGCCATGATCCCGTGATGCTCAGCGGCTGGCAGTTCATGCTGGGTGGCGTGACGCTCGCCTGCGTGGGTGTGGCTCTGGACGGAAGACTTTGGGCCACGGGACCGCAGGGAGCCGCCCTCATCACGTACATGGGCCTCATCTCGGCGGTAGCCTACTCGCTCTCGAGCGTCCTGCTCTCGGTAAACCCCGTCTCGCGCATCGCGATATACCGCTTCATGACGCCGGTCTTCGGCTTTCTGCTTTCGGCGCTGCTGCTGGGAGAGACACAGAGCATCGAGCCCATCCGCGCGACGCTGGCGCTCGCGTTGGTCGCGGCAGGCATCATCACCGTAAACTGGAGCACCCCAGATCCGCCCCAGGCGGCGCATGACGCACGGCCATGGGGCAAGATCCAGGCGGCGACCCCAAGAACATCTGCGGCTTGCCCGCCAGATGACACCGACCCCGGACAGGGCAAGGCTAGGCGCTAAACTTGACCACCACTTCCCCCGCCTTCACGTCGCCCTCGTGAACAAGCTCGACGGAGGCGAGGTCATCGGTGTTGGTGAGCGCCATGATGACGACGGTGTCGTGGCCCGCAGCGGCAATCTTCTGCTTGGAGAAGGAAAGCAGCGGCTCGCCGGCGCTCACGTGCGCTCCCTTGGTCGCATACACGGTAAATCCCTCGCCCGCCATCTCGACCGTATCGACACCAACGTGGATGAGGACCTCCGCACCATCATCGCCCGTGATACCGACAGCATGGTGATTGGGAGCACCAGCCGCCGTCAGCGTACCCGAGACGGGCGCATAGACAACCTCCTCAGATGGCTCGATGCCGCATCCCTTGCCCATCGCCCCACTGTTGAAGACCATGTCGCTGACCTTCTCCAAGGCGATGGCCTTTCCCGCAACCGGCGCGAGAATGCTGCCGGCCGGGCAGCTGACCGAAAGCGCCTCGGGCTTCTGGGGCGCGGCGGCCTTCTTGAATATGTCGAACAGACCCATTCCCCTATCCTTTCTGGGCGCTGACACGCCCACTCTCACTGGACGCTGGTGCGCCCATCTACCACTTCCTTACATACCCACTCATATCATGGACACCATTGTAGACCAAAGGGATGGCGCCGCCATGGGACAGATACGGAGTCCGAGCACGCAGGGTTCCAGAAGACTCCCGCGAAGGTTGGTTGCTGCAAGCCTCACGAGAAAGTCCACACTCCTGGAACGATCTGAGCAGGGGCTCGCAGTGGAGGACGAAAACCAGACCAGTACGCACAGCCGCGGGCATTTACCACAGAATGTGCGCAGCCAGAATGCGCTTTTCCGTCGTCCTCCGCGCGCAGAATGCGCTTTTTCGTGAGGGTCTGCAGCCAGAATGCGTCTTTTCTTACCTGGGCAAACGTGGCGCCGCCTTACGGAAAAGCACATTCTGTATTCATCGCCTTACGGAAAAGCGCACTCTAGCCCCGGCGGCGTCACCAAAAACCACATTCTGGACGAGCTGTGCGAGAAGCATGACCTACATATGTGCGTGCACCACTACGCCGATCTCGAAAAGCCCGAGGACGACGAGAGCTTCATCCGCCGATAGGGTGGGCTGGGACAGCCGGAAGGCAATCCGCACGGTCCGCTGCCGCTCACCAAGGCGCCGCCCTCACCCCCTCTCGTCCCTCATTCTCTCCACGTAGTCTCTCAGGTACGGCAGCTCGAAGCCCAGCCTGCCAGCACCGCGCTCGCCTATCACCCCCCGCCCGAGAAGACGGGACTTGTAGGTCGAGGCATAGTTGGAGCCAACTCCCATGCGCCTCGCGATGTCAGCCAGGCGAGAGGAGCCACGATCGGGAAGCATGGACTCAAGAAAGCGGATATCCTTCTCGGAGAAGTCCCGATAGGTCGCGGCAAGCACCTGACGCTCAAAGTCCAAGCGAGCGAGGCGGACCCCATCCTCTGCGTCATGTTTGGATATCTCGCCCGAGCGTACATCGACCGCCCACATGCGAAAGCCGATGAGCTGCATGAGGTAGGGATAGCCGCCGCTGCACCGTGCGGCAAGTCTCAAGGCCTCCTCGCTGATGCTCCTACCGGCATCCTCCACCGTGCGTCGCAAGGCCAGCTCTGCATCGGCAAGAGAGACGTTTGTAAGCACATGCTGTACCGATCTACGCAGAAAGGACACGTCATCATTACCAAGAAGGGCCAAGACGTCATAGGGAAGTCCCGCCATCAGAAGACCGACCCTGCGATTCTCCCCGACGAAATGCTGGTAGATACTTGCAAACTGCACCATGTCAGGAAGCGTCGCCTTCACCTCATCGACGGTGATGAGTAGCCCGAGTTCTCGCTCAGACAGCTGATCCAACAACCTGTTCATTCTCGTACGCCAGTTGGGCTCGAACCCAGGGGTGTAGTTCCAGCTCACGTTCATGGGGCCAAGGCCGAGAGAGCTAAGCCTTGTTGCCGACAAGCTTAGATCCGCGCTCTCCAATGCCCTCTGGAAGAGATCCTCAAGCATGCCAGGAACCGCAGAGACGCTCGAGGAGACCCACCCATAGCCCACAGCCTCGCTCGCAACGTAGTTCATAAGAGCTGTCTTCCCCGTTCCCCGCGCACCAGAGATGAGCGTGGAGAGGGTGGGGTCACCCGGACCGTTCGCAAGAGCACCAAAGAGATCGCTCAGAAGTAGGTCGCGGCCGACGAGCTGAGCTGGAATCCTCCCGAAGGTTGGCGTAAAGGGGTTCTTTGCTGATGCGTACATGAGCCTCCTTCCCTCATCGATATGCTACGTCACCTTTTGCACGCTTTGCGAGATTTGCATGTTTTGCACGCTTTGCGAGAAGTGCTCTCCAACACACTTCATAGTCGCAAGGTATCGGATGCCCTCCCACCCCAGCCCACATCTAGGGGAGCGGCATCGGCGACGGGTTCCGCTCAGGGGCCCGGCATGGGGTGCGCGTCGCCCGCCGGCGACGTCGAGGCGAAGGCACGC
>ERZ772874.540-NODE-540-length-20212-cov-4.309967_pt1 | contig 20212 bp, 13 predicted proteins | sample MGYA00580586_ERZ772874 | MGnify/ENA primary metagenome ERZ772874 (study PRJEB29015, sample SAMEA2737952) | human oral metagenome | biome: human oral; feature: human-associated habitat; material: dental | place: China | collected 2154 ... | reverse complement strand
TCGTGCCTAGGCCACCCATCTGTCGAGCCCCTTCCTTGGTGAAGATGTACTTCAGCCCACTTATATAGCTTGAGGTCGTCTGCACGGCTCGGTCGATACCTGCTGGTACGGCAGAGAGGATGTTGTAGCTCACGTGCTCTATGGGATAGAGGTGCTCTGCACTCTGTAGCAGTACCCCTATGTTGCCGAGGGTGTCGAGCTGCACTCTCTGTGCTATCTGGCTACCAGAGCGGTCGATGAGGAGCTGTACCTCATGCCCTTTCCTAGCTTGTAGTGCCTGTTGTACCTCAGAAATATCTGTGCACGCTAGGCTATCCACGCCGATGATATGGTCGCCATGCTGTAGTAGTCCCTTGGCTGGACTCGTAGGCATCACAGAGTCGATGACGAAGGGCAGGCGTAGTGCGCCGAAGCCTTCCTCAGCCTTCAGGAGGCGATTCATCATATCCTCAGGGATAGCAATCTTCCGCTCCTCTGTCCCACGACGTACAGTGACACTCTTGGCCTTGATCAGGGAAGAGATGAAGCGAGAGTCAAGGACATTAGGAGCGACTCGATCATCGACTCGTAGGATTACATCTCCATCCTCGAAGCCTACGGACTTCGCTGTCTCAGAGAAGGTCATCCCTGCTGTTACTCGATCACTGGGCAGTACCTTGTTCCCCCAGACGAGTATGATACCTGTGTAGATGATGAAGGCTAGGATCACGTTGAAGAGCACACCGCCAGCCATGATCATGAGGCGAGCGAAGGCACTCTTGCTACGGAATTCATCAGGCTTAGGTTCACTCTTCATCGCATCGGTGTCCATCGACTCATCGATCATCCCTGCTATCTTGCAGTAGCCCCCGAGAGGGAGCCAACCGAGACCATAGGTTGTACCGCTACGCTTGGAGGTCCACTTGCAGAGTGAGAACCAAGGGTTAAAGAAGAGGTAGAACTTCTCCACACGTGCTCCGAAGAAGCGCGCCATCGCATAATGTCCCAGTTCGTGTATAAAGACGAGGATCGAGAGGGAGAAGAGAAGCTGAAGTATACGAATCGTTATATCCATTGCTTTGTCGGTAGGGGGAATTCTAATGTCTTGCTAGCCACTCTGTGCTGTGCCTACGTACCTCTAGGTCTATCCCCTCTAGGCTCTCGAGGTCGTAGTGCGGAGTGGTGGTGTGGGTGGTGAGCGCATGCTCTATCAGCTCACTCATTCGCCTAAAGCCAATGCGCCCCTCTAAGAACGCAGCTACGGCGATCTCATTGGCTGCATTGAGCACACAGGGAGCTGTGCCTCCTCGGTGGATCGCCTCATAGGCTAGTCCAAGGTTGGGGAACGTCTCCATATCGGGTCGCTCAAAGGTGAAGCTGTACTGGGTGAAGTCTAGGCGAGGGTAGCTATTGGCTACACGCTCTGTTAGGCCTAGGGCATAGCTAATCGGTAGGCGCATATCTGGCTGACCGAGCTGAGCCTTGATCGAACCATCACGGAACTGCACCATCGAATGGATGATACTCTGTGGATGTACGAGGATCTCTATATCCTCGGGGCTAACGTCGAAGAGCCAACGAGCCTCGATCATCTCAAGTCCCTTGTTCATGAGCGAGGCTGAGTCAATCGTGACCTTGGCTCCCATGACCCAGTTGGGGTGTCGTAGGGCTTGCTCTACGGTGACTTGCTCGAGTTCTGTGGCGCTATAGCCACGGAAGGGGCCACCAGAGGCCGTTAGTAGGATCTTCTCGACTGAGGACTCTGTGCCTGTATCTTCTCCTACGAGACACTGGTAGATAGCCGAGTGCTCCGAGTCTACGGGGATGATGCGTGCTTGATGAGCCTTTGCCTCTCGGATGATCAGCTCACCAGCGACGACGAGGGTCTCTTTGTTCGCCAGAGCAATGGTCTTACCAGCACGGATAGCAGCCATCGTAGGGCGTAGTCCTGCATAGCCGACCATAGCCGTCAGTACGATGTCTATGTCGGGGTGCTGGACTGCCTCCTCGATAGCTGTACTACCTGCGTAGACCTCGATGCCGAGGGGAGAGAGGGTTTCGTGGACGGAGGTATATAGGCTTTCATCGGCGATCACGACAGCACGTGGATGGAACTCCCGAGCCTGTGCGATCAGTAGGTCCATACTGCTACGTGCTACGAGAAGCGTAGCCTCAAACTCCTCCCTATGATCTCGAATGATATCTAAGGCCTGTGTCCCGATAGAGCCTGTCGAGCCCAGCAGTGCGATACGTCTCTTTGGTCCTTTCACTAGGCTTCGGTGACTAGGTGAACGAGGGTCTCTACCGCACGACACATCGTGTCGAGTGAGGCATACTCATACTTGCCGTGGAAGTTCGCTCCACCGGTGAAGAGGTTGGGGCAGGGTAGTCCCATATAGGAGAGACGTGCCCCGTCAGTCCCTCCTCGTATAGGAGAGATACGAGGGGTGACACCTGCTAGGGTCATAGCCTGCTTGGCGCGCTCGATCATTTCGGCATGTGGCGCTACCTGGTCATACATATTATAGTAGCTATCCTTGATCTCTACGTGTATGACGGGCCGCTTATAGGCGGCATTGATCTCGGCTGCGATCTGCTCGAGGTAGGTCTTCTTCTCCTCGAAGAGACCACGGTTATGGTCACGGATGATGTACTCGGCCTCTGCATGCTCTACGTCTCCACTGAAGTGGGTCAAATGGTAGAAGCCCTCATAGCCCTCCGTGAACTCGGGGCGTGCATAGTGGGGGAGTGAGGCATGTAGTAGGTAGATCACCTCAATGGCATTGACCAGCTTCCCCTTGGCATAGCCCGGGTGGATACTACGCCCTGTGGCGACTACCTGGGCAGAGGCTGCATTGAAGTTCTCATACTCCAATTCGCCCTCTCGTCCTCCATCTACAGTGAAGGCAAAGTCCGCTCCGAACTTCTTTACATCGAAGTGATCTACACCTGTTCCGATCTCCTCATCGGGTGTGAAGCCGATGCAGATCTTGCCGTGTGGGAGCTCAGGGTGAGCTAGGATATAGCGTACAGCCTCCATGATCTCAGCCACACCCGCCTTGTCGTCAGCTCCTAGGAGGGTCGTCCCATCCGTGGTGATGAGGGTGTGCCCTAGTAGCTCCATGAGCTCTGGGAACTCTCGTGCTGTGAGCTCTGCTACCGTACCTAGAGGGATAGCCTCACCTGCGTAGTCCTCGATGATCTGAGGGCGTACATCCTGCCCAGAGAAGTCAGGGCTCGTGTCCACATGTGCGATCAGTCCTAGTGCAGGACGATCCTCATAGCCTGCCGTGGCCGGTATCTGTGCTAGGACATATCCCTTGGGCTCTAGGGTCACACTGGTGACTCCTAGCTCTAGGAGCTGGTCGTGTAGCAGGCGCAGTAGGGTGAGCTGCTTCTCTGTGGAGGGATAGCTGGTACTCTTGGGGTCGCTCTGGGTGTCGATCGCTACATAGCTGAGGAAGCGGTCAAGCAGGGACTGACGTACCTGATGGGCTATGGATGGTTGGTTCATTTCTTCGCTTCGTTATAGAGCTCTTCGTACCTCTTCTCTAGGCCTAGGCGGTAGTAGACGTTGCCCAGCAGATCCCTCACTTGGTCAGGGGAACGCTTGTAGGCGGCCTCTAGGTGGGGGAGTGACTGACGGAAGTATTCCTTGGCCTTGTGCTCATCGAGCTTGGTGCTGAGGGGCTTGGATAGGAGGGTCACTGCATTGTTGTAGTAGACCTGCCCGAGGTTGAAGAGGGCATCATAGTTGTCTGGGCTGAGCTGGAGCACCTGCTTGTAGATCTCTGTGGCTCGTGCCCAGTCCTGCGCTAGGAAGTAGACATTGCCCCGTAGCACTAGGAGGTTGGGGTTCGTTGGGGCGACCTTTAGGGCTCGGTCGATGAGGGCGACAGCCTTGTCGTACTCCTTACGTGCCTGATGGATGGAGATCATCGTCCCGAAGAAGAAGGAGGTCTCAGGGAAGAGCTCTGCTCCACGCTCTAGGATGGGCATAGCACCTAGGGTATCCCCCTCGGCTAGATAGCTACGTGCGACGAACTGGTAGACTTCGTTGCGGTTGGCAGCCCGATCCTTGTATCTGCTCAGTCGGATGACCTCAGGGTAGAGCTTGCCCGTGTAGGCAGAGACTAGGGCGTAGTAGGTGAGGTTGGCTGTCGTGGAGTCAGCGGGTAGGTTTTGTTCGCCTAGGGGGAGGAGGATGTGCTGGGCACTAAGGGCTGCGGTGAAGGCATTGACTGCCTCCTGGTAGCTCTTCCGGTCGAGCCAGAAGAGGCCTGCGCTGTAGATCCTGTCCTTGTCCTCCTTCACATAGTCCTGTACCTTCTTGAGGTACTTCAGGCTGATGCGCCCTGTCTTGTCGGGGGTACGCTCTAGGCTGTCGGTCTTCCTCCAGCCGTAGATCTCTGCCACGACGGAGCGGAACATGCTTGCAGTGTCGCCGACCACCCCTGGGGTGATGAGCTTGCGATACTCGGCCTTGTACTTGTTGTGTTCGACGAGCCCCATGATATAATAGGTATAGGGGTCGTTCTTTGTTTCCTCGTGCGCTGAGGCCTCCTTGAGTAGCCTATTGATCTCTGCGAAGTTGGGCTTTTCACTCTGTAGCAGGCGATCAGCGGCGCGTACATTGCTACGCTGTGCTACCCCACGATAGGAGGTGAGGAGGCAGAGCGTCGCGATGCAGGCAAGATACTTTCTCATATTGATCGTCTTGTCAAAAAAATTATGCAATCACAAAGATACGATATTGTAAAGGAATAGGTATAAGTAAACCCCCACACGAGGAGCTAGTCCTCGTGTGGGGGCTGGTGGAGACACGCTCACCCCTTTGGGGCGGTGTGTATGCGATGGGTAGGGGGCTTGACTAGAAGGTCACCCCGAGCTTGATGGAGAGGCCACTCATGTTAGCTGTCGTGGTGGCATTGTTGAGCGTGCCGATCTTGACAGACTGAGAGCCGTACCCGATGCTGAACGTGTACTTCTTCACGGCCACTCCAAGAGCAGCAGAGAAGTATAGCCCGCTGAGCTGTGAGTTCGTTAGCCCTGCACTGTAGCCGAGCTTGAGGTCAGCAAAGGGAGTGAAATACTCTGTCCCGAGTGGGAGTATGCCACGTCCGTGAGCATAGATGGGGAGGAGCCAGAAGCTCTTGCTGTCAGCTGCATACTTCCAGCTAGAGAAGTTGAGGCCGATACCAGCACCGAGGTAGATGTGGCGGTTGATGTAGGCACCTAAGGAGGGTAGGAGCTCTAGACGCATGTCCTTACCGAAGCCCGTGATACCAAGCTCTGCATGAGCCCCTAGGAGAGGGTAGTTACGATCTAGGTAGATGATCTGGCGCTCTTGCTGGGGTGCCTTCTCACGTGTGATACGGCTGATCTCATCGGCTGTATAGATGAAGATAGAGCCGTCACGAGCCTGGATCTTTACTCGCTGGCCTGGGATCTGCTCTATAATGGTGCCATAGATGACGCTACCATTCTTGAGGTGTACGGCCTCTACGGTCTTCTGGGCAAAGGAGAGCTGTACGCAGGCGAAAAGCCCTAGGGCTAGGAGCAATAATCTCTTCATTCTGTTGTTACGTGTTTAATTTGTTTTGTTCTATTCTGTCTTATTCACTAGCTCTGCCACCCCAGCGAATGGAAGGGGCGTCGCTAGCTCTAATTAAGACAAAGATAGTGACTTTCCCCTTAATATGGGTTCTCCTTGCCTTGCAGTTTTCTCCTCCCTTTGTGTCTTGCACCTTGCTCTATCTGCACTAGAGAGTGGCGACACGGGTAGGTCTAGCATCTCCTAGGATAGCAGTCTTGGGTGGGGACAGTAAGCTGGGAGGTAGTAAGCTGGAGGGCGAAGGTGAGGCCTATTGCAGGGCTATGTGTCTAGGGGGAGGGCAATAGGTAAGGTGCTATAGCTAGGGGTATAAAAGAGGAAACATCCCAAGATACTAACAAGTAATCTCAGAATGCCTCATCAAACAAATACACATCAAAACTATGGAAACCTTTTGTGGAGCGGAAGACGGGACTCGAACCCGCGACCCTAACCTTGGCAAGGTTATGCTCTACCAACTGAGCTACTTCCGCAGTATGTCAATCTTGCTTCAGGGAGGCTTGCCTTTCCCTTTTGCACTGCAAAGGTAATGCAAGTTTTTGAACTGACCAAATACTTCTGAAAGTTCTATAGGAAGTCTTGCTAGGTCCATCTCCTAAGGTGTGTGATAGAGAGGGAGATAGACTACTTAAAGAATTCTTCCACTCAAGGCGGAGAGGAGGCTGTTTTATATCCTCTGTCAGTCTTGGAGTGACTCGTTAGGGCTATGTTTGGGGGCTGATGGGAGTGTTTGGGGTGTTTCTTCACACGGTAGGGGGCGGTTAGAGGCTGTGCGATGGGTATCCCTATATATAATAATGTATGGAGCGGGCTGTAGCATTGTGCCGAGCTCGCTATATAATAATGTATAGGAGGAGGGTTTGTATGTAGTCCGAGTGGGACGGGTGTAAAGGTCACTTCTCTGAAAGGGTACTGGATCATTCTTCCTAATTGCAGTTGGAGGCATCTTACCCTTTGGCAGCTATCCTCATCTGTCTGGCTTCTCTGCGATTGGATGTGTTCTTGCGTGAGGGGGTGGGGGGCTTGCCTGAATAAAAGCAAAGATCCCAAGGCTATTGTCTAGCCTTGGGATCTGGATGCTGTGTGGAGATCTTGTTTTGACCTCCCTGCTCTTCCTCTTGGACTTGAACCAAGGACCCTCTGATTAACAGTCAGATGCTCTAACCGACTGAGCTAAGGAAGAGTATTTGCCACCTTCTTTGCGGTGCAAAGGTAGCATATCTTCTCAATATAAGCAAATATCCCAGCGATAAGATGAGGAAGTTCCCCTACTTGGGTCAGCTCTAAGCTTGCTCTCGCTTCTATGATAGCCCAGAGGATTCTAGCTACTGAGTGATACTACTAGTTGTGTTTCTTTTGAACCTTACTACGAAGAGACTCGGTTGAGTTTCCATCCTTGGGCATTTCTAGATGCATCTGGTTGACTATCGTTGCAGGGGATCCGGTGTTAGCATCGGAGCCGCCTTTTGTAGTAGCGCCTTCACGAGCTTCCTTTTTCAGAGGGATATATCCACTCTTTATTCCGATACCTAAGATCCCTAAGGAGGTAGCGATAACCATAGATGTGCCCATCAGTAACTTTATCCAGCGACTGGTTTCCTTCGTCTCATCTCTATTGGCTAGATACAATACGATGACCAGAAGAGCAATCAAGACATAGGCACCTCCAAGCATTGCCATATAGTCCCATATAGTCTCTGCTAATTTGAAGCTCGTAACTAGTCCGCCTGAAAGGGTAATAATCGCTGCAAAAATACCGAGGAGAGTGAGGTAGTCTCTCTGTTGCTCTCTGAGGTCAGATTCATATTCCTTCTGCTTTGTGTCGAGTTCCCTCTGCTTTATGTCAAGTTCCTTTTGCTTTGCGTCGAGTTCCGTTGTAAGTGTTTGATTGAGATTTTTTAATGCCTCGGATTCTTGTACGCGATACTGGCGAAGAAGCCTGTTATAGTGACTTTCCTGTTCATCCAGCCAATCGAAGGAGATGTACTTGCAACCAAGTGAAGCAATGAAGAATGGCAATGGACGACCTGGCTCACAGGTAAAGAAGCATTCTTCAAAGGTCCTTGTCTGATAATAAGGCTGATTAATGTCCTCATACCTTGTCTTGAGTTTGTGGAGAAGAAGCAGAAGATCCCCTAGAAGCTTGACTCGAGTATGGCTATCTTCATAATTGTCTGGGTCGATTTTTATGCTCTCAATTGCACGCATGCATGCGAGGAGAAATTCAAAGGGGGGATCTCCACATTCCCCCTCTTGGATTTTTCTGATGATTGTGTCAAGTGTACTTATCTTATTTATGGGGTTCTCTAAGTCTCGGAGCTGGGCAATCACCTCGGAGAATATAGCCTTGATCTTTTGGGCCTCCTTGATATACTCATTGTACTGTATGATGTGCTTCCCTTTTTGGAAGGAAATTGGTTCACCCTTATAGTAGTATAAATGGTTCTTCCAAAAACTAAATAGAGACTCATTGTGTGGGTTTTGGGCTAAAGCTGAATGACGATCTCCATTGATGATAAGTAACGCTTTCTCTACGGCCTTGTATGAAGCTTCCTTATCCTTGTATTGAGACTCAACCCATACAAGGGGGATGGTCTCAGCAGAGGGAAACAGGGATTCTCCTTCCTTCTGTCGAATCTTAAAAATGGATTGATAGGCAAGTAGGGAGCACTTACACCGGATCGTATCAAGGAAGTGCACCCCACATGGTATCTCTTCTATGGATAGATCTGAGATGTCAGGTTTTACTGTGAAGGGTGTGTATTCCTTCTCTTTGTCTAGAGCTGTTAGTTTCTTCGTCTGTTCACAGGCATCAAATAGGAAGTGTAGCGAGCTGATCTTTTCTTTGCTTGTGTGGCAGGTGAAGTCTATCTCTGTCATTTCGATGAGTCCTCCAGCTAGCTGTCGTAACCAGCTCACTAGACGCATGACCTCTTCATCCTCACTGCTAGTGCTACACCATTGATGGGGAAGAGGAGAGGATATAGCTAAGACACTCTCTTTTTCTTTCTCAACTTTGATTTGGATACGCATCAACAGGCATCGGGTGCGTAGTTCAATGCATAAATCATGGATTACCGCTAGGACGGGGTGAAGATACGGTGGAGCATTTAGTATGTCTCCATCTGCAGAGGCATTTAATTTCTTATTGTAGGCCTGTCGAATATTATTTATAATGGCATCAAGTGTTCGAGAATAGTCTGGGTAGGCCAAGAATTCTCCACTCATAATCGAGTTGGCAAAGAATAGCCATGTATTAACAATGGCTGTCATTTGTTCTTTTTTTGTAGCGCTAACCGTCCCTTCTGTATGTGGCTCCCCCTTCCCTGAGTTTGAATCGGCAGCATCTTTTGATTTTAAACTGAGTGGTATTAACTTGTCGACCAATTTCTCAAGTAGGGTAATGTATAGCTCTGCCTTATTATTCATAGTATAATCTGTGTTTATCTGGACTATTAATACTAGATAAGGCCTAGCTACATGTATCTACATGTAGCTAGGCCTTATTTCCTGTTAAATGATTAATTGCTTTCCTGGTTATTCTTTCTGCGGAACCTATTGAAGGCCTGAAGCTCGGCTTGGAGGTGCTCTTCGTCCTTCAGTAGCTTTGATATATTACCCCTAATACCTTTCCCGTTGATGAAGTCAAATACGGGTCTGACTCCTCTTAGGGAATATAATTCTTCTTCGATTCCTTGGGTAGCAGCAATCCAGGATGGGAAGGAGTGGGAGACATCTATGAGCATCTGAGTGTCAATCTCTTTGTATTTGATTCCTGGAAGTCCAGTTTCCTCTCGGTCTGCAAGAGGGGTATACTCTCCTCCAAATAATCGCTCCAACGATCTCGTTGCTAGATCAGCTTCACTCTTGTAGCGACCCTCGAAAGCTAATACGCTACGACGAACTGCTGTTAGCTTATCCTCCCCATTTAAACCTAGTACACTACCCACCTTAAATAGCATGTCGCCTGGCATAGGGAGTTCGCCCCTTAGGGTGCCATATACATCGTGAGCTACTGGACCATTTGGGTAGGTCGTGAAACTAAATGAGTTAAACAGGCTTCTTTCGTAGAGGCCTCTTGTAGGAGGCGTATCCTTGGGGGCTGTTTGATTTTGATTGTCTTCTTCTTCTTGGAGAATGGAGCAACTTGTAAGGCAGAGGAAGTAGAGGGTCTTCATATACCTCGTCATACTATACTGCCTGAGTTCATTGTTGCATTCCTCTATGCTTTTTGGAGGGATCTGGTCTGCTCCGATGAGTTTAGCGACGATATACTCAAATAGTGATAGAGCCAGATTTTTTTGTGTTGCCGTTTGAGCCGTTGAGGCTGGCGTAGTTTGGACGTTTGACATTCTATGCTTGATACGTAGTAGAGGGCGAACTTTCGTGACAATACTGTACTTAAAGCTGAACGAAGTCGCATTGCGTTAAAAATGTACTCCCCCACTCCCGCCTATGTGTGGCTAGACACCTTAGGCGTGAATAGAGGGACTCTCCCACAGTTATCTTTTCTAGAGCACAAAATTACTGATATTTATTGATATGCCCAAATAGCTGTTATGCAGTTCTTTCGCTCTACCTTGAGGGTGACGTAAGCACCTCACGGCGGGGCGAACTAGTGACCCATTCATGGGTCGGCGGAGGGACCCATGAATGGGGTACTTGACCGACCCATGAATGGGTCACTTGGGCGACCTATGGTGGGTCGGTCAGACGACCTACCGTAGGGTTCTTTTTGGGGGGAGGGAAGGGGCGGATTAGGTGGGGACGGAGCGAGAGGTGAGGGAGGGCTGTCGGTCGGCTTCGGGTGGGGAGATGGTGGGGGCGGGAACTCAAGGGCTGGGGGAGTCGTCGTATCTTTGTCTACGATGAACGAAAAGAATACTATGCTTGTCAATGAGATATTCTACAGCCTGCAGGGCGAAGGGGTACACATGGGGAAGGCCTCCATCTTCATCCGCCTGAGCCGATGCAACCTCCGCTGTAGCTTCTGTGATACAGAGTTTGACTCGGGAGTCGAGATGACTCTGGAGGAGATCCGTGATACCATCGCCGTCTATCCAGGAAGACGCATCATCTGGACGGGCGGAGAACCCACCCTCCAGCTCACCGATGAGGTCGTCGCCTACTTCAAGGCACTCGGCTACTATCAGTCCATCGAGACCAACGGCACACGCCGCCCCCCTCGTGGGCTGGACTACATCACCTGTAGCCCCAAAAGAGAGGCAATGCGCCTCCTGCACCAGAACTTCCCCGAGGGCGTGGGGGAATTCCGTTTCCCGATCGGTCGTGATGTAGATCTCCCTCCTGCCATCAGCGACCTTCCTCCTGCGGGGGCGTACCTCGTGAGTCCGATCTTCGTCGGAGAGACGCAGGGCGATGTCGACCGTGAGGCGGTAGAGCTCTGTGTGAAGTACGTCCTAGAGCATCCCGAATGGCAACTGAGCCTACAGATGCACAAGCTTATCCACATCCCTTAGTCACTACATCCACATGCCCTCGCTTCGTCACGGACTGCATGCCCTCTTCCTCATCTTCCTCCTCGCCTCGTGTGCCCCTTCGGTGCTGCGTGAGGCTGAGGAGGCGAAGCGTGCTGGGGCATACCATCGTGCCGAGCAGCTCTATAAGCGTCTCTATGCGAGTACTCCACGTAATAAGGCGGGGGATAAAGGGCGCTTTGCCTACGAAGCGGGGATCGCAGCCCTAGAGGCAAGGCGATACGCTGCAGCACTGAACCTTCTGAGGGCAGCGGAGCGCCTACATATCCCCGACAGCCTGCTTCGAGAGCCCCTAGAGCGGGTGCGCTTATCCACCGAACCGGCCTCGATGGCGGGGCATGTGGGGACTTCTCCCTACGAGGTGCGCCCCTTCGAACCGCTGCGCTCGGCCTACAGCGACTATGGGGTCACGTACAGCGCAGATGGGAAGACCCTCCTCTTCGGAAGCAACAGAAGGCGCTACGGAGCGAAGAAGGACGATTTGCCTGTCACGGGTGAGCCCCTAGGTGCGCTCTATTCACTGAGCCAGCGTGCCGATGGATCGTGGGCGGTGCGTTCCGATAGCCTCAGGGGGCTGAGCCTTCCGAGAGTAGAGCTGGGTGCGCCAAGCCTCAGCCCTGATGGGAGAAGGCTCTACTACAGCATGGTCGGCTTCGATCGGGGAAAGCGCAATGTCCCGAAGATCTATGTCTCGGAGCAAGGGGAGCGGGGCGAGTGGCGAGAAGGTCGGGAGCTCCGTCTCTTCGCCGACAGCACGATCCTCGTAGCTCATCCTTCGGTGAGCCCTTCGGGGCATGTGCTCTTCTTCGTCAGTGATGCCCCTAGAGGACGAGGGGGTAAAGACCTCTATCAAGTGCGCCTCGATGGCGGGCGTGTCGGAGAGCCCTTCCCCCTAGGCGCTGAAGTCAATACCTCGGGGGACGAACTCTTCCCCTACGCCGAGTCGGACAGCGTCCTTTACTTCTCGTCGGATAGACCTGGCGGATTGGGTGGGCTTGATATCTATCGGGCGGTCTTATCCCCCGAAGGGGTGTATCGGGTGACACCCCTTCCTGCTCCGATCAATAGCCCTTCGGATGACCTAGCCTTTGCCCCGAGCCCCGTCCCCGATGCGTGGCCTCGTGGGGAAGGTGAAGACCTTGCCGAAGTGGGACTTTTCGCTTCAGCAAGGGACGATGCTCGGGGTCTCCCACATCTGTATGAGTTCCGTAGGGCGAAGGTCACGACGACGATCACGGGGCTTGTCCTCGATCGGGAGGGTGAGCCCATCCCAGGAGCTACGATCCGTCTGGTGGGCAATCATGCCGAGGAGATGGAGCGAGTAGTCACGACGGATGGGGAGGGTGCCTTCCGTCTCCCTGCCCGCTCAGCTACGGAGTATGTCATGCTGGCCTCTGCACCGAACTACCTCAATCAGTATGTGCGTCTCAGCACCGATCCAAGTCAAGAGAGCGAAACCTATTCGGTGGAGTTCTACCTCGCCTCCCGTGTCGCTGTTGAGCAGCTCAGGGAAGTGCACTATGCCTTCGATAGGTCGGACGTCTTGCCGGAGAGTGAGCCCACACTTCGTATGCTCTACAAGCTCCTCACCGACAATCCTGAGGTGTCTATCCGCCTCCTCGCCCATACCGACCGACGTGGACCTGCGGGCTACAACCTTCGCCTCTCACAGCGCCGAGCAGAGGCGGTCGTCCGCTACCTTACTGAGCTCGGGATCGCACCAGAGCGTCTCCGAGCAGAGGGCTATGGGAAGTCTCGCCCCTATGTCGTCTCCCGACGGACAGCTGAGGCTCATCCCTTCCTGCCAGCGGGGAGCGTGCTGACGGAGGACTTCATCGCCCAGCTCGCTTCTCCCGAGGAGCAGGCCATCTGTGATCAGCTCAATCGGCGGACGGAGTTCCAAGTCATCGACTCGGAGTAGACCCTTCTCTCCCGACCCATATATACACGCCGTGGGGCAGTCTCCAGCTAGAGGAGACTGCCCCACGGTGTATATGGAGTCTGGCTAGAAACGGTAGCTGAGAGAGAGGGTCGTCATACGCCCATTGCCCTGGACGTACTCAGCGTCACGGGCGACGAGCTGTGACTGGACGGGGTAGTAGCTCGTGTTGAGGAGGTTCTCGACACCTACCCCGAAGGTGAAGTGTCCCAGAGCATAGCTAGCCTGTCCACTTACGAGGGTGACGGGCTGGACGGGACCTTCGGCCTCTTGGTAGTCGTTCCCTCCTGGGGTGGCGGGGGCGAACCGAGCACGTCGACCCGTATGTAGTCCGTAGAGTCGGAGGGATAGCGCCTGGATCGGGCGGTAGGTCACATGAGCGGTGACCTTCAGCGGAGGGATGGACTGCCCAGACATGTAGGTAGACCAAGCTCCCTTACTCGTCTCCTTGTAGCCCTCCAGAGCAGAGAAGGTAGCTCCTACGGAGAGCTTAGGGCTGAGTGTGGCATCAGCAGAGAGCTCGACGCCTAGGATACGCTGGGGGGATCGGTCTACGACCCAGAAGCCACTCTCACTCTTGAGGTCGCTCCCGAGGGCAGCATAGGTATAGTAGACAGCTCCCTGGAGATCTAGGCGTGTCCCCTCACCGAAGAGATGCTCCAGAGGAGAGTAGAAGCCCAGTTCATAGTTGTGCGTACGTACGGGGTCGGTCTCGATCTTACCGAGGACATCGGACTTAGCTGAGCGTAGGGTGCGCCCTAGGTCATAGATCGAGAAGCCTTGGGAGTAAGCGAAGTAGGGCTGGAATGAGCGTATGCCGTTGTAGGTCAGCCCAGCGTTCACCGACAGATTGCGATAGCGTAGGGTCCCGCCAGAGACGTGTATCTGAGGGTCTGTCTTACGCACACGCAGTACGTCGTAGTCGGGGACTTGGACATTGATCCAGTCGTAGCGTGCACCAGCCTTGAGGGTGAAGCGATCGGCCAGGTTCAGCTTACCTTGGGCGAAGGGTGCATAGTTATACGCCTTGAGTTCGGGTACCCAGTATCTTCCGTCGACGAGTGGTTGGCTGGTCTTGTCGAGGAGGAAGTCTACGCCATAGAGGAGATGGAGGGTCGTCTCACTGGCTAGACGAAGGCGGGAGAGGAGCTGTGCCCGTGCACCCGTCTGTAGCGCCTTGGTCAGTGCCTGCCCACTGGTCTCCTCCCAGCGAGGGCTCTTAGGATTGTGCTTGCGGTAGTCGGTGACGACCTTGACACCACGAGCGAAGAGCGATACTTCGAGGTCTGTGTGGCTGAATAGCTCCTGAGAGGTCAGCTTGATATAGGCATTGTGGTTGTGGGGTATCCCTTCGGGTATGGCTTCTGCAGGTTGCTTCCCTGGCACACCGATACGGGGCGATACGAGGTACTTCCCTCCTGATGCGATGAGCGGACTCTGCTGCTCAGAGCGGAAGAGATTGTACATCGCCTCGAGGTGGGTACGCTCACTGAAGGCATAGCCGAACTTCACCAGAGCATTCAGACTCTTCGTGTCTCCCAGCCCGTAGCGTGGTGAGAGGTAGACACCACCAGCGCTGATAGGCGAGCCTGTCTGAGTGAAGGTACCGCTAGCCAGATAGCTGAAGTCTCCGACCTCGCCATAGATCTGACCGCCAGCTCGGTAGCCTGAGGTCTTCTCCGAAGTCTTGAAGAAGTTGTGATCGGTATAGGCAAGGGTAGCCATCCCGCCTAGGGGGCGATGCTCCTTGTTCTGCTTGGTGATGATGTTGATGATCCCCCCATTGGCCCCATTCCCGAAGATCGCTGTAGCGCCCTTGATCACCTCGATACGCTCGACGGCGGAGGGATCAATGGTGCGTAGGTCTCGGCTAGTAGCACGGAGAGGGGTGGACTGAGGGATGCCGTCGATGAGGACGAGGATGCTACGCCCACGGAGGGTATTGTAGCGCTCGTTGACGGAGTTCCCCGTGGGAGGTACGCCAGGGACGAAGTAGCCGACGATCGCCTGCATATCAGGTAGGATCTGGCTCATCTCTTGGATCTGCTTGGCAGAGATGATGGTGATGCTAGCAGCAGCATTCTGCTTGACCTCGGGCATGCGTGTCCCGACGACAGTGACCCCATCGAGGGTGCGGTCGGTAGCCTCGGTCTGTGCTAGGGCGGGTAGGCTCATACTTCCTAGTACGAGCATGAGGGATAGATGTCTGGATATCATGAAGTCATCAGTATAATGAAGGGTCATACCCCGCTTCTCTTAGCTTTGAGAGGGCATGACTAGGGAATACCTCCTAAAGCAGGAGGGATGTGCAAAAGTACGTAAATGCGATGCTCCAGATTCGTAAGTCCCAAATTTCCCTACATATAGGTAGATCCCGCCCGTGGGACTACGAAGTCATCTACCTACAAGCGTGGAGGGGATAAAAGAAGATCGCCCCATCCAGCGGATGAGGCGATCTAGATGCTTAGCACCCCGAGCCATCGAGGCTACAGGCGGCACCTTCCAGGGGCGAGCGACTCTGCAGTCCTGCCTCTTCGGGTGAGAGGGTCACGGAGCCATCTTCGAGGACGAAGCAGGGGATGCCCACGGCTCCTCGCTTCTTAGCTTCGTCGAAGAGGGATAGGTGATCCCTTAGCTTCAGGAAGGCCTTCAACTCCCGTACATCGAGGCCGAAGTCGATGATCTCATAGCGTGCGTCCCCTTGGACCTGCTCCCAGACGTGGGTGCAGTCGGGGCAGGAGGCTACTCCATAGATCTTGATCATAGTGCTCTAGTGCTGAGGGCTTACTTCTCTACGGGGAGACCTTCGGAGACCCAGTTGAGGTAGCCTCCTTCCATCTCTACGACCTTGAAGCCACGGGACTGCATCAGCGTGGCGGCTGCATGGCTACGCTTGCCACTACGGCAATAGATGTAGTGGGTGCGCTCTTTGTCGAGCTTCTCCAGCCCTTCGAGGAAGGTCTTGTCGCTCAGCCAGTCGAGGAGGATAGCTCCCTTCAGGTGACCTTCGGCGAATTCGGAGGGTCGGCGCACATCGAGGATGACAGCGGTGCTGTCTGCCTGAGCAGCGGCGATGAACGCCTTAGGAGCAAGGAGTTGGATAGGCTCGTCGGTAGCAGATCCCGAGCAAAGGCCCAGGGTAGAGATGAGGGTCATGATCAGATGTTTCATATGAATGGCGGGTGATGATATGGCGGGGGAAGTACGTGTGCTTCCCCCCTCTTTCTGTCTGCAAAGGTCGATATTTCCCCCGAGATACGCATCGGAGGGCGGTTAAGGACTTAACGGAAGACTTTTGGGGGTCGAAGGGAAGGGTTCCTTTACCTCCTCTTGAATAGGTTCTGGGGAAGGGATAAAAAGTGACCCACGGTGGGTCGCCGAAACGACCTACTGTAGGTCGTCGATGCGACCTACCGTGGGTCGTCTTGACGACCTACAGTAGGTTTTTTCGGCGATCTACGGTAGGGTTGTTTTTTGGGTACGCTAGCCCGCTCAGCAAGCAGGCTGTCGCAAGGTGGGGTGCTGAGGCAAAAAGCCACGAGAAAGAGGGCGGTGGGCGAAGGACAAAAGAATAGGTCCCGCTCCGACGAAGTCGTCGGGGCGGGATCTTGCTATTTCTTTGGAGGGAAGGCGGGCAGCGAAGGGCTGAGACCTAGGGAACTCGCCTAGGCTACCCGAGGGAGGTGGATCACTTCGTGATGAGGGACTTCGAGGTGCTGAGGAACTCGATGACGTGGCGAACTTCAGGGCCGTCGGGTACCTGCTCCTTGATTTGAAGGATGGCGTCGTAGAGGCTGATCTTCCCGTTGAAGACGAGGCGATAGGCCATGGCTAGATGACGCTGAGTACGCTCGTCGATGCCTCCCGCCTTGGAGAGCATCCCGGCATGGATACCTGCGTAGACGGCGGGATTGTCCTTGACGGTGATGTAGGGAGGTATGTCTTCGCCGAAGCGACAGCCCGTGAGGATGAACGCTAGATCACCGATGCGACACTGGGGCTTGGCCGTGACATTGCTACTGAAGATCGCCTTAGATCCGATGGTGCAGTCACAGGCGATCTTCACCGCATAGCCGAAGACATTGCGATCGCCGATCAGGCAGTTGTGCGAGATGTGGGTCCCCTCCATCAGGATGTTCTCACTGCCGATCTGGGTCGCTATGTCCCTGCGAGAAGCTCGGCTGATGACGACATTCTCACGGATGACATTGCGGTCGCCGACGATGAGGGTCGAGGGCTCTCCCTGCCAGGTGAAGTCCTGAGGAGAAGCTCCGAGGACAGCGTTCTGGTAGATGGTATTCCCCTGACCAATACGGGTGCCGTTCATCAGGCTGACGTGGGGATATATAGTGCAGTCATCACCGACGACTACATCGTCCTCGATATAGGCGAAGGGGTAGATCTTCACACGCTCTCCGATCTTAGCACCAGGAGCTATATAGGCTTGTGGACTGATCATTGTAGTAGGGATCATAGGGTGTTAGTGAGCGCCTCCACCGAGGGCGTTGTATAGGTTGACGACAGCCTGCATCTTGCTGAAGCTATCCCGCACTTGGGAGAGTTGGGCTTGAAGGAGCGCTTGCTGGGCGGTGATGACCTCGAGGTAAGAGGAGGTCTTCCCCGTCTTGAAGAGGGTCTCGACGATCTCTACATTCTTCTGGAGACTCTCTACCTGGAGGGCTTCAGCCTTGACCTTGGCCTCAGAGGCTTGGTAGAGGGCAAGGGCATTGCTCACCTCAGCACCGGCGTTGTAGAGGCTCTGCTGGAAGGCAAGGCGTGCCTTCTCCTCTTCGGCCTCTGCGACACGGAGGCCAGCGACGAGTTTGCCCCGAGTGAAGATGGGCTGGGCAAGCGAGCCAAGGGCCGAAGCGATGAACTTCATCGGATTGGACACCGCCTGTCCAAGGGCTCCCGTCCAGCCGGCATTCCCGCTGATGGTCAGCGAAGGGTAGAAGGCCGAGCGAGCGCTATTCGTCTGGTAGTAGCAACTAGCCAGAGCCATCTCCGCCACACGTACATCGGGGCGAGCTGAGAGGAGTTGAAGGGGGACGCCGACAGCGAAGCTCGTAGGGAGCTGCTGCGCTTCAAGCGTCGAGCGGCTATAGGAGCGGGGCGACTCTCCGAGTAGGAGTGCCAAGGCATTCTCCGTCGTGGTGATCTGGCGCTCAATCTCGGGGATCGAAGCCTCTACCTGGTGGAGGTTAGCTCGGGCAGACTGCACGGAGGACTCCATGGTGCGACCGAAGTCCTTCTGCGCCTGCATTACCTCGAGGGTGTGGGCAGCAAGGGTAGCAGCCGTTCGGCTAAGCTGGAGCTGGCGGTCGAGCATCATGAGGGTGTAGTAGCTGTTCGCCACATTTGCGATGACTCGGCTACGCACGAGCTGCTGGTAGGCTTGGGCTCGTAGGAGCTGAGCCTGAGTAGAGCGTGAAGTATTGAGGAGCGAACCGGAGAGATCTACCTGCCAGCTGGCTTGTACAGGGAGGGTATAGCTGTAGGTCGCGGGCATATCCTCCGTCTTGCTTGCCGAGATCGACGGGGCGAGGGAGAGCGAGGGGAAGAAGGAGAGACGGGCGGACTTGAGCTGTGCTTCGGCTTGCTGAGCAGAGAGATTAGCCGAGAGGAGATCGACATTCTGCTGGAGCGCCTTCTCGATGAGTGCCTGTAGGGATGCATCGGTGAAGAGCGTGCGCCAGGGCGTCTGACCAAACGAGGAGGTATAGCTACTCAGCGTGTCGATCTGGTCGCCACGGTAGATGGAGGTATCTACCGTGGGACGCTGGTACTTCTTGTAGACGCCACAGCCCGTGAGGGTGAGGCTGAGGGCGAGGAGAGGGAGGCTATGCTTGAGCGTCATCTTGTGATTCGGTCTTGGAGGTGTTGGAGAACTGAAGGACTTCACCCGAGGGCTTCGAAGTGATGATGTCGTCGAAACGTAGGGGCTTGAACCGCTCCTGTAGGCTCTGGAAGACGACGAAGAGGGCTGGGACAATGAAGATCTGCAGGATCATCCCGATCAGCATCCCTCCGACGGTACTTGCCCCGAGGGTAGAGTTCCCATTGGCGCCGACACCGCTAGCGAACATCAGTGGTAGGAGCCCTACGATCATCGCTAGCGAGGTCATCAAGATCGGGCGAAGACGAGCCACAGCCCCGAGGATAGCACTCCACGTGAGTGCCATACCCGTGCGTCGGCGGTCTAGGGCGAACTCTACGATCAGGATGGCATTCTTTGCCAAGAGGCCGATGAGCATGATCAGGGCGATCTGCATGTAGATATTGTTCGTGTGCCCGAAGATATTGCCGAAGAGGAAGGCTCCTGCTAGGCCGAAGGGGATGGAGAGGATGACGGAGAAGGGCAGGAGGTAGCTCTCATACTGAGCGCTCAGGATGAGGTAGACGAAGAGCAGACAGAGACCGAAGATCAGCGCTGTCGTATCCGAAGACCCTTGCTCCTCACGAGTAAGACCTGCGTAGTCGTAGCCGTAGCCTGCAGAGAGCGTCGTACTGGCTACTTCGGAGACAGCCTTCAGGACGTCCCCCGTGGCATAGCCTGGTGCAGGCGAAGCCATCACGTCGATCGAGGTGTAGAGGTTGAAGCGGTTCACGCTCGCAGGGCCATAGACCTTCTCGGTGGTGATGAAGGAGGTGATAGGTGCCATCTCGCTCGTACCCGTACGTATATAGATATTGCTCAGTGCATTGATGTCGAGGCGCTGCTCGGGCGAAGACTGCAGGAGCACACGGTAGAGCTTACCGTAGCTGTTGAAGTTCGCTACGTACATCCCCCCGAAGTATCCCTGTAGGGTAGAGAGGATGGCTTGGGGCGTAGTGCCTGCACGCATCGCAGAGGCTACATCGACATCGATGACGTACTGAGGGAAGCTAGGATTGTACTGCGTCATAGCGTAGGCTACCTCAGGGCGAGCGTTGAGTGCTGCTAGGAACTTCTGCGTCTCGGCGAAGAACTTATCCAGAGCACCGCCCGACTTGTCGAGCATCGTCAGCGAGACGCCTGATGCCATCCCGTAGCCAGGGACCATAGGAGGCGTCATGGCGAGCACCGAAGCATCCTTGATCGTCGCTCCGTAGGCGAAGAGCTTACTAGCTACTTCGCTCGTCGAGCTCTTGCGCTCTCCGAAGGGCTTCATGCGGATGAACATCGAGCCATAGTTAGAGCCT
>ERZ772874.539-NODE-539-length-20232-cov-4.520196_pt1 | contig 20232 bp, 17 predicted proteins | sample MGYA00580586_ERZ772874 | MGnify/ENA primary metagenome ERZ772874 (study PRJEB29015, sample SAMEA2737952) | human oral metagenome | biome: human oral; feature: human-associated habitat; material: dental | place: China | collected 2154 ... | reverse complement strand
CTTGAACGAGAAAACGGGCTGCATGTCCTCGCGCTTGAGCAGTACCCGGTTGCCCAGACGGGCCGACAGTGCCGGTGCGGGATCCAGCGGCGTTTCTTCCGCCACTTCGTAGACGCGGGCGTTCAGGATCCGTTTCAGGTACTCGATGGACATGGGCAGAGGAACAGGCTGGGATAAAGGAATGCGGTCCCTATAATACGGCGCTTTTGCTGCACTCCTTTCGGGCGGCGTGAGACCCTGCCATGGTCCCGCTGCCCGGCCGCCGGGCCATTTCAATGCTCCAGACACTTCTCGACCAGGCGCTGACCTGGTTTGCGCTGCCCAAGAACGGGCTGGTCACCGTCTTCGTGGTGGCGCTCGTCTCGGCCACCTTGCTGCCGCTGGGTTCCGAACCCGCCGTTTTTGCTTACGTCAGCATGCGGCCCGACCTCTTCTGGCTGGCCATGGTGGTGGCTACCGCCGGCAACACGCTGGGGGGCGTCATCAACTACTGGATGGGGCGTGGTGCCAAGCATGTCATGGCGCCCGACCGTCAGACCCATTACCTGAAATGGTTCGAGCGCCTGGGCCCGCGTGCGCTGCTGTTTTCCTTCCTGCCCGCGGTGGGTGATCCGCTGTGTGCCGTGGCCGGCTGGCTGCGCCTGCCGCTGGCTCCTTCCATCCTGTGGATGGCACTGGGCAAGTTCCTGCGCTACGTGTTCATGACCGGCATGCTGATGTGGGTGCCCGACAGCTGGTGGGCCTCGCTGAAGGGACTTTTCTGAGGCTGAATCATGAATGCCCGGTGTTCATGTGATGAATGAAGCCCGTTTTTGCGGTGCACCCCGTTCGGGTGTCTCTTTCATCCGACAGACGGGGGCTGGCAGGGGATCGGTGCAGCCCCGGGCTTGCTGCACTGCAGGGGCGACAAACGGCTTCATTCGGGGAAGAAGCGGTATCTGGCGCACGGCCTGCGGGCCTTTTTCACGGATTTTCCGGGGCCGACTTCAGGGCTTTGCTGCGTTGCAGCATGTTATTTGATTCGTGAATATGGGTTATTGATAGGCGGGGGTTGTCGTTGTCGGGGCGATACAGCATTCTCTGCGCTGAGCCCCTTTCTTGCACGTCCTTTCCGTTTCGGAGCTTCCGGAAATGCCCCCCCACACGTCGGCCACGCTGCCCGCAGATGCAGCTGTGGTTCAATCCGCCCCGACAACCCCGTCTGCATCGTACAACGCAGAGCGCCTGGCCATCGTCAAGCTCATGGCGGTGATGACTGCCCTGGCCGTTGCCCTCATCGTCGTGGTCACCACCTGGTTCACCGAGCTGAATGCCATCTCGGGCATGATGGATGACTTCTGGGCCCATGCCCGCACCAAGGTCATCGGCGGTGGCATCGGCATCGGCGTATTGGCCATTGCCATGGTCTCCACCTGGGTGAAGCTCGTCAAGCGTCTGGCGCGCGTCGACTGGATCGACTGATCGACGGTCGGCACGCCTGCCGCCTGTTTCCTGAGGGACGGCGTGCCTGTCGTTCCCGTCCGACCTGACACAACCTGCCATCTCTGTCACGCTTCTTGCGTTTTGTGTTGGGCTGTGCGGCATGGGCGCAACGTTTCCATGAAAGAATGCTGCAGCAAGCCTTTCCATTGCGCGCAGCATCATGACTGAATTTCGCTCGTTCCTCGCCCGCCGCGTTCGCGTCGGGCAGTCTGCTGCCACGTCCGTGGTGGCCCATCCCGCAAGAATCCCTGTTTCCAGCCACCCTGGCTTCGCCCGGCCCGGTCCACGGCGCGCCGGCTGGCTGGTGCTGTCTGCCGCCATGCTGATGCTGGGCTGTTCGGCCGCCGGCAGTGGTGACGCCGGCACGGTTGGCGCTGCTGGCGGAGGCGGAGCAGGGAGCAGTGGTGGGGACTCTTCCGTCTCCGCCGTCACCGGTACCAAGGGTTGCACCACGCTCCTGGCCAAGCACAAGCAGCGTCGGCTCAAGTCCATCGACACCCAGGCGGGCGCGGGGCAGGGCGTGCCCGATCTGCCCCGGCCGAAGAAAGGCCTGCCGGAGGCCGATCCGGCCTACGGCAACTGCGTGGTGCGCGTCACCGATCACGCCGAGGAGAAGCTGGCGCGCTTTGCCCGGCACGACTACTCCCGCCGCCAGGCCTTCAATGCCGATGGCAGCCGCATCCTCATCGGTGCCAACGACGGCACCTGGCACCTGTACGACGGCAACACGCTGGAGTATGTGGAAAGGCTCTCCAAGCCGGCTGGCGATGCCGAGTTGCAGTGGCACCCCACCGATCCCGACCTGCTGTACTTCATGCCCGCCAACGGCCTGGGCATGATGCTCTACGAGCTGAACGTGAAAAACGGCTCGGTACGCGAGGTGGCAGACTTCGGCGACCGCCTGAAGAAGATCTGGCCCGGCGCGGCCGCGGCCTGGACCAAGGCCGAAGGGGCGCCTTCGGCCGACGGTCGCTACTGGTGCTTCATGGTGGACGATGCCGAGTGGCACTCGCTGGGCGTCTTTGCCTGGGACCTGAAGGAAGACCGCATTCTGGGCAAGATGGACACCAAGGGGGACCGGCCTGACCACGTGAGCATGAGCCCCGGCGGCAAGCGCTGCGTGGTCTCGGGCGACACCGAGGGCGTGGGCACTCGCGCCTGGACGCTGGACTTCAAGAACTATACCCAGCTGCACCACAAGTCCGAGCACTCCGACATTGCCGTGGACGGGAAAGGGCGCGATGTCTATGTCTCCATCGACTATCAGAGCCCCGACGGCGACGTCTTCATGACCGACCTGGAAACCGGCAAGCGCACGACGCTCTTCAAGACCTACCTGGATCACAGCGCCACCGCGCTGCACTTCTCGGGGCGGGCCTTCAAGAAACCGGGCTGGGTGCTGGTCTCCACCTACGCGGCCGATGGCAAGCGTCAGTGGCTGCATGAGAAGCTGATGGCCGTGAGCCTGACGCCCAACCCCCAGGTGAAGGGGCTGGCCTACCATCATGGCGCCTACAATGGCTACTGGACCGAGCCGCAGGCCACCGTCAACCCCGATTTCACCCGTGTGCTGTTCAACTCCAACTGGGGCTCGCGCAGCGACACCGACATCGACAACTACATGGTGGTGCTGCCCAAGGACGCCCTGGACTGACCTGCCTTTGCCGGATCAAGCATGACTGACAACCGCCCCCTGGAAGCCCCCGATTGCCCGCTCTGCCATCCAGCGGGGGAAGACGTTCTCTGGCAGGACGAGCGGCTGCGCGTCATTCACGTGGGAACTGAAGCGGGGCAGCCCGCCTATTTCCGGATCATCTGGCGGCAGCATCTGCCCGAGATGACCGATCTGTCCGATGCCGACAGGCTGTATCTGTGGCGCGTGCTGTCGGTGCTTGAAGATGGCGTGCGCCGTCATTTCCGGCCCGCCAAGGTGAATCTGGCCAGTTTTGGCAACCAGGTGCCGCATCTGCACTGGCACATCATCGGTCGCTGGCCGTCCGACCCGCAGTTTCCGGGATCGGTCTGGTCGCCGGTCTTGCGTCCGGCTGACAGTGAAGAGCACCGTGCCGTGGCGGAACGGGTCTCGGCAGCGCTGCCGGCCTTCCGAAGCTGGCTGACCGGGGCGCTTTCTGCGTGAAATCTCCATGGGGGCCCGGCCTTTGGCGCGGGCCCTTCAGGATCAGTTGGCTTCCAGGCAGCGATAGAGCAGCGGGCCATCCACCACTTCATTCACGCCGCTGGCAGGCACCAGGCCGGCAATGATGGCCTCGTTGCGCTTGCTGTGCCACGAGAAACCCTGATGACGCGGCGACAGGGCGTCGGACGTGACATAGCGCGAGCCCGAGGCGGCAGGGCCTTCGTGCAGCGTGTATTCCTTGTTGCCGAACTTCAGCTCCACCACGGCATCGCCGGGCTGGTTGTCGGGCGGCATCTTGTAGACAGCCTGCACTTCCTCGGTGCGCACCAGACCCAGTGCCTGGGCTTCCTTGGTCGGCACGCAGCTCATCGTCATCGTGGCGGTCACTTCCAGGTTGCTGGCCGGTGCCGGGGCCGGGGCGGTCTGGGCAGCAGCCGGTGCAGCGGCCTCTTTCGTGGTGGTCGAGGCGCTGTCCTTCGACGAGGGCAGGTGGCTGCAGGCAGCCAGCGCCAGGCCGGCCAGCAGGGCAGCAGCCTGCAGCGGCAGGCGGGACAGGGCCGGCTGGTTGCCGGCGGCGGAAACGTGTTTCGACATGGAATGCAACTCCTGGTGAGTGCTGGCGAAGGAAGGAACCCTGGCGGCCAGGTGACGCGCCACTGGACACACAATATCGAGGCCGCCGGAAAACAGCAACGGCCGATGGTCTGCCGCCGATGACCGACGGGCGAGAACGTATCGGCCCACGCCAATCGGGTACCATCACAGGATCGGCGTGGGCCTGGCCCCGTCTGAAGATTATCAGAGTCTGCCCGGCAGGCACTGTTCAACAACCCGGTGTTGCAATCCCGTCATCATGGCTGGCCTGGCCCAGAATACCCCGCTTCCCACCAACATCGTTGTCCACCAGCGCTCGCGCGAGCTGGGCGTGGACTTCAGTGACGGCTCCGCGTTCCGCTTCAGTTTCGAGTTCCTGCGTGTCAACTCGCCCTCGGCCGAGGTGCAGGGCCATTCGCCCGACCAGGCCGTGCTGCAGTACGGCAAGCGTGAAGTCCTGATCACCGAGATCGAGCAGGTGGGCAATTACGCCATCCGCCCGGTCTTCAGCGATGGCCACGGTTCCGGCATCTATTCCTGGGACTATCTCTACCAGCTGGGCAAGGACCAGGACGTCCTCTGGAAGGACTACCTGGCGCAGCTTGAGGCCCGGGGACTCAGCCGCGACGGCAACGCCGAACCACCGCCACCCAAGCACCACGGCGGCGGCTGTGGGGGTGGCGGCGGCTGTGGCAGTGGCGGCTGCGGCGGCTGATCCTGTACCCGCTCCCTCTTGCGTCCGGCCGCTGCCGGGGCAATCTCAGGCCCCGCGGCGTGCCGCTTCCGGGTGAAGGCACGGCTTCTCACCCGCAGACAAAAACACCATTCACGGAGGCTTTCATGCCCGACACCCACGAGAAAACCCACTTTGGCTACCAGCAGGTCGATGCCACCGAGAAGGCTGGCCGGGTGCGTGGCGTGTTCGATTCGGTGGCCAGCCGCTATGACCTGATGAACGATCTGATGTCGGGCGGTCTGCACCGGCTCTGGAAACACTTCACCGTGGGGCAGGCAGCCCTGCGCCCCGGCATGAAGGTGCTGGATCTGGCCACTGGCAGTGGCGACCTGGCCCGTGCCATGGCCAAAAAGCCTGGCGTCGAGGTCTGGATGACCGACATCAACGCCGCCATGCTGGCCGTGGGGCGTGACCGGGCGCTGGATGACGGCCTGACCGTCCCCACCGTGCAGTGCGACGCCGAGAAACTGCCGTTCCCCGACAAGAGCTTCGATCGTGTGACGCTGGCCTTCGGCCTGCGCAACATGACCCACAAGGAAGAGGCCCTGAAGGAGATCCATCGCGTCCTCAAGACCGGCGGCAAGGCACTGGTGCTGGAATTTTCCAAGGTCTGGGAGCCGCTGCGCCGTCCCTACGACGCCTTCTCCTTCGGCGTGCTGCCCCTCATCGGCAAGGTCGTCGCCCACGACGCCGAGAGCTATCGCTACCTGGCCGAATCCATCCGCATGCACCCCGACCAGGAAACCCTGGCCCAGATGTTCCGTGACGCCGGCTTCGGTCAGGTGCGCTACTTCAACATGACCGCCGGCGTGGTGGCCCTGCACCAGGGCGTGCGGCTGGACTGATTCCGGGCCTGCCGCCCGGTGGCCCGGCCGCTCTGCACAAACGGGCGTTGTGGTTTTCCGTTTCCTGTTGTATTTTGGCGGACCGCCCCCATCTACGGCGGAGGTCACACCACACATCGTGTTTTCATGCACGTTGGGTGGTCGATCCGGGCAGATGCCCGGTAGATGGTGGCAAAAGCCTGGCCGAGCCCTCGGCCCCCGGGAAGACGCCCATTTTCAGCCTTCCCCAGTTTCCCCGTTGCCCAACCACACATTCGCTTGGACAGAGGAACTCACATGAAAAAATTCCTGATGATGCTGATGGTCGTGCTGGCCAGCTCGGTCATGCTCTTTACCGACAGCGCCGAAGCCGCCCGGATCGGTGGAGGCCGCAGCATCGGTCGCCAGAACAGCACCATTCAACGTGCCGCGCCGGCCCAGCAGAACAACGCCATGGCCAACAACCGGCAACAGCAGGCTGCCCAGGCCAACAACGGCCGTCGGCCCGGCTTCGGCATGGGCCTGCTGGGCGGTCTGGCCGCCGGTCTGGGCCTCAGCGCCCTGGCCTCGGCCTTCGGCCTGGGTGAAGGCTCCGGTGTCTTCCTGCTGATGCTCCTGCTGGCGGGTCTGGCCATCTTCGCCTTCCGCATGTTCGGCAAGCGCCTGCAGCAACAGCAGCAGGCACAGGCGGCCGGCAGCGGCGCACCGTTCGCCGGCAACCTGCGTGACGCCTTCAACAACAGCGCCAAGCCGGGCCAGAACGACATGTTCCGCCAGAACAGCAACGCCGGTGGCCTGTTCAGCCAGACGCCGGCTGCCGGTGCGGCTCAGGCGCCTGCTGCTGCTGACCCGACCGTCAGCGGCTACACCGCTGCCATGCAGGTGCCCGGCGGTTTCGACACCGAAGCCTTCGTGCGCCAGGCCAAGGTCCAGTTCGTGCGCCTGCAGGCTGCCTTCGATGCCCGCAACGCCGACGACCTGCGCGAATTCACCTCGCCCGAGATGTTTGGCGAGCTGAACATCGACATGATGCAGCGCGGCAGCACCCCGCAGACCACCGAAGTGGTCGAGCTGAACGCCGAACTGACCGGCATGCACCAGGAAGGCCCCATCCTGGTGGCCAGCGTGCTCTTCAGCGGCCTCATCCGCGAAGAGCCCAACAGCCCGGCCGAGCCGTTCTCCGAGATCTGGAACTTCCCCCGCCCCGCCTCCGGCGCTTCCGGCTGGGTGCTGGCCGGCATCCAGCAGCCCAACTGATCGGCTGATCGGCACCCAGGCCACGGCGCCCCCAGTCGGCGCCGGGCGGGTTGGGGGCGGCACCTTCACGAAGGTTGCGCCCCTGGCCCCGCCAGACAGACACCCGCCCCACGCGCGCATGCGTCGGGGCGGGTTTTTGTTTCAAGGGGGCCTCGTCATGAATCACACCGCGGGGGCTTCCCTGGCTAAATGCCTGCAGTATCAACGGGTAATTCCGTCCGCTCGTTCGTATCCGTGTCAGGCTGTGCCTTCAAGCTGGGCGCATGCCACCGACAGGAGCAAACAATGAGCAAGACCCCCGACATCCTGAAGAATCCTCTCACCAACAAGGGCACGGCCTTCACCCTGGAAGAGCGCGCCCGGTATGGACTGACCGGCCGGCTGCCGGTGGCCGTGGAGACGCTGGAGCAGCAGGCCGTGCGCGCCTACCGCCAGTACTCCGGCTATGAAAGCGACATCGAGAAGTACGTCTACCTGGACCAGCTGCACAACCGCAACGAGGTGCTCTACTACCGGTTGCTGACTGATCACCTGGTGGAAATGCTGCCCATCGTTTACGACCCCACAGTCGGTGAGGCCATCAAGAAATGGAGCCGGGACTACCGTCGTTCGCGCGCCGTGTACCTGGATGTGAATCATCCCGAGAACGTTCGAGCATCCTTCGAAACGCTGGGGCTGGGGCCCGATGACGTGGACCTGCTGGTGGTCTCGGATGCAGAGGAGATCCTGGGCATCGGTGACTGGGGCGTGAACGGTACCGATATCTCCGTTGGCAAGCTGGCTGTCTACACGGCCGCCGCGGGTATCCACCCTGACCGGGTGATCGCCGTGAATCTGGACGTGGGCACCGACAACGAGCAGCTGCTCAACGATCCCGCCTACCTGGGCAATCGCCATGCCCGTGTGCGTGGCGAACGCTACGAGCGCCTCATCGATACCTATCTGCAGGTGGCCAGTGAAATGTTTCCCCGGGCGCTGTTGCACTTCGAGGACTTCGGACCAGGCAACGCTCGCCGCATCCTGGTGAAGAACCGCGAGCGCTACCGCATCTTCAACGATGACATGCAAGGAACCGGCGCCATCGTCATGGCGGCCGTGATCTCCGGGCTGAAGGTGACGAAGCAGGGCTTTGCCGATCAGCGACTGGTGGTGTACGGCGCGGGTACCGCCGGCACCGGCATGGCCGACCAGATCAGCGCCGCCATGGAACGTGACGGCCTGAGCCGTGAAGAAGCCAGGAAGCGTGTCTGGCTGATCGACATCAACGGTCTGGTGACCGATGACATGCAGGGGTTGCCCGACTACCAGCAGGAATACGCCCGCCCGGCTGCCGAGGTTTCCAGCTGGAAACGGCAGGACGGCAAGATTGGCCTGCTGGAGGTCGTGAAGCAGGTCAAGCCCAGCATCCTCATCGGAACCTCCACCGATCACGGTGCCTTCACCAAGGAGGTGATCGAGGCTCTGTGCGCCGGCGTGGAGCGCCCCATTCTGCTGCCTCTGTCCAACCCCACCGAGCGCATCGAGGTCCTCCCGTCGGACGCCATCCCTTGGTCCGGCGGCAAGGCACTGGTGGCCACGGGCATTCCCGTCGAGCCCGTCAGCTACCAGGGGACGAAGTTCCATATTGGCCAGGGCAACAATGCGCTGCTCTACCCCGGTCTGGGCCTGGGTGTCATCGTTTCGGGGGCGCGGCACGTCACCGACGGCATGCTGCTGGCCGCAGCCCAGGCGGTGGCCGGGCAGGTCAACCCGCAGGAGCTGGGGGCCTCGCTGCTCCCGCCCGTGGACAATCTGCGCGCCTCGTCCGCCACTGTGGCGGTTGCCGTGGCCAAGCAGGCTGTGGCCGAGGGTGTGGCCACCCGCCAGCATGACAACTGGGTGCAGGCCGTGCAGGATGCCATGTGGCAGCCGGCCTATCCGGCCGCTTCATGACAGGTGCGGTCCTGGCGCATGCCTCGTTATCTTCGGATGCCTATAATGGCCGCCAGTTCCGCCCGAGATACCACCATGTTCCAGATTCCGCTCCCCGTTGCCCAGCTGGTGCTGTCGGCCATCAACCACATCACCGGCCAGCAGCCTTGGCTACGTGAACTGCTGGCCAGCCATGCTGGCCACGTGGTGCGCATCCGGGCCTTGCCGCCCACCGCGGGCGGGCAGGGGGGCAAGGCAGCGCCCCGTCCCGCGAAGGCGGGCGCTGCCCCGCGTTCGGCTGCAGCCCCGAAGGTCAGCGCCGAACCGGCATCCGACGAGGGCTTTCTGCGCCCGCCCACCCTGCAGGCCGATGCCCGTATCGGTGTCGACGGCATGCTGACTGTTGTGTCCGGCGAAGAACCGGCCGTGGTGCTGACGGCGCGCCCCACCGTGGATGCGCTTGCGCTCTTTCGGGTGCTGCGCGAAGGCCCGCTGGCCTTGGGCGCCACGCTGCGCATCGAAGGCGATGTGATGCTGGCCCAGGCCCTGGGCGATGTGGCCAAGGCCCTGCACTGGGACGTGGAGGAAGACCTCAGCCAGGTGGTGGGCGACGTGGCGGCTCATCGTGCCGGCCAGTTCTGGCGCGATGCCCGCGTGCACGCCGCAGAGGTTGGCAGCCGGCTGCAGGACGCCCTGGCCGATCACCTGGCTTCAGGAACCGGCGTGCTGGTCTCGCGGCCCGAGTTCGAGGAATGGTCCGATGGCGTGCGCAGCCTGGACCAGCGCCTGGATCGGCTGGAGGGAGCACGCGGGCGTTGAGCGGGGACGGCCAGGTCAGTCCGGGAAAGGTCACCTCACGGTGAACAACGCTCGAAGAGCGCACCTCACGGTGAACAACGCTCGAAGAGCGCCTGAATCTCCCGGGCGTTACCCATCTTTGCTGCCAGGCAGAGCTGCAGCAGAATGCGCGCCTTGCGGGCATCCAGCCAGCCGGATGCGATGAAGTCCAGCGCATCGTCGCCGTCTTCAGGCCTGGCTTCCGTATTGCGCCCCACGTAGCCTTCCGGTACCCGACTGGCGCGCACCACCAGACAACCCTCGCGGCGCGCCAGGGTCAGCGCCGCCCGCATGGGCGCCGGCATGGTGCCGATGCCCGTACCGGCCAGCACCAGCCCCTGGCAGCCCCGTGACTGCAGCCAGGCCACCATGGCCGGGTCGGCATCCACGTGCTGGGGCACGATGCTCACCGGGGGCAGCGTCATCGAGGACGCATCGCCTTCCGGCAGGGCTGGCACGGCAGCCGTGTGCGCCAGCGCCAGTGTTGCAAACTGGCCCTGCAAGCCTGAGGCCGCCAGCGCTGGCTGCCAGCACGGACGGTCCGCCTCCAGCCAGGCCACCGGCTGGCCAAAGCGCTGCGCAAAGGCATCCGTCCTGTTGGCGTGCTGCTTGTACACCGCATCCGCACGCAGCACCCGGCCGCCAAAGCTCACGAACACCCCGCCGATGCCAGCCTGTCGCGCTGCCAGCGCAAAGCGGCAGGCATCGTACAGGTTGGCCGGCCCGTCGGCACTGAGCGCACTGGCCGGCCGCATTGCCCCCGTCAGCAGCACCGGCCGCGTGGCCGGCAGCACCAGCGACAGGAAGAATGCCGTCTCCTCCAGCGTGTCGGTGCCGTGCGTGATGACAATGGCATCGGGCGCCTCGTCACCGCTCAGCCACGCCCGCAGCCGGCCCGCAAGCTGCAACCAGTGCGTCCCGCTCATCTGCTCGCTGGGAATCGAGAAGACCTGCTCGGTGGCCAGCCGCCCCTCCGGTACCAGTCCCGACAGCCCCGGCACGGAATCCAGAATCTGCCCGATGGGCAGCGCCCCCGCCTGGTAGCCGGCCGTGCTGCCCGCCGACGGTGCCACACCGGCAATGGTGCCGCCCGTGCCGATGATCAGGAGCGAAGGGGGAGGGGATGCGGTGGAGGAGGCCATGGGGGAGAGAAGCGATGAATCGGGGGAACGGTAGACAGGGGGCGGCCGGTGCGTGGGTACGGCCCGCATACGGAAGGGAGCACGAACACGAAGACGACCCGCACGCGGAAACGGCCCACACGCGGAAATGGTCGGTACCGATCGCACGGCAAGTGTAGCCCATGGGGTGTGCACTCATTCAGTCCCCGGGCATGGCCGGCACCGCAAGGATGGCCAGGTAAAACCAGGGGGCAAAGAATCGGAAAGTGACAGGTGCTGGCTACACTCGAAGAATCTGGCGTCTGGTCGGTAGCGGCGAAACAAGACCGCCTTTCTACCCCCAGATTCCCAGGTGAACGTGAGCAGCCCATCAAGATGCTGCCACCGAGGAAGACAGCGGCCACCCGCGCGGCCGACTGCCTGCCCGTAAAGCCACAGACAGGGGGCGACACCATGCGACAAGACCAGACCGACACCCGCGCCGAAACCGCCGCATCGGCCAGCAGGGCACGTTCCCCGCTGGGCGGCTGGTGGATATCCCTCGTCTACGGCCTGGTGCCCTCGGTCCTGGTCCTGACCCCCATCGACGGACGCCTGGGCCAGGTCAGCACCACCTCCATCGCCGGCGTGCTGGTCTATCTTGCCTTCACCCTGCTGCTGCTGCGCCAGTCCGCCCGCAACCGCATCGATGAACCCATCTGGTTCATCGTGCTGCTCTTTGTCTTTGCGGCTGCCATCCTGCTGTTCGGCAGGGGGGTGGCGGAGTGGTTGGGGGTGTGAGGCACGTCCGAGTGAAGAGCTGAACACACAAGTGTCATGCACGGATGGGTGAGACATCGGCCTTCATGCCGCCCCGCGCCAGCTCCACAAACCCCCGCAGGTAATCCACCTCATCCTCGCCCTCCCGGAACCCCAGGAAGATCTGCTTGGCCACGCCGTGGGGGCCCAGGCGCAGCGGCACCACGGCAAAGCGCTGCATGTTCTCTTCGACCAGCCAGCGGGGCAGGGCAGTCACGCCGCGGCCGCTTTCCACCATCTGCAGCATGATGTCGGTGGTCTCGATCTGTCGGTGATGGCGGGGCGCGATGCCGGCGGGGGTCAGGAACTGGGTGTAGATGTCCAGGCGGTCGATGCCGACGGGGTAGGTGATCAGGGTCTCGTCCGTCAGCTGTTCGGGCTGCACGTCGACCTGATGGGCCAGGGGGTGGCTCTGTGCCACCACAAGCACCTGTTCGTAGTCGAAGACGGCTTCGTAGCGCAGGCCGGGGCGGTACAGGGGGTCGGGGGTCACCAGCAGGTCGATCTCGTCATTGAACAGGGCGCCGATGCCGCCGAACTGGAATTTCTGCTTCACGTCCACGTCCACGGCGGGCCAGGCGCGCAGGTAGGGGGCCACCACTTTCAGCAGCCATTGGTAGCACGGGTGGCATTCCATGCCGATGCGCAGGGTGCCGCGTTCGCCGCGGGCAAACTGGCGCAGGCGTTCTTCGGCGTGCTGCAGCTGGGGCAGCAGTCGGTTGGCCACGCCCAGCAGGTAGTGGCCGGCCTGGGTGGGGCGCAGGTTGCGGCCTTCGCGGTGCCAGATGGGGGTGCCCAGCTGGTCTTCCAGCTTGCGGATGCAATGGCTGAGGGCCGGCTGCGTGAGGTGCAGGCGCTCGGCGGCGGCGGTCAGCGAGCCGTGCCGGTCGACGGCCTGGATGATTTCCAGGTGGATGCGTTCCAGGAAGGTGGCCATGTGCCAATCCATGAAAATTATTGATCGACCGATGAAAGAATAGCATTTCCATTCATGGATGAGGCTTCCTACCATGCAGTCCTGCTCATCGGCAACGCATGGAGAAGATCATGGCAAGCACGCATTCCCTGGGGTTTCCGCGCATCGGTGCGCGGCGGGAACTGAAATTCGCGCTGGAGGCCTATTGGCGGGGCGAGTCCTCGCGCGAGGCGCTGCAGCAGGTCGGCGCAGAGCTGCGCAGCCGTCACTGGCAGGATCAGTCGGGTCTGGACTGGGTGCCGGTGGGGGATTTCTCGTTCTACGACCAGGTGCTGGACATGAGCTTCACGCTGGGCAACCTGCCGGCGCGGGTGCGTGGCTATGCCGGCGATGACCTGGACAACTACTTCCGGGTGGCGCGGGGGCGTTCGGCGCCGGGTACCGAGCCGGCGGGGCAGGAAAGCCAGGCCGTAGTCCCTGCGTCGAGACAGGATTCCACGCTGGCGGAAGGTTCCGTCGACAAGGCCGCCTGTGGCTGTGAGCCCGGCACGCATGATGTCGAGGCCGGTGTGGCCGCGGGCGAGATGACCAAGTGGTTCGACACAAACTATCACTACATCGTGCCGGAGTTTGGCGCCGACACGACCTTCCGGCTGGATCCGTCGCGGATTCTGGCGCAGCTGGCCGAGGCCCGGGCGCAGGGCGTGGCAGCCAAGCCGGTGCTGCTGGGTCCGGTCAGCTATCTGGCGCTGGGCAAGGTGCGTGATGCGGCGCATCCCGATCTGGACCGTCTGTCGCTGCTGCCACGGCTGCTGCCGGTGTACACCGAGCTGCTGCAGATGCTGGCCGACGCAGGGGTGGAATGGGTGCAGATTGATGAGCCGATTCTGGTGACCGAGCTGTCGCCGGACTGGCAGCATGCGCTGAACCTGGCCTATCACCACCTCAAGAGCGTGCGCATCAAGGTGCTGCTGGCCACGTATTTCGGGCCGCTGAAAGAGAATGCCTGGCTGGCGGCGAATCTTCCGGTGGCGGGGCTGCATCTGGACGCCATCCGTGGCCGCGAGGACGTGAAGCCCCTGCTGAATCTGCTGCCGACGCACAAGGTGCTGTCGCTGGGGGTCATCGATGGTCGCAACATCTGGAAGACCGATCTGGAGGCGGTGCTGGACTGGCTGGAGCCGGTGGCATCACGGCTGGGTGATCGGCTGTGGCTGGCGCCGTCGTGCTCGCTGCTGCATGTGCCGGTGGATCTGGCCAGCGAGGACGGGCTGGATGCCGAGCTGAAGTCGTGGCTGGCCTTTGCGCGCCAGAAGCTGGACGAGCTGCGCGTGCTGGCCCGGGCCATCAATGAAGGGCGTGACGCCGTGCGGGACGAGCTGGCGGCCAATCGACAGGCGATCGGGTCGCGTCGTCGTTCGCCGCGTGTCCACAACCCGGCCGTGCAGGCGGCGCTGGCCCAGTGCGCCACGGAGGTCGCAACGACGCGCCAGAGCCCCTACGCGGTGCGGACGCAGCGTCAGCGGGCCCGCTTCCAGCTGCCGGCGTTTCCCACCACCACCATCGGCTCCTTCCCGCAAACGGCTGAAATCCGCCAGGCGCGTCGTCAGTTCAAGGCCGGCGAGATTGATGCTGCGGCTTACGAGCAGGCCATGCAGGCCGAGGTGGCCCGCTGTGTGCGCGAGCAGGAAACGCTGGGGCTGGACGTGCTGGTGCATGGCGAGCCCGAGCGCAACGACATGGTGGAGTATTTCGGTGAGCAGCTGGAAGGCTATGCGTTCAGCCGCTTCGGCTGGGTGCAGTCCTATGGGTCGCGCTGCGTGAAGCCGCCCATCCTGTTCGGCGACATAAGCCGTCCGCATCCGATGACGGTGGCCTGGGCGCAGCATGCACAGTCGCTCACGAAGCGCCCGATGAAGGGCATGCTCACCGGTCCGGTAACGATGCTGAACTGGTCGTTCGTGCGCGATGATCAGCCGCGTGCCACGACCTGTCGGCAACTGGCGCTGGCCATCCGCCAGGAGGTGCTGGATCTGGAAAAGGCCGGCATCGGCATCATCCAGATCGACGAGGCGGCGCTGCGCGAGGGGCTGCCGCTGTGTCGGGCGCAATGGCAGGAGTACCTGGACTGGGCGGTGGAGTGCTTCCGCATCACGGCCAATGGTGTGGCCGACGACACCCAGATCCATACCCACATGTGCTATTCGGAGTTCAACGACATCATGCCCGCCATTGCGGCCATGGATGCGGACGTGATCACCATCGAGACCTCGCGCTCCGACATGGAGCTTCTGGATGCCTTCGATGACTTCAGCTATCCGAACGAGATCGGACCTGGCGTCTACGACATCCATTCGCCCAACGTGCCCACGGTGCAGCACATGGTGGACCTGATGGAGAAGGCGGCGCAGCGCATCCCGGCTGAGCGGCTCTGGGTGAATCCGGACTGCGGCCTGAAGACGCGCCAATGGCTGGAGGTGCTGCCGGCGCTGGCCGGCATGGTGCAGGCCGCCCGCCGGCTGCGGGAGCAGCACGCGGGCTGATCAGGGTTTTCCCTGAACCCTCCCTTTCCGGGGCTCTTCCTGACCGCCAAAGCCGCAGCAGCACTCTCAGTCCGTAGTACATTCAACACACTTTTCAACCTTTCGGTGCGCCTGGCGCGCCGGGGCTGAAAGGGCCGGGCGTCCGAGCAGGTCTTCCGGTCAGAACCACGAGACCTGTTCCGGGTGTGTTGCGTTGCCGTCCCTTCGTGCCGCCCGGGCGCGCAAGGAGAGGCACATGCCACGTCACGTCCCGGATACTTTCTTCGGCCATCCCCGGCCGCTGTCCACGCTCTTTCACATCGAGCTGTGGGAGCGTTTCTCCTATTACGGGATGCAGAGCATCCTGCTCATCTATCTCTACTATGAGGTCACCCGGGGAGGGCTGGGCATCGATCAGGGGCTGGCGGGCGGCATCGTCGGCATCTACGGCGGCAGCGTCTATCTGGCCACCATCCTGGGCGGCTGGCTGGCCGACCGGGTGCTGGGAGCCGAGCGCACGCTGTTCTATTCCGGCATCGTGGTGATGCTGGGGCACATTGCGCTGGCGCTGCTGCCGGGCATCTCCGGGCTGGTGGTGGGTCTGGTGTGCATCGCGCTGGGCAGCGGCGGGGTGAAATCTTCGGCCAGTTCCATGGTGGGTGCGCTCTATGAGAACCCGCAGTGGCACGCGCTACGCGATGCGGGCTTTTCCATCTTCTATCTGGCCGTGAACATCGGTGGTTTCTTCGGGCCGCTGCTGACCGGCGTGCTGCAGAGCGAACTGGGCTTCCACTATGGCTTCGGCATTGCGGCGCTGGGCATGGCCTGCGGGCTGTGGCGCTATGCGCGGGGGCGGGCGGGGTTGCCGCAGCTGCCGGTGCCCAATCCGCTGTCACCTGCGCAGCGCGTGCGCGTGCAGCTCGCGGCCGTCGTCGTGAGCGCGGTGGTCGGTGCGCTCTTCGGGGCGAAGATCATCCACACGGGCAACTTCTCGTCGGTGGTGCTGGGCATCAACATCGTGGCGGTGCTGGGCTACTTCGGGCGCATGCTGCTGGGCTCCGGTTTCTCGGCCAGCGAAAAGCGCCACGTGCTGGCCTATGTGCCCCTTTTCCTGGCGGCCTGCGTGTTCTGGATGCTGTGGTTCCAGGTGTTCACGTCGGTGGTGGTGTATTTCGACGAGACGGTGGTGCGCCGCATCGGGGACTGGGAGGCGCCGGTGTCCTGGTCGGCTTCGGCCCAGAGCATGTGGGTGATCATCCTGGCGGGCACGATGGCCACGCTGTGGACGAAGCTGGGCGACAAGCAGCCCCGCACGCCGATGAAGTTTGTGCTGTCGCTGTTCGTGCTGGCGGCGGGCTACTATTGCTTCGTGCCTTACATCAAGGCGGGTGAGCCGATGTCGATGCTGGTGTTCGTGGGCGTGCTCTTTCTCATCACGGTGGCCGAGCTGCTCATTTCGCCCATCGCCATCTCGCTGGCCACCAAGATTGCACCGGCCTCGTTCCGCACGCAGATGGTGGCGGTGAACTTCCTGTCGCTGTCGCTGGGCTTCACCGCAGGGGGCGTGCTGTTCGACGCCCACTACAGCAAGGAAGCCGCCGCAGACTTCTATGTCGAGCTGACGGTGATCAGCCTGGTGTGTGCGGTCGCGCTGCTGGTGCTGGTGCCGGTGCTCAACCGCATGCTGAAGGACGTGGATTGAGGGGCGATGCCTCCGCCCCGGCAGACCGTCCTGAAGGGCACGGCCTGCCAGCTCCTGTGGTCGGCCTGAACATGCGGCCTGCCGCAGGCCTCATCCGTCTTTCCCCTGTTTCTTCGGTCATCCGGATCCTATTTCTTTCGTCATGAACGCTGTCTCTTCTTCCTCCGCCCTGCAGGGCCCCGTCCAACGCCTGGCCGCGCTGCGCCAGGCCATGCAGAAACAGGGCATCGATGCCTGGATCATTCCGTCGGCCGATCCGCACCTCTCTGAATACCTGCCCGAGCACTGGCAGGGCCGGCGCTGGGTGTCGGGCTTCACGGGCTCGGTGGGCACGCTGGTCGTCACGGCTTCCACGGCTGACCTGTGGGCCGATAGCCGCTATTGGGAGCAGGCCACGGCGCAGCTGGCCGGCACCGGCATCCAGCTGCAGAAGCTGGGCCGGGGACGTACACACGTGGAAGCCCTGGCCGAGGCCCTGGGGCAGGGGGCGGTGGTGGGCGTGGCGCCCGACATGCTGTCGCGCGCAGCCAAGCGCCAGCTGGAGCAGGCCTTTGTGGCCAAGGGCATCCAGCTGCGGGCCGATACGGACCTGCTGGCCGGCATCTGGACGGAGCGCCCGGCGCTGCCGGCCGAGCCGGTGGTGGTGCATGCGGCGGAATTCGTGTCGGAAACCGCCGCCGAGAAGCTGGCCCGCGTGCGCGCCGCCATGCAGGAAAAGGGCGCGGCCCATCACCTGATCTCGTCGCTGGACGACATTGCCTGGCTTACCAACCTGCGCGGCAATGATGTCTCCTACAACCCGGTTTTCCTGGCGCACCTGCTCATCGGGGCTTCAAACGCCACGCTGTACGTGGATGACTCGCGCCTGACGGAACCTGCGCGTGAGGCGCTGGCGGCAGCCGGCATTTCCGTGGCCCCGTATGAGAAGGCGGCAGACGACATCGCCCGGCTGTCCGACAGCCTGCTGGTGGACCCGGCCAAGGTGGCCGCCAGCACGCTGCAATCGCTCAAGGGCACGGTGCCGGTCATCGAGTCGGTCAACCCCAGCACGCTCTTCAAGTCCGTCAAGTCGCCGGCCGATGTGGCCCACACTCGTGAGGCGATGATCGAGGACGGCGTGGCGCTGTGCCATTTCTTTGCCGATTTCGAGGCCCGTTTGGCCCGGGGTGAAGTGCTCAACGAGCTGGATATCGACCGGATGCTGCTGGAATTCCGCAGCCAGCGGCCGAATTTCGTCTCGCCCAGCTTCGGCACCATTGCCGGCTTCAACGCCAACGCCGCGCTGCCCCATTATTCGGCCACGCCCGAGGCGTTCAGCGAGATCCGCGGTGACGGCCTCCTGCTGATCGATTCCGGCGGCCAGTACCTGAACGGCACCACCGACATCACCCGTGTGGTGCCGGTAGGGACGCCCAGCGCCGCGCACAAGCGCGACAACACGCTGGTGCTGAAGGCGCACATCGCACTGGCCGAGACGATCTTCCCGGAAGGCATCGCCGGCCCGCTGCTGGATGCCATCTGCCGCAAGCCCATGTGGCAGCAGCAGTGCGACTACGGCCACGGCACCGGCCATGGCGTGGGCTACTTCATGAACGTGCATGAAGGTCCGCAGGTGATTTCCTGGCATGCGCCGGTGCTGCCGCAGGGCGCCCTGAAGGTGGGCATGATCACGTCCATCGAGCCCGGCATCTACCGGCCCGGCAAGTGGGGCATCCGCATCGAGAACCTGGTGGTGAACCAGCCGGTGGCAAACCCGCAGGAAACGGAATTCGGCCAGTTCCTCCACTTCGAGCCGCTCACGCTCTGCCCCATCGACACGCGGCTGATGGACACGGCGCTGATGACCACCACGGAGATCCAGTGGGTGAATGCCTACCACGCGCTGGTACGCGAGAAGCTGGCACCGCGCCTGCAGGGCGCCGCGCTGGTGTGGCTGGAGGCGCGGACGCAGCCGCTGGCCAAAGGCTGACGTCGCGGCTGCATTCGCATTCATGAGTAATAGGAAATGATAGGACGAGGGGGCTTGTCCCCTTCCTATATTGAATGGAACAAACATGTTCCATGTGAATGTTGCTAAATTGCGATAGTTGAGCTAAACGAAAGAGAGCGCTAGTATGCCTGCTGGCGACGCCTTGACGCAGATTGAATTTTTTGTGGCATATCAATGGATTTTTTAGAAAATACGTTGCGCTCCTGGTTCTATAGAAATTTGCCTGAAAGAATGCAAAATTCTTGTCGAGACTTGAATTTTATTTTATCAAGCGATATCGGTTTGATTCGAAATGAAAACCAAGATCGGGTGGCGGCCATGTACACAGGCTTGAACTCGAAGGATCCACTATTTGTCGTCGCCGTTTCGGATGGAATGGGGGGGATGCGCGATGGTGGAATTTGTTCTTCTATGGCGCTCTCAGTGTTTTTTTCATCGCTTGTTCGGTTCACGGGGGGGGGCATAGAAGAAAGGGTGCGTCAGTCGATCTGCGAGGCAAATCGTGTTGTGTTTGATAACTATAGAGGCGGTGGGGGGGCAACGCTCACTGCTATTTTGGTTAATTTGTATGGTAATCGCGTATTGGCTCATGTCGGTGATACAAGAATATATTCATTTGATTCAAATTCCGTCGAAAGGCATACGGCCGATGATTCCTTGATGGAGGCTGTTGGTGGAAGTGGAAGGGGCTTGCTCCAGTTTGTTGGAATGGGGGAGGGGGTAATTCCAAAAATAGATTCTCTTCCCAAAGACCGTGTGAACTATGCCATAACTACCGATGGTATCCATGGAATGCAAGAAGAGGTCTTTCATAAGGTTCTGTGTAATTCAGTTGGAATAAAACAGGCTTCAGATAGGTTAGGGGCGCTTTCAAGGTGGCTGGGCGGTCAGGATAATTCTTCTTCGGCTTTTCTGAATCTGGAAGAGATAGAGAAAGGCCTCCCAAATTATAACTGTAAACATATCCAGATTTGGGATGCTTGTGGCGAATTGGCCGTGCCTTTTTTAGGGGGAGAGCGGATGGAGCAAGAGAGATCACAAAACAATAATGAAGGTCTTGGTTTTTCAAGAGGGGACGGGGAGGTTGGCGAGGTAAAAAAGAGAGGGAAACCATACGTTAGAAAAGCACAGCCTAAGAAATCGATAAGGGTAAGAGATAAAGGTGGAAATTATAGCGCATCGAGTCCTGAGAGAGTTCAGCTAGACATCAAAATAATTTCCAGCGATTCGAAAGGGGAGTGACATGGATCTAATAAATAATCGGTATGAAATTCTCCCTGGTTCGAATAGAGGAGGAATGGGGGAGGTGATTCGTTGTAATGATACCCATCTAGGGCGCGAAGTAGTGATTAAGCGCCTGCAGTCGGGTGTTGATTGCAGTCGTTTATTAGATGAGCTTAAATCC
>ERZ772874.538-NODE-538-length-20247-cov-9.414966_pt1 | contig 20247 bp, 18 predicted proteins | sample MGYA00580586_ERZ772874 | MGnify/ENA primary metagenome ERZ772874 (study PRJEB29015, sample SAMEA2737952) | human oral metagenome | biome: human oral; feature: human-associated habitat; material: dental | place: China | collected 2154 ... | reverse complement strand
TCCCAAATTTATTTGAAAGCTTCTCTAAGCTATATCCTTGTTTTCTAAGTTCATAAATCTGAACTTTATCTTCATAAGTTAATTTCATAATAAAAATACCCCAAAAGTTAGATTTTTTCTGTCTAACTTTTGGGGTGCAGTTCATATTGTCTAGAGCGTTTTTGTGTTGTTTAAGAAAATTAGATGTTGGTTTTAGATAACTACACATTTCAGATTTTTTAAACAAGATTTAATTGTTGATAACTAGAAAGGATTATTATGTTTGCAAAAACAAATTTCAATACTGTATTTACAATCAGGAGAGACTAGAACTTCATGAGCTTCAAAAGGAATATCAAAAGGATAAAGCTGGGACAAAACTTAAGTATGAAAACCAATTGTTCGCAATCCTTCATGGATAGAGCGCAAGTTGTTCTCGATAGCTCGAAGATCAGCTTGATGTATTATTCTTTCAGCCATAATATCCCCCTTGTTAATGATTTCTAAATTAATTAGACAAAATTTGGCCATAGAATATTCTTATCTTAAAAAAGTAATTATATACTGAAAAACAGGCCGCAATTACACATGATTCAGATAAAATATACCAGAATTATTTTAGTTTCTTCTTATAGTAATAAGAAAATCATAATTGATACTTTAATTCAACATACTATGAAATGAGAATATGAAGTTTTCTATGAGGAAAATGTGCACTTGATTTGACATTTTAGGGCGTATGAAAACTTTGAATACAGGTTTCTTTCTATCTAAATGTTCTAAATGTTTTTGCAGATACTTTTTTTGTACAAATTTGTATTACGAGTGTGTAACTGATAGACAAGCACTAAAATATATGATAAACTAAAGTAGGAAAAAATTTAAAAGGAGAATCCTTATGTCAGCAATTAGTTTAACTCCAGAACAGTTACAATCTCAGGCGGCAATTTATCTTAGCGCTAAAGATCAAATTGAACAAGCGGTACAAACCGTTAATCGAACAAATGGAGAAATGGCATCACAATGGAAAGGGCAAGCATTTAATGCTTACCTTGAGCAATACAACCAGTTGTATACACATGTTCAAAAATTCGAGGAGCTTCTAGTGAGCATCAACCAACAATTGAACAACTATGCTCAAACAGTAGCTGAACGTGACCAACAAGATGCACAAAGCTTTGGTTTGTAGTTAATTTTGAGGAGCGTCAGGGAAACTTGACGCTTATTTTTATATCATGATGAAGAAAATTAAAAAGTACCTTTTAATTCTTTGTATCGTATTTCCTGTGCTAGTTTATGCAGACGATGGTAGCTTAAAACTTGATACAGATATCATTACAAATAGTACACAGGAAACGGTCAAAAATAGGATAGAATCCAAATATGCTCCAAATTTATTTTTAAATCGTACCCAAAAGGTTGTGGATCAGAGAACTCAAACGACGAACGAACTTTTACAGGGGGCAGAGAAGACTATATTTACCGATAGTGAAAATCATTCTATTTATCGTTTAGAAACTACTGTCGTTAAAACATCATTGTTTAATCAATACACTGTAGAGGAGAAACCCTCTTTTAAACAAAGTGACTATTCAATTTTTAAGGATTGGCTGGGAAGTGTATTGACAAGCTTTTTCTTGTTGTTTATGGTTTTTTTGGGTATCTATTTAGGAAGGAAATGGCATGGATTACGGAAAAATAAAGTTAACTCTAGAGTATAGAACAAAACAAATAGATATCCGAGTTTCAAAATCCCTTACTTGGTTAAGATTAGAAGAATTATTAAAAGATACCAAAGTTAGAGAACAGTTGAATTTACCCCTAAATAGTTCGTTTTGTTTCAAAGTTAGAAATAAACAAATTCATATCGAAACAACGGATATCTTGGCTGCTTATCCAGTTAGTGATGGGGATTATATAGAGATTGAGGATGTATCATAGGAGAAAAAATGTTTGAAGCAGATCAACTACAATTCATGAGAGAAGGCAACCAAATATCAGTTCAAATTTCTTCATCAGGTTACCATAGAGAACAGCTTGAATTGATTAAAGAATATTGTCCAGTAGAAATAGTGCAGAAAGATGGAGTTCTTTCTTTGCATTATATTATTCCAGAGTATTTTAAAACTGTTAAAGAAGAAATTTTAGACAGAACTACGGAACTTGAACGTTTTGGTTTGGCACAAAGCATGTCAGTATTAGTTCATTCTGAAAATGATTATAAAATTCCGTATATTCATCCTGAAAACATCATTGTTTTTGGGAGTAATGTACAAATATTACATTATGGAATCGAAAAATTACTTGCACCTCAACAGCATAGTTCTGAATTCTATTTAGAATCTTATAAAGCTTTAATAATTTCCATTTTACTACCTAAGGTAGATTTTGACTTAGTCATCCATGGGATTGATGCAATAAAGGAAAAGGTAGCACAGGATATTAGTCCCTTAGAGAGTGTAGCTGATGTTAATAAATATATTGCAGAAAAGTATGCAAAATTATCAGAAGAGAGTTCAAAAGCTAATTTGTTGGTGAACAAGAAAAAATGGAAGGCTTTGTTAATAGGGGGAGCCTTGCTTGCTACAACCACAGTGATTTTAAGTTTTGCCACTTATAAGTCTATGTTTAAAGACGGCCCCCTAAAATCATCAGTCATTATGGCCCAATCAAATTTCATGCGAAAAGACTATTCTGAAACAGTTGAATCATTAAAAAATTATGGTGCAGAATCATTGCCAAAAGAAGCTAAGTATATCTTAGCAGCAAGCTATGTCCGTTTAGATAGTTTGAGCGATAAGCAAAAGGAAGTTATTTTAAATACGATTACAGAATCAACAGATGATACAATTTTCTATTATTGGATTTATCTTGGACGTGGAAAATTTGAAAAAGCTCTAGATGTGGCACAAAATATCGGGGACACACAATTGATTTTACACGCTTATACAAATCTATATGAATCAGTTAAAGCAGATATCAATATGAACGGTTCTGAAAAACAAAAGAAACTTGAAGAATATGAAAAGAAAATAAAAGAACTTTCTGCTGAGATTGGAGAAGCGACTACAAATAGTAGTGACACAAAAGCATCTACTGAGACAACAACTCCTAAGGACAACCAAACAAAAGAAAAGAGTGAGCGATAAATGAAGGCAAAAAAGCTAGAATATGATCATCAACTGGGAGACCAATTAGGAGAACTTCATAAACCTCTTTATACCTTGTTGATTGAACAAGAAAAATTGGAAAAAATTGATTTGTTTGAAGGACAAGAGGTAAGAGTAGGTACTAACGAGTATACAGTAGAAGGCAGAAGAGTCTATCGAAATGGTAAGGGATTAGAAAGAGGAAAAGCTACCTTTGATAAAGAAACTGTAACCTTATTGGTCCCTGAAAAAGATATTTTTATCACTTATATTTTTCCGCCACAACGATTTATTTGTAGCAAGAAAGAATCAGCTGACATTAGTTGGTCAATTTCAAACCAACTTATTTTCTCAAATAATCAAGTTCAGGTTACTCTTGGGGAATCTCCGATTTATCTAAATAACCGTCTTATCAAAGCGGAAGGACTTTATCCGTTTGAAGTGGGAGACCGAATGAAGGTTTCTAACTATTTTATAGAAAAAAGAAAGAACCAGTGGAAGATTGGATGTCTTTTCGAAGAACCACAATTGAATAAGAATCAAATTCTGATACAAGAAAAAAATAATGAATATCCGTTGGATTTTCCAGAGTATAGAAGGAGTCCAAGAGTTAATCCTATTATCCATAGTGGGAAAATCATTATCAATCAACCTCCACAGCCGATAAAGCCACCAAAAAACTCGCTCATCCGAGCAATTGTTCCAGCTTTAGGGATGTTTACTTTAACTGCATTTAGTTCAATTTGGACAAAAGGGAATCCTGTAATGATGCTAGGGATGGGTGGTTTTAGTCTCCTGACTGCAGCGACAACTATGAGTCAGTATTTTGAGGAGAGAAAGGATACCAAAGAGCAGGAAAAAACTCGTATTCAAGACTACGAAGCATATTTATTAAAACAAGTATCCGACTTAGAAAGATACTACAAAGAAGAAACTAATATTTTACATTACAATCAACCGTCAATATCAACCATTACTGAACTGATTGCAAAGTATGATTCTAGAATTTATGAGCGGATGGACTATAATGAAGATTTCTTACAGGTGTCTTTAGGATTAGGAGATAAGTTAAGTCAGCTAGAGTTACAAACAAATTTTGATGAGCAAAGTAAAGATGAAATATCGCAATTTGCTCGAACAGTCTTGCAGGATTACAGTTTGCAAAAGAAAGTTCCAATCACTGTTAATATTTTTGAAGCGACAGTTGGTCTTGTTGGTAACAGTGAAGTAACTAGGACAGCTGTGTATAATATGCTTTTACAGATGGCAATGTTCCATAGCTACTTAGATGTTAATTTTATCAATCTTGTTCAAGAACAGAGATATGAGAAGGATTGGTCTGAGTGGCGCTTTCTTCCACATTTTAATATGCAGGAGCGAAATATTCGTGGTTTTGTCCATGATGCCAGAAGTCGTGATGCTGTTCTAAATTCGTTTTATCGTATCATTCAAAAACGTTCTCAAATCAAACGTGAAATGGGGGAAAAAGATGCGCGCTTTAAACCTCATTATGTCTTAACGATTATGGATGACTCCCATTTACTTGGCCATAGTTTGAATGAGTATCTAGCCAAGGATTTGACAGAGTTAGGTGTGACTGTTATTTGGGTGAAAGAGGCGCGTCGTCTTTTGCCAGAAACTATCACAACTCTGATTGAATATAAGAATCAAAATCTAGGTCAAATCATTAATGATGAAGGATCCTATAGTGCACAAACCTTTATTCCCTACCCACTGTTGGATTGCTATGAAGATTCTATCCGTACTTTAGCAAATCTAAAACACATGGAAGTAGAGAAGAATACGATTCCAAAATCCGTTACTTTTTTGGAACTCTATCAAGTCAGAGAAGTTGAAGAGTTACAGGTTGCGACTAGATGGTCCAAAGCGGATACTTTCAAAACGTTAGCAGTGCCATTAGGATTGCGTGGGAAAGATGACCAGGTGGAACTCAACTTACATGAACGTGCACATGGACCGCATGGTCTTGTAGCAGGAACTACTGGTTCAGGTAAATCGGAGATTCTTCAGTCGTATATATTATCCATGGCTGTAAATTTTAGTCCAGAGGATGTTGGATTTCTTACGATTGACTTCAAGGGTGGAGGAATGGCGAATCTTTTCAAAGATCTCCCACATATGCTTGGGTCTATTACTAACTTAGATGGCGCTGCTAGCGCGCGTGCCCTAGCTTCTATCAAAGCAGAGTTACAAAAACGCCAACGACTATTTAATCAATTTGGTGTCAACCATATTAATGGATACACTAAATTATATAAGGAAGGGCAAAAATCTACTGACAAATCAGGCTATCCAGACAAACCATTACCTCATCTGTTCCTGATTAGTGATGAGTTTGCTGAATTGAAAGAACATGAACCAGAATTTATGACAGAGCTGGTTTCGACAGCCCGTATCGGACGTTCGCTTGGAGTCCATCTAATTCTTGCTACACAAAAACCATCAGGGGTCGTCAATGATCAAATATGGTCAAACTCTCGTTTTAAACTAGCTTTGAAAGTGTCAGATGAGTCTGATTCAAATGAAATTATCAAAACACCAGATGCAGCGAGTATTACTGAACCAGGGCGTGCCTACTTACAAGTAGGAAATAACGAAATCTATGAATTGTTCCAGTCTGCATGGAGTGGTGCGCAGTATGCCCCACAAACAGAGGGAGTTCAAGAAGTTGTTGATGAACGAATTTGGTTGATTAATGACCTGGGACAATATGAATTGCTATCTGATGACCTATCTAAGGATGAAAATTATACTGCTGATCAGACGGAAGAAATCACAGAACTCTCAGCTGTTGTAAACTATATAGCAAGAGTGAGCAAGACTGTACCTCTCAACCTGCCAGATAAACCGTGGTTAGAACCACTAGAGACAGCTATCATATCCCCTCAAACAGATATTCACTGGACCGATGAAAAAGTATTGGCCGTTCCCTTTGCTAGAATGGATATTCCGACAGAGCAACGTCAAAAGGATTATCATTTTGATTTGGAAAAAATGGGGCATACAGTTTTCTATGGTTCACCTGGTTTTGGGAAATCCCTAGCTCTTCAAACTCTAGTGTTAAATCTCGCTCGTTTGAATACTCCAGAGCAAGTACAAATTAATTTATTTGACTTTGGGACAAATGGACTCTTGCCACTAAAAGATTTACCTCATGTAGTTGATTTGACAAGGTTTGATGAAGAAGAAAAACTGGTTAAGTTTTTAAAACGTATTGACCAAGAGTTGAAGATTCGCAAGGAGAAGTTTGCCCTCTATAATGTAGCAAGTCTTTCCCAATACGAACAAAAATCAGGTGAGAAACTCCCTGCTATCCTTACTATTTTTGACGGCTTTGATACTATAAAAGACACACCACTAGAAGAAGCCATTGAAAGTATGATTAACCGCATCCTACGTGAGGGAGCGAGTCTTGGATGTTTTGTGATTTTGACAGCACTCCGCTCAAATAGCCTTAAAATCAGTATGTCAAGTAATATCACCTCGCGCTTGGCCTTTTACCTGGTTGATGAAGGTGCTTCTAAGGAAATTATAGGACGCGATGCTTTAATTCAGCAAGAAATTTTTGGTCGTGCCCAGTTGAAAGAAGATATCCCTTATGCCATTCAGGTTTATCTCCCGATAAGTGGAGAAGGGGACATTGAGCGCCTGTATAACTTGGAAGAAGAAGTCAAGTTGATTGCAAGAAGTTGGACAGGAGTTTGCCCAGAACCAATCCCAATGTTACCAAATGAAGTGACGCTTGATGAATTTAAACAATCAACTACAGTTCAAGAGATACTGAAACAAGGTCAAATCCCAATCGGATATGATAAAGAGACAACTAAGGTGGTAGGTTTTAATCCTAAAAAACATGGCTATTTTGTCATTATGGATGACACGCCACAGCAAACGGAACTACTCGAAGCAGTGTTATTGATGGCATTTGAAAATTTGAATGGGCAAGCTCAACGTATTCTTTTTGATATTGATGGACGTCTTGCAAATCCAGATAGTTTTGATTCAATCATCTTGTTAAATAACTTTAGTACAGCTTTAACAGATCTTGTTAGTGAAATTGAACGAAGACTACATGGTGGCGATAATCAAATGATGTTTGTTTACATGCCAGACATTCATACCGTAAATGAAAAAATGTTACTTTCTGCAAATGTGTTAGAAACGATTATCAAAAATGCCTCTAAAGCGGGAGTTTACTTTATTTTCCATGGCTATCAGAAAAATATCGAAAGTAAATTTGATGAATTTAGTAAGAGGTTGCGTGCAAATATGCCAGCAGGTATATTTGGTACTAGATTTATGGACCAAGGAATGATTAAAGGTAAGTCAAATTACAAAGAAACTCTTCTAGAAGTCGATGAAACACACTTCTTTGTTGGAAGAGAAGTTTGCAGAATTAAGTTACCAAGATAACATCAGCAACCCTTCACGCTTGAACTTGATAAGAGCCTTTCCTCAAAAGTTAACTATAGGAGTTCTCACTTTTGGGGATTGATTCAAAGGGAGTAAGTTTAATCAAAAGGATATGTATATAGGTTGTTGATTCTACGCAAAATATGCTAAAATGAAGTACAGTTTATAAAAAGGAGAAGGGAAATGGGGTCGTATTATAAACAAATTGCGGCTAGATTTCGTCGACAAGCTGCTGAAGCTCAAAGAGCAAAAAGTGTAGTTGACGGGAAGATATCTAGATTAAGAAAAGCTAGCAGTAGTTTAGCAAGTGAGATACAGTCTATTGATAATCGTGCAAGATCTTTAGGCCAGATTCTTCCTTTAGATTCCTCTAGTTTTAAGGGGAGTCGTCAGCAAGATTTTGAAGGTCATTTTTATAATTTAGGAACCAATATTACTAATTTTCGAGATAGCCATAACAATAATAAAACAGCTATTGAGGATAAGATTCGGAGTCTGGAAACACAATCAAGTGATCTTCAGTCTGCAATAGCATCATATTATCATCAGGCTCGTGTCTATGAATATATGGAGGATTAGGGAGAGAAATGGTAGATACAGGTGTAAATCAATCCAGTTGGAACACTATTACAAGAGGTGTTTCTACTTCAACTACAGGAATCGGTAAACTAAGTGATATGCGGTTTAGTCGCACAGATCTTACCCCTTTTACCACTTTTAATGACGTTTTGGAGCACTTTAACAAGTCTATTGTTACTTTGAAAAATTTCACCAGCTCAGATGCGCTAAAAATGGAACAAGCAGGTCAGAATAAGCTAGATGATGACGCGCATGAAGCAGGAGCTATCGTAGCAGGAGGTCTTCTACCATGAAGGAAGAACAAATGATTTTATTCGACCGAGCTTTGTCTAGATGTAACCTGTCTGAAAAGGATCAGGAAGTATTGACAGCGGTAGCGATGACCTTATCAGGACATCCGGATGTTTTTCGAGCCTGTTATATAGCTTTTATGAATGACGAACCTAGTTATCATTATCATCCAATGATAGGGGTGCCGTTGGAGTTTTTCTATGAAAAAGAACTAGTGCGGATTCGGCGTCTCCAAGAAGAAGTCACCTTACCTCGTTCGCTTTTTATTCAGTATGCTTCCTATGTGGATCTCTGCTTAAGTCGTATCTATCCTTTAGGTACTGTTGTCGAACTTGATCGTGAGCTTCTTCCTAAGGACCTGGTTGAATCATTTGAAAGCGAGCAGATGGACTTTTTTGTAGTTCTTTCAGGTCGTCGAGTTGATTTGGCAAATGGCCATTATGTGGACTACATTGGTCATGGCTATCCATTTGGATTACGCTTTGACACTTCACCCTTGTTTTTAAGCAATCTCTTGATCAAGAGAGTAGTATCAGAAGGGTATTCGGATACCGTGGATGAACACTACTGCCAAGAAGTTCTGCGTAAGGACTACCTAGACGCAGGATTGATTTCCAGTGTTTACGCAGAGGAGGAAGTGAATGAAGATTGATGTATCCGAAGTTCGAGTTCAAAAAGAGTTGTTAGTTATTTCGGTAAATAGTATCAAGGAGCAGCTATCTGTTTCGAGAAGCCGTCTATCAGAGGTCGTTTCAACCGATAGTCTTAAAGGGACGGTGAAGGATGCCATTAACCAGAAGGTGACCAACTATCAGATACCACTGGTTGATAACTATGTCAATGCCCTAGATAGCATTGTCAGTCGCTATGATGGACTTGTGAAGCTCTTTCAAGACACGGTATCAGAGACCGACAACAGTGCCATTATCAATACTGAATACCTAGAACGTATCAAGCAACGGATGAAAGATCCGATCGAGGGACTAAGGAGCAGTTCCAGTAAAACTAAAAATATCTATGCAGGGATAAGTGATATCCTAACGTTAACGAATCCTAGTTTGGATAGTGTGAATACAAGCTATGATCAAGCAGTCAAGAGTTTAGATGATACCATAAAGAACATGGAGACTTTTAATAGTGTTCTTCTAAAAACAGATACATTTGACCTCATAGATATGCAAAATAGTGAAATCGCTACACTATCAGGTTATGCCTCTCTTCCGTATGGGAACCGCGTATCGAGAAATTATTATAATCGAACTCAGTTTAAAAACTCAGTTTCAGAGATACACACAGCAATCCATAGCAACTCCAAAGCTGTGAAGTACCAAAATGCTCTCGCAAAACAGCTTGCCGAGTCTAAGTATAGTGGGACGGTGGCCGAGAATGAGAACTTAATAGATTCATTATTTAATGTTTATAAAAATGTCACAAAGAGTGATTTATATAAAAATAGTAAGGATTATAAAAAACATTTAAAATCTATTTTGCCAGCTTTATATGCGTTGTATCGTTTTAGTCAAAATAAAAAAGGAGATACCATTGTTCTTAAAGAGACAACAAAATTTGGGGAACTTCTAGATAATTATTTTGAAGTTACCAAGAAATTAAATGGTAGTCGTACTTATAAGGTAGTTCAATATAAAAACGGTGGTGTTACACAGACCTTCAAATCCATAATGAAAAAGTTAGGCTATACTAAATATAATGAAGAATTGAGTAAGGTTTTCAAATCTTTTACAGATACAACTCGATTTAGTACCAAAGTGGCTAGTGTCGGAAAATCACTTGTGTCTACAACTGGAAGTCTATTGAAAGAAGAATTTATTAAAGAGATAACTTTCAAAGGCGCCGGTAAAGGCCTGTGGAGTTTAGGAAAGGCAGGCGCATCTGGAGGATTTAAAGGTTTAGTTAAGTCTGCTACAGATAGCTTTAAAAATTACAAAGAAGGTTTTAAATCCGCTACGAAGTTTGGTAAGTTTTTAAAAGGTGCTGCAGTTGTTGGTGTTGCTTTAGATGTGGTTGATACTTTCTCAAAAATCCACGATAATAAACAAGAGGCTAAACGTCAAGGTCTAAGAGGAAATGAAGTTAAGGCTAGTGTTGCAACAGGTTTTGTAATAGATGCGGCCAAGGCCGCAGGGACAACTGTTGCAGCAACTGCCGCAGCGAGTGCTGGGGCTGCTTTAGCAGGTGTTGGGTTAGGTCTATTAGGTGTTGCAACAGCCCCTGCTTGGGTAACTGGAGCAGTAGCAATCGGAGCATCTGCTGCAGCGGTAGCTGGGCTGAACTGGCTTGATAAAAAGTTTAATGTCACTGATAACCTGAAAAAAGGTGCCAATAGCCTGATCAAAGGCATGAGAGGATGGTTTAAATGATACTGGAACGAATTAAAAAAACTTTTGAATTTCAACGAAGCAAAATAAAAGGCCCTGTTCCACTTTGGGGAGTATTAAATGGGATTTTTATTTTATATCCTATAGCCTTTTTTATGTTTATGGCAGGAGGGTTAGAGGTTCTAAAAAATGAGGACTTATATCAAGGGCTGCTTATTGCAGGGATTGTTGTCTGGATTTTAAATCTTGTTTTTCTTCTGGATCTTAAGAGAGGAATTTTAACCAGTTTTGGAACCTATCTCATGTATCTGACTGGTCATGTTTATACCATTATTGGATTTAGTAGTTTGAGTGGGGACCATAACTTTATTGTTCTAAAGTTATCTCTCCCCCTTATCTATGCCATTATAATTATTATCGTCATGAGCTGTTTGGTTGACTTGGACTCTGAAGAAATTATTTCGGAGAAGGCTGGGAAAATTATGCTTAACTATGTGATGGGGCCACCTTTAATTTTAAGCACTTGCTTTATTTTAGTGGGAGTGTTTGGATATGATTTTTTAATGGGCTGGGGAGTATCTTTACTCTTAATGATTTTTGGACAATTTCTGTATGCATCTTGGTTTTATATTATCTATGCATACCAACACCGTCATGATATTGGGGAAACAAGACCAATTAAGCATATAGAAGTGTCTTCGGATTTGATTCAAAATAAAGAATTTGATAAAAATAGATTTAAAAAGGAAAAGAAACATGATTAAAGAAATCCAAATTCATATGGAACATTTGATGACAGACCAGGTCCATATCCGTGGAGAAGAGTTATTGGAGTTGTTTGTCCACACAGAACTCTTACCCTATACCAATGGCATCTATAAAGATGGCCCGACCATTTTTGAAATGACTCCAACTCAGTTTGATGAAGAAGAACAGGACGTTACCATTTATATACCTGTCATTTCAGAAACAAACTCAACGAGCCAACTAAGGTACCAAGCTAGTTTAAGTATTGAGGGTATCAGCAAACGTGTGCCATTTGAGGATGGCTTGGATCAGTCCATCTACGAGATGAAGGATTACATCAGAGACCACGGTTGGGAGTTGCAAGACAAGTTGTATCTGGTCTTGATTCCAGTTTATGATGATTTGTTTGTAGATTTGATTATCCCAGTGGAGAAGTAAAATGACAGAAATTACATATGGTATGAATCAATCATTAATGATGAGTAATGTCTTAAGTATCGATTACAACATTACTGGTGATGAAATTGCAGTAGCCTTTCAAGATATGGTTCAAACAGCCGTAGCAGCTGGATATACACCTAAAAGTAATCCCTTTTACTCATGCCCTCATATCGGAGAGTTGGATGATGGGACATACAACATCACAGTCTATCTTCCTGTTCATGAGGATTATCTAGGAGAGAATGAATTATTGGAAGGGACAGCCTATAACAGTTATTTTTTAGTTCCTAGAATGGTAGGAGCTAGAGTTACTGGGGAGGAAGCAGTCGACTTTGATAAGGCTATATACGGCTTAACCAATTTATTGATCGACAATGACTTAGAAGAATCTACACCCGTATTTTATATTTCAAGTAAGGTAAATAATGTTTTATATACAGATATCATGGTAGGGATACGAGCTAAAAAAGATTAAAAGTTGGTAGAACCCAAAAAGAAGGAAGTCTCAAAAATCACCTATGACCACTTTTGTGTAGATGATTTTAAAAAATGATATACAAATCCTAGGATTTCATTCTAGGATTTTCTATATGATGAGAAAATGAAACACCTAAAATTTAGTATATAGGTCGGTGCATAAGCAAGTTACGAATTGGTAAGTTTTATTAATAGAATAAAGATTATAAGCCCTCCTTGCCTGACTCTAGTATTCGTGGTATAATAAAGAGATAAATGAGAGAGGTTAGCTATGAAAAAAATAATTATAGGTAGTAGTGTTTTTGTAACTTTGTTGGTTGGTTCAGGAGCAACATTTATTTATTTAAAGAATCAAGAGATTTCTGTAACAAATAAGGTTAACGATCGTAAATTAAATATTGCTCTGGTAAACGAAGATGCTGGAGGCGTATTAAATGGTAACGCCTATAATTTAGGAAATGATTTCACAAATTTATTATCAAAAGAGAATACAAATCAATGGACTGTCATGACTCGTAATGTTGCTGAAAATCGATTTGAAAATGGGTCGGTTGATGTAATTGTTTATATCGAACAACAGTTTTCAGAAAAAATAGCTCAACTGGAAAGTTTTAATCCTGATAGAGCAAAGATAACTTATAAAACGAAATCAAATTTAGATCCAGTTAAATCTAAGAATGTTGAGTTACGAGTAGGTGAGTACCTTAATACTATTAACCAAAATGTTATAAAAATGTATTTTTCGAGTGTTATCAACAACCTAGATGATGCTAAAAGAAATGTTGATAATATTGTAAATGAACAATCTGGCACGCATACAAAAATTTCTCAATACATCTATGGCCCGTCAAACGAAGCAAGTCAGTCTATGTTAAGCACTTTGGAATTAGCTTCAAATCTACAGAAAACGAATTCGTCTTATGAAGATTCGCAAAAAGCATTTTCTGATTCTGTTGCTAGCCTTTTAAATAACACTGGAATCGGATTAGAAAAACAACTTAAGGAAGTTAAAACTTATTTTGATTTTCAGAAGGGTATATTTGAGCAGAATGTCTTAACAACCAATAGCACCTTGAAAGAACAGCATGAAGAAAATTCTAAAATAATAGATGGTTTAAATAATTCTATTCTTAAATCATTGTATAAATTTGGGAATAGTACAGATGAGGAAAAATCTGAACAAGCTAAACTAGAAGATTTAGTAGCTGATTATCATAAGGTTATTGTTGATTATCAAGGTAAAACAAAAGATAGAAAAACTGAATTTGAACATCTCAAAACAGAATTAGAAGCAGAGAAAAAGAAAATATCACTCTTTTACTTTGGTAAAGAAGATGTTGATTTAAAATCGGACCTTACTTCGGATGCTAAAGCAACACTTGTAGATCAGATTAATAAAAGTTTGATTACTGAAAATCATTTGCCTGAAACTTATCAAAATTTGATTCGTTCAAATCTAACAGATATTAGTGTTGAACCAACTGATTACCAAACTTTATTTAGTAAATTGGAGAAACTCAATGTTCTAACAGCTAATCAAGTTAAAGAATATAATGAAAAAATAGATTTACTTAAGAATTATACTAAATTTGATAATAAGGCCACCTCTATAAGTGGATTACCTATTTTTGAATTTTTATCGATTGAAAATGATAAGCTCGATAAAGTAACAGAAACAATGGAATTGACAGTTAAATTACCCCAAGCTGAGTCTAAAACTGTCGAGGCATCTGTGACAAAACCATCAAGTAGTTCGCCTGAATCATCAACAGTAGTTGAGGGTGGAGGAGATTCTAGCAGTTCTAAAGGGACAAAACATTTATCTCCTAAAGCTAAAGTTTATGTTACAGGAGATGCTACTTTAGTTGGAGGAGAGCAAACTATAACAGATGATAAGCTTTATACTATGACGGTTGAATATACTTTAGAACCACATTATGGGAAAAATGAAATTTCATTTGAAGTACACATTGGTGAAACTACAATTCCTATCAAGAAGACTATTTATCGTAGTGATAAAGAAGAGTCAGATGTTTTAGTGAAAAAAGATTTAAAACATATTCTTGATAAATTAAGCAAAATCGATCGTACAACTGGTATGATTCAAGCAATTTATGGAAGTCCAAGTAGCTCCTCTATTAATTTTTCTGCCTTATCACCAGATTCTGTTTACAATATGTATGGTAATATCAGTCGTGATGATATAGCAGCTCAGTTGTCAGGAAATCAAGTTGATAAATTTAAAGAGTCAGGTATAGCTTTGTTGGAACAAATTCAAAACTCTTTGGAGTCATTAGAAAAATCAAGCAACGCATTGCCTGAATTGGCTGAAGCTGAGTTACCGAATGATTATTTCAAAAATCAAATTACAAATTTAGCTGATTGGTATAACAATTCGATTAAGACCTTATCAACCGAGTATGATAAGTGGAAAGAAACGAAAGCGAAACAATTGGAAGTGACGGGTACAGCTTCAGATGCTAATAGCGGAACATTAATAAATGATAGTGAGTCATCAAATCGCTTATATAGTTCAATTGAATCATTAGTGTCTACAACTTCTAATGGATCAAAAGAAACTAGTCAAAATCATGAAGCGGTTGGAACTATGAAGGATCAGTTTACTCAATTTGTTGACCAAGTTCAGACTATTAAAGGTAATGTTGATAAGACTATTTCAACTACGAATGATTTGATATCTAATGAAGCAGAAGTTATTCAAGGGAATAGAGACTACGCAGAGTCCTTTAAAACTGTTATGAAGAATATTCGTGATGGTGGAACGACCAATCAAAATGTGATGAATTTTTTATCTAATCCAATTGAAACTAAAAAAGAAACATATGAAGCGCCAATTTCAGTGGATAATAACAGAGTATGGGTTATTTTAGCGATTATTTTATCAGCAATTTCATCAGCAGGAATCACATATTGGTTGACAAAAGAAAAAGGCAAATAATGTAGATAATAACTCTCAGAATGTACTGACCCCAAAAAGTTAGACAAATAATTTAAGTGAAGGATTTAGTTCTGTATTGCACAGGACTAAGTCCTTTTAGTTTGACCTTAATTCGTTTGTTGTTGTAGTAATCGATGTAGTTGACAATGGCTTTCTCCAAATCTTCAAGCGATTGAAATGACTTCTCATAACCATAAAACATCTCCGATTTCAGAATGCCAAAGAAGGACTCCATCATACCGTTGTCTGGGCTGTTGCCCTTGCGTGACATAGATGGCTGAATTTCCTTGCTCTCTAGGAACCGATGATAAGAATCGTGTTGGTATTGCCAACCTTGGTCACTATGGAGACTCGTATTCTCATAGTATTTCTCTGTAAAGGCCTGCTCCAGCATAGCTTTCCCTTGTTCTAAGTTTGGCGAAGTGGAAAGATGATAAGCGATGATTTCACTGTTAAAGCCATCCAAAACAGGCGATAAATAGAGTTTCTGAGTGCTATTTGGAATGGCAAACTCTGTCACATCTGTGTAACACTTTTCCATTGGCTTCGATGCGTCAAACTGGCGTTGAATGAGATTCTCTGCTTTCTTGCCAACTTCTCCTTGGTAGGAAGAATACTTTCGTTTGCGACGAATTCGAGTCGTTAAACCAAGGACCTTCATCAGACGTTGAACTTTCTTATGATTCACTACAAGACCGCGATTTCTTAGTTCAAGAGTAACTCTCCGATAGCCATAATTTCCTTTATGGTCATTATAAATGGTCTGAATTTCGTTTTTAAGCTCTTTATCTTTATCAAAACCATCCAGTTGCTTCAACTGATAATAGTAAGTCGAGCGAGCTAAACGTGCTGTTTCAAGAAGAAAATCTAGTCGAAATCCTCCTGAAACCATTTCTCTAACTGTCTCTGCCTTTCTCGCTCTAGGGCTTCGTCCCTTTCCTCTAACTCTTTTAACTTTTTTAGGTAGGCCACCTCAGTCCGTAAGCGTTCATTCTCCTCCTGAAGTCGTTCTAATTCTGTCATTTCTTCCCAAGTTTTCTTCCGTTTACGTCCCATTTTAGCAGGTCTCCCTCTTGTTTTCTCAACAATAGTATACCCGTTTTTCTTGTATTGTGCCAGCCAATTTGGAAGCATTCCTTGGTTTGGGAGAGCATAATCAAGACTGACACTTCTTTGCGAACGACCTTCAAGAAGAACTTTATCCATCATTTCTTGTTTTAGTTCTGGAGAATAATAACGATTCTTCCCCTTTTTAACGATCTCTATTCCATAAGAGTCAATTAATTTCACCATGTACTTTATACTAGAAACATCCACACCAAATCTTTTTGAAAGCTGGTTGAAGCTTTGCCCTTGCTTTCTTAGTTCATAGATCTGAACTTTATCTTCATAACTCAATTTCATAATAAAACACCCCAAAAGTTAGATTTTTTCTGTCTAACTTTTGGGGTGCAGTTCAGGAATTGGTCGATTTTTTTAATCTTCTTGCATCTTCTTAGGTTGATAAGCTAGCATACCTAAAACAGTAAAGAAAGCTAGTGTTATAATAAGGAAAATCACTTGATGATGAATATTTCCTGTCATAGAGATTGTTTGTCGTAAGCCTGATACCGAGTAACTCATTGGTAACCATGGGTTGATAGTTTTAAAGAAATCATTTGTCAAAGCAAGTGGATAAGTCCCTGCACTTGATGCTAACTGTAATAATAGTAAAATAAGAGAGAAGAAAGCACCTAAACGACTATTCCATGTCGTTAACGCAGTTACCATAGACATAAAGGTCAAACTTGCGATGATGATTAGGAATAAGGTTCTCATTTCATGATTTGCTGTTAAGCCAATAAGATGGACTCCTCCATAGACTAAGACAGCTGCTAAAACAGCTATAACTCCATTTATTTCGAAACGAGATTTAACCCAAGCCCAACGACTTTCAGGATGACGACCTGAAGGTAACTTAGCAAAAATCATATTTGTTGATAATGCAGCAACAAAGAGGGCGACTGATATCATATAAGGAGCCATGGCAATTCCATTTACAGGAACTTGATCATTATCTGTTTTTGAAAGACTCAAAGGCTCAGATAATACTTCTGCATTATTAGACTCTGTTGATGCTGATTTTAATTGATTGCTAGCGCTGTTCAATCCATGTTCTAGTCCAGTAGCTCCTACTTGTAAACTTTCAATACCAGCAGTTAAGGTTGTTCCACCATCTGCTAATTTTCCAGCACCATCAGCAATTTTCATTGCTCCACTTCCTAACTGAGAGCTAGCTGCAAGCAATTGACTTGATTTATCTATTAATTGACTAGATCCTAGCTGTATTTTATCAAGTCCTGCAATTAAGTCTGAACTCTTACTATTTAATTGGCTAGAACCAGATGAGAGTTTTTCGATACCTGTTACTAATTCTGGAGTTTTTCCAGCTAGCGAATCCAAACCAGTTGTCAAGATTGAAGAATTTTCTGTCAACTTGGTTGATCCAGAAACCAATTGATCTAAACTTGTTGTCAAAGCTGTATTCTTTTCACTTAGTTGGTTTACACCTAAAGAGATAGTATCCAACCCTTTAGTATACTCATTAACTCCATTTTCAATTGATTGACTTCCAGGAACCAACTGATTATCTACAGCATTTTGTAACTGTGTAAAGCCACTTGACATAGATGTCAAAGAGCTAGAAGCTACAGGTAATAATTGGTTTGCTTTCGTCTGTAAAGTAGAAAGATTGGAAACAGGTTGGTTTACACTTTCCAAACTTACTTTTAAGTTTCCTACTGATGTTAAAATTTCTTTTGCTGAATCAATCGTAGAATTAGAATTATTTGAAATAGCTTCAGTCAATTCTTTTTTCTGAGAGTCAGTGAGAGTTTGATAAGTTGCTGTTGCTTGAAGATTACTAAGAGTTCTCTCTTGTTCTGATTGACTATTAGTTACAATAGTTTGAGCGAGAGTAGATATAGTTGCTAAGTCATTAGATATTGTTGTTTTAAGTTCAGTATTATCTGATATAGTTACAGCTTGAAGTGCTTTATTCAACTCATCTAAACTAGTAGTTAACTGGGTTATATCTTCTTTCTGTTGAGATGTCGTATTCAATTGAGTTGAAATTTCTTTTATTCCTTTATTTAATTGAGTAATACCATCTCTTAATGTATTTGATTGACTAGATAGTTGGTTTGTACCAACAGATAGTTTGTCAACACCACTTGTATATGCATTGACACCAACTGAAAATTGATTGAGACCTGCATTCAGTTGCGAAACTCCTCCTGCATATGTCTTCATTCCTGTATTTAGCTGATTGACACCATCTACTAGTTCAGGAGTCTTTGAAGATAATTGATTAAGTCCACTGTCAATCTGTGAAACTCCACTTGTATAGTTCTGTAATCCATCATTAAATGTTCCTAACCCAACATTTAGTTGGTTTACTCCTGTGACATATGTTGTCAACCCTTTTGTAAATTGTTCACTTCCATTAGAAAAAGTTAAACTTGAGTTGGCTAAAGTATCAAGATTTGAAGATAATGTCTGACTTCCAACAGCTAACTGACTAGCCCCGTTGGCCAATTGTTCACTTCCATCTGTCGCCTTCGTTAAACCAGATTTTAAATCTCCCATCTTTTGAAATAAAGCTTTCGTATAGGTTTCGGTTACATTAGCAGAAACATTCTGTTTTAACTGTGTCATGGCAGAGTCACTCATCTTACTTGCAATGAAGCTATGCCCGCTAGAAGTTTGATAGTTAATGGACATTTGTTCGGGGTGGTCTGTTAGAATAGAAGCTGCTTTTTCAGATAAGTCACTTGGCAAAGTTACTACCATATAGTAAGCACCGTCTTCTAGACCTTTCTGACCTTCTTCTTCATTGACAAAATGAAAATCTAATGATTTATTTTCCTTTAAATTGGACACCATGTCTTTCCCAATGGTCATTGTAGTCCCATTGTAAGAAGCTTCCTTATCATTATTAACAACCGCTACAGGCAACTCAGATAATTGCCCATATGGATCCCACATAGATGATAAAAATATGATGTTGTATAAAGCAGGAATAAGAGAAATCCCTATCATTACAATGATAAAGGTTGGTTTTTTAAAAATTGCTTTCCATTCTTTAAACATATTGTCTCCTTTTTTACACATATTGTCTAAAATTTTGATATAATAGATTATACATTAAAAATTCTTATTTACAAGTCAAAATCATAATTTTTAGACACTACGTCTATTTTTGTTCACAAGGAGGAACTATGAAAGAGAGCAACAAACGCTTAAAAACCAAACGTACTATTGAGAAAGCCATGGTTCAATTATTAACGGAACAACCATTTGATCAAATTAGCACCGTTAAACTAGCAGAAAAAGCCGGAATTAGTCGCTCTAGCTTTTATACTCACTATAAAGATAAGTATGATATGATTGAACAGTACCAAAGTAAGCTTTTTCATACCTTTGAGTATATTTTCCAAAAACACGCAAATCATAAAAGAGATGCTATTCTAGAAGTGTTTGAATACTTAGAGTCTGAACCTTTACTAGCTGCTCTTCTATCTGAAAATGGTACAAAAGAGATACAAAACTTCCTGAGAAATAAACTTCACATTATGCTTAGCACTGACCTCCAAAAACGCTTTATGCAATTAAATTTAAACAATATTGAGTTAGAGTATAGCAGTATTTATCTAACAAACGCACTATTTGGTGTATGCCAAACCTGGATTGCTCATGGAAAAAAAGAAAGTCCGCAAGAAATGACAGACTTCCTTATGAAAATGCTAGGTGATGTCAACTAAAAGAAAAAGAACACCAGATGGTGTTTTTTTATCTAACTCCGCCAGTAGGACTC
>ERZ772874.528-NODE-528-length-20368-cov-11.844976_pt1 | contig 20368 bp, 14 predicted proteins | sample MGYA00580586_ERZ772874 | MGnify/ENA primary metagenome ERZ772874 (study PRJEB29015, sample SAMEA2737952) | human oral metagenome | biome: human oral; feature: human-associated habitat; material: dental | place: China | collected 2154 ... | reverse complement strand
CTGCTGCAGGCGCAGGGCGGCCTCATCGGCCTGCAGCTGCCGGGTGTGCAGCGCCTGGGTGGCTTCGGCCGCGTCGAGCTGCAGCAGTAGCTGGCCGGCGGTGACGCTGTCACCGACACGCGGCCCAGCCGACTGCACGATGCCCGGCACCTGCACGGACAGGCTCAGCTGCTGCTGGCTGCGGACCACGCCGCTCAGGTGCAGGCTGCCCGATACCGGTCCCTGGTCCAAAGACTTTTCGCTGACAAAAATGCGCCCCTTGTCCTGTTCAAATGGCAAATTGAATAAAAACGCCACAACACAACAAAACACTCCAAAAAACACAAACACTCTTTTCATACCGAACCCGGATGAAAACAAGATCTAAATCGAATATCGCTACCGCAAACTTTTCGAAAAAAACAAATCCCGTAACCTCAAATCCAAACTTCTCGTAACAAGAAAAAACAGAAAACGGATCAAAACAAACCTCGTTCAGATTAACGAAAATTCTACCACACCCGAGACCCGCCCCATTGTTCAAGACCATTAATTAGTCGGCCCTGCAAAACCCCGCCAACCCGCATGAACGCTTGATCGAAGGGGCATGGCGGGGCCCGGGATCTCCCGGAAACTAAAATGGGGTCATCAGAAACTGGGAGAAACGGAGGTGCAGCCGATGGCCACGGACGACTTCTTCAGGGCTCGGATCGAGCAGATGATCGACCTGTCGCACCCGCTGGCGGTGCTCGCGCAGCGCATGCCGTGGGGCGAACTGGAGAAGACGCTGGCGCCGGTCTTTGCGCATCGTGATCGCCAGGGCCGGGTCACACAGCAGCCCGGGCTGTTCGGCCCAAGCCTGGAAGTGGCAGGCGCAGGCGTGAGCAATGCGGGCCGGCCGCGGTTGCCGATCCGGTTGATGGTGTCGCTGCTGTATCTCAAGCATGCGTTCAACCTCAGTGACGAGGCGCTGGTGGAACGCTGGAGCGAGAATGTGCTGTGGCAATACTTCAGCGGGCGCGAGTACTACGAGCACCGGCGGCCGTGCGATGCCACGCAGATCGGGCGCTTTCGCAAGCTCTATGCGATGCATGCCCCCGAGGTCGAGTGCATCAGCAAGGGCAAGGCGCAGCAGCGCTACGAGTTTGGCGTCAAGACCAGCATCGTCTGCACGCACCGTCAGGGGCTGGTGGTGGGAGCGCGCACCTTCGCAGGCAACCCGTATGACGGGCACGTGCTCAACGCACAGCTGGAGCAGACCGGCATCCTGCTGCAGGATGTGGGCCGGCGGCCCCGTGAAGTGATCGTGGACCTGGGCTACCGGGGCGTGGATCAGGACAACCCGGACGTGAAGATCCTGCACCGTGGACGCAGCAAGTCGATGACGAAACGCCAGCGCAAATGGGTCCGGCGCCGACAGGCAATCGAGCCGCTGATAGGTCATCTGAAGGCCGATCATCGACTGGACCGGTGCTGGCTGAAGGGGGCAGAGGGTGATGCCCTGCACGCGGTGCTGTGCGCGGCAGGCTACAACCTGCGCTGGCTGCTGCGGGCGGTGGCCCGTCTGGGGCTGGGGTGGTTTTTTGCGCTTTGTGCGCTGCTGCAGGGATTGCTGTTGTCAGTAGCGATCAGGCGGCCGGGGCCGGCCGCGCTGCCTACTTGTTGCTGATTCAGGATTCTGCAGGGCCGACTCATTCCTCGATCCGGCAGACCCCGCTGAACACCGGCCCGAGCGACGGCTCGGTGTTGCCCAGTGCGATGGAAACGGCGTTGTAGCCGCCGGAACTGGCCAACAGGTTCACCCACTGGCGCTGCCAGGCATCGTCCAGCCAAGCGTCCTTGCGAGCGGCAGCGTCGATATTCGCCGCGGCGCCAGTGCCAGTGCCAGTGCCAGTGCCAGTGCCAGTGCCAGTGCCAGTGCCAGTGCCAGCACCAGCTCCGGCGGCAGCGCCTGCTCCCATGCCTGCGCCAGCGCCGGCCGCTACACCCGCACCGCGCCCGATGCTGGATGCCGGGCCAGCGATGAATCCCAGCCGCCCTGCATCATCGCCTGCCATCAGGCCGTCGTCGTCATCGTCCCCGTTCGCTTCGGCAAACATGTCGCGATCCCGCCAGCCCGTCGTCATGCGCAGGTCCAGCTGCCGCAGTCCGCGCGGGCTGGTGTAGTCCACACCGGCCGCCCGGTAGTCGATACGGAAAGGCGGATACGCCTGTTCCCCCACCTGGAACGAGACATGCCCATCAGGGGTGAAGGTGACCGAGCAGGCCAGCTTCGGCTTCGTCGACATGTGGCCCGTGTAGGTGCCCGTCACGCAGCGGCTGAAGCCGGCCACGCTGGCGCTGGCCTCACGGCACCGGGCATTCAGCCGCTGGAAAGTGGCATCGGGCAGGCGCGCACCGGCCGCCACCAGATAGGCCGGCGTGCTGCGATAGGTGTGCACCATCGAATCCAGCGACAGCACGCCACCATTGAGCAGCGTGGCCATGCTGGCACGATAGAGCGGCTCGAACTTCAGCACCTCCCGGTCATCCTCATCCATCCGGCCGAGGTTGGCGCGCGCCCGGTCGAACCAGCGGCCAAGGCTTGTGCCGTACACGAAGGTCAGGTGCGCGGCGTTCTCCTCGGGCGTGAGCAGGCGCTGTTCGGATTCGGCGTCCAGCTGGCGCTGCCGTTCCTGCCCGGCCGGGGAGAGGTCGAAGCGGAAGGGGGACGAGGGGCTGGTGCCTGTTGCATCGTTCGCATCGCTGTTTGCGGTGTTGATATTGCCCATACCGGCAGGCGGGTTGCCGTTGCCCGCTGTGCTGTCATCCCCCGTGCCGGCAGGCTGGTAGCTGTTGCTGCCGATGAAACCATCCCCTGGGGTACCGGCCGTACCACCACGCTGACCCACACCATCAGTGCCACCGGAGCCGACATTGCCCCCCGTGCCAGAAGCAGGCATACCCGCGGCCGTGTCCGCCGCAATCGCGCCGGTGGCAGTGTTCGTACCGACGGCACCCGCGCCCGTCCCCGAAATGGGTGCAGCCGGAACGCCGGCGCCCTGGGCCGCACCGGAAGATCCCTGTCCCGCAGCCCCTGCGGCCCCTTCTGCCGGGAACCCACCGGGACTGCCCTGTCCCGCCGTACCATCCACACCGCCCGTTCCGTTTCCGTAAAAGGCAGCCGATCCATTGAAACCGGCTGATCCGTTGAAACCGGCGGGTCCATTGGTGCCAGCTGGTCCATTGGAGCCGGCAGATCCGTTCCAGCTGGCGGCACCAGATGCATGTGGAGTCGTGCCATCCGTGAGAACCGGTTTGGTCAGAACATCACCGGAAACGGGGCGAGCGTTTCCGTTCTGGGCGGCCAGCCCGGATTGAATGGACTGTCCATTCTGGACGGCCTGCCCGGTTTGCGCAGCCATCCCATGACCCTGCATGCCCGAAATCCCGGCCTGTGCATTTCCACCCTGCGAATTTCCACTCTGCGCAGCTTGCCCTGCCGGAGCAGACTGGCCTGATTGGCCTGTTTGCCCTGTTTGAACGAAAGGCGTGGCCTGCCTTGCCTGTCCGTTCTGACCTGCACTCCCTGGCTGGCCTGTCACGCCGAACGGACTGCCGTTATAGCCATTGCCCGGCATGAAACCCGGCAGAAATGCAGGGGAGCCCCCTTGCGGAACCGTAGTGCTCCCCTGCCCGGTCGCACCAGGAACGCCAGCCTGCACGTTACCGCCCTGCGTACCATAACTTCCGGCATGGATATTTCCGCTCTGGATACCGGAATTTCCGGGCCGCACACCACCGGGCGCCACACCCGACAGCCCGGTACCGTCGTCTGCCTGCACTGCACTGTCCGCAGACATGAAGGCCCCCGGCTGATAGCCAGCATCAAAACCAGTGTAGCCCGGCGTATCGTAGCCCGTGTTGCCGGACAGCAGGCCACTATCGTTCAGGACATGCCCTTGCCGCTGCGCAGATGCAGTCCCCTGTGCATCGGAACCGTTTCCCACGTTCGGACCACCACAGGCAGCCAGGGAAACAAAGGCGGAAGTCAGCGCCACACACATGCTGGTACGGCGAAAAGGCAGGGAAAGGAAAATGGAAGAATTCATGGTGTTTCCGTTGAGTGGGTAAACGGGCAGCACCCCGGTGCCCCCGCATCGCGCCATGCAGCGCCATGCAGAAAGGCTACCCACACGGAAAAACCCAAACAGTGATGAAGCACACGCCCGCCCCCAACACGGGCCTTGACATCCATATGGCCTAGGTCGTCTGGCCTGGCCAAAGGAATGACAGGACGGGGACAACAAAGGGCAAAAGGGCAAACGCCCAAAACAGCGAAAGGCGGTCTTCACCATCCACGATGAAGACCGCCTTCACACCCTCCGCTTTTCAGCGGGCGCACCTTCCATTCAGGGAGAAAAAACCCGAAAAACCTGCGTCACTGTGTAATGGCACAGACGATCTCGGTGTCCGGGCCATAGGCTGCATCCAGATTGAGGAAACGCATCTGTACGTTGCGTCTTCCCCCAGCGCTGGCAATCAGGATGTCGAGTGCCTGACTGCGCTCACCACGAAACACGTCCGCCATGCTCTGCATCCGGCGCGCTCCTTCAGACACCCAACCGGTGAACATGCGGATGTCGGCAACCCGGATGTCACCGGACGCCGTGAAATCCGCACCCGCAGCGCGATAGCGAATCCTGAGCGGGGCGTAGGTTTTGCCGGCGGCCGTGAATGACACGGTCCCGTCCTTGCCGATGATGACCTGACAGGCGGCCGGAGATTTTCCGGACAGACCATCGGTCACGGTGCCCGTGAAACTGCCGGTCACACAGGCAGAAAAGCCCGCCGTGCTTTTTGTGACGTCCCTGCAGCGCGTGGACATGCTCCGGTAGAAAGCTTCGGAAGTCACCTGCCTGTCCAGCAGCATGCCGGTCAGCTTCGTGTCAGGCACCAGGCGAAACATCGGCTCGAACGCCAGCACTTCACCACGCTGCAGCGTGGCCAGGCTTTCGCGGTACACCGGCTCGTACCTGAGCATGATCCGATGTCGGTCGGTGAGCTGGTCGGCCGGTTTTTCATGCAGGCGCTGGTAAAGCCTCTCCCGGTTTGGGCCGCTGTCGAAGGCGCTCATCCGGGCAACCTTTCTGGCAGCCCGTTCCATGGACGGCAGGGTGTCATCGCCCGGATAGAGCGGCGGGTTCAGGTATCGGGCCGAGTTGTCTGGCCTTGCTGTGGCCGACGGCACCTGGGTGGCGGCCTGGACAGTGGATTGGACAGAGGGTTTGGCCACTGCCGAACCTGCAGAGGCTGTGCCCTGGGCACTATCTGCTGCGAGCACACCCAACGGAAGCGCGAGCAATGCACCGGTAATGAACGCTCTGCCGGAAAGGTTACGCAACCTCGACGAGCAATGGACGTGGTGATTCATGATGATTCCGTGTTCTTGACAGGGCTGAAAAACCGGCCCAATCGAAGCAAGTGGGTAGGCGTTCACACCAGCGTGGTTTCGTACACTGAAAAACTGTGCCGCACGATGCGCAAGGCGTCTCACGCACCGTACGGGACCGGTTCAGGCATCAACGACCCAGATAGCAGGTTTCGTCAACCACTGGGCCGTGCTCGGGGTCTGCGTTGCCAAAATCCACGTCGACCAGCGGTTTGCCCTTGTAGTTTTCAAGGTAGAGACCAAACCACTGTGTGTGGGAAGGCTGGGTACCCGTGGCGTCCACCTGCGCCGCCGACAGCCATCCCGAGAACGCAATGCCCCCTGCCGAGGTGACATCCCCTGACGCATTGCGTTCAACAAAGGCGGCGCGGTGCCGAATGTCGAACGACGGAAACTGCCTGCCCGACAGGGTGAACGTTACCTTGCCATCCGCGCCGACATTGACCGAGCAGCTTTCTCCCTGTTCGGTATGACCGCTGTAGGTTCCCACCATGCAACGGTTGAAGCCTTCGAGGTTCTGGCTGGCATTGCCGCACCGCCCCATTATCTGGGCGTAGGCAGCGGGGGCTGTCGCCAGCGCGACTTCCTCATCGGTCAGCGACCATTTCGGATACACACGCTGCTCGGTGTCGAGGTTGAGCACGGCACCACTTTTCAACGTTTCGATACGGTTCTGATAGTAAGCCAGCGCCTGGCCCGTCAACGCTTCCTCTGGCTGCCTGGCCTTGCCATTGACGCCATCGGTCAGCGTACGGAAATCCGGCCCTTCATCGAGGAACTGAACAAGGTACTGGATCGACGGCGTGATTTCCGGATGCGGCTTGCTCAGCCAGGAAAGCACCTCGTCGATTTCCGTCTGGTTCACGGTATCCGTCCCCGGACGAACCGGCGCTCCCAGACGCCCCGTGCCATTCGAATCTGCGGCACCTGCTCCACTGGCCTGATCATTCTGGGCAACCTGATTTCCCGGGGATGCCAGCCCACCCTGATTGCTCTGGGCGTTCTGACGGTTCTGCGGGTTCTGATTGTCCTGGCCACCGGGTGCGGTCTGTGCATTTTGGCTACCCTGTGCGCCCTGGCCGTTCTGCGTGTTCTGGTTGCTCTGGCCACCCTGATGCCCCGGCCGGAACGTCCCGCTGCCCGACAGCGATGCGCCCCCCAGGGAACCGCCGCCGCTCACCGATACCTCACCGCCGCCGCCACAGGCGGCCAACGGCAACATCACGGAAGCCAGCACGGCAGCCAGCGCAGCGCGGCGGAAAGGCAGGGAGGAAGTCATCTCGATCATGGCAGCTCCGGATCCGGGTGCTTCCCGTCTGGGTATGGTTGCACCCGCAGGTTGAAAGGGATCAGAAGCTGGCGGCACGGCAGCCGGCAGAATCGTGCCGTTCCAGGCCGTCAGCACCGCTTCGAATGAAGCGATGTGCAAAGCCTACCGACAAGACGACAGAATGGCAGTGAACAAATGCGCATCACTGCATCGCGCGCCCCCCGGTTTCAGGAGAATGCGTTCATGACACGCGTCAGGCCGCACACAGCGGCAGCACGACCGTCTGGCCGGACTGCGACTGCAGCAGCTCGGCCTCGATGCCATACACCTCGCGCAGGGCATCGGCACAGACCACGTCACAGAACGACCCCAGCCCGGCCACATAGCCGCGGTTGAGCAGCATGATGGTGTCGGCGTGGCGGGCGGCGAGATTCAGGTCGTGAATGGCAATGACGACGAGGGCGCCGGTGCGGTCCACGTAGGCGCGCAGGCGGTCGAACACCTGCATCTGGTGACGCACGTCCAGCGCGCTGGTGGCTTCGTCGAGCAGCAGCAGCCTGGGTTCGCGCAGCAGGCGCTGGGCCAGCAGGACCAGCTGCTGCTGGCCGCCGGAAAGCGTGTGCATGCTGCGGTTGTGCAGGTGGCCGATGCCGAATTCGTCCAGCATGGCAATGGCCTGATCGACCAGCGCGTTGCCAACCCGCCAGCCCAGCCCTTCGTGGCGGCCCAGCAGCACGGTTTCGGTGACGCTGATGCTGGCGCGCACGTGGGCCTGCTGGGGCATGTAGCCGATTTCGCCCAGCTTTACCGGCCTGCCCTCCCAGTGGATGGTGCCGCCAAAGGGATAGATGGTGGCAATGGCATTGACCAGCGTGGATTTGCCGGTGCCGTTGGGGCCGATCAGGCCGACGATCTGGCCCCTTTCCAGCGTGCCGGAAATGTCCTTCAGGATCTGGGCCTTGCCGCGGGTGACGGTGACGGATTTCAGCTCGAGACTCATGCCGGTACCTCCACACTCAGGCGGCCAGGAACAGGTCCGGGCAGACCCGAAAATATGGAAATGCAGTCCTTGCCCATCCTTCGCTCTCCCGCCGGGCAAGGATGGCAAGTGGCAGGGAACAGACCCGAAAAGTCGGAAATGCAGCCGTTGCTCATCCTTCGCTCCCCCGTCGGGCAATGATGGTGAACAGCATGGGCACGCCGGCCACGGCGGTGATGATGCCCACCGGGATGACGGCGGCCGGCGAGATGAACTTGCCGAATACCGAGGCGCCCACCAGAATGACGGCACCGATGATGGCAGCCAGTGGCAGTGAATAGCGGTGATCTTCGCCCACCAGCGTGCGGGCGGTGTGCGGGGCAATCAGCCCGACGAAGCCGATGGTACCGACGAACGACACGGCGGCTGCGGTGAGCAGCGCCACCAGAAAGAAGGTGCGCTGGCGAATGCTGTCGACCGACAGGCCGAGGCTGCGGGCGTTGGCATCGCCCAGCCGCAGGGTGGTGAGGGCCCAGGCATCACGCATGATGAAGGGCAGACACGCCACGAACACGAGGGCACAGACGGTGACGCTGGTCCAGGTGGCCTTGAGCAGGCTGCCGAACAGCCAGAAGACGATCTGCTGCAGCACCTCGGGCGAGGCCAGGAACTGCATCAGCGACTGCACCGACTGGAAGAAAAACAGCACCGTGATGCCGGCCAGCACGAGGATTTCGGGCGAGGCACTGCGCAGCCGGGCAATGAGGTAGACGAGCCCGCAGGCCACCATGGTCATGATGAAGGCGCTGACGGGGATGACGACGAAATTGGGAATGGGCAGCGCCCCGCCGAACATGATGGCCAGCGCCGCGCCGAAGCCGGCCGCCGCCGAGAAGCCGAGGGTGAACGGGCTGGCCAGCGGGTTGCCCAGGATGGTCTGCATCTGCAGGCCGGCCAGTCCGAGACAGGCACCGACCAGGGCCCCCATCAGTGTCTGCGGCATGCGCAGCTGCCACAGGATGGTGGCCACATCGAGGTCGCCACCATTGGGGCCGGCCTTCAGCCCCCGCCAGACATCGGCGAAGGGCATGCCGGACGGCCCGGTGGTGAGATCGAGCAGCAGCAGCGTGACCAGCAGCACGCAGGCCACGCCGATCAGCAGCAGGCGCCGGGCCGAGGCCCGGTGGTAGTCGTCATGACGGGACGTGGAAGCGGCCGGCGCAGTGCCGTTTCCGGCATCCGTGGCTGCCGGTGCGCGGTGCGCGTCGCTACCGGGGGAACGGACCTGCGTGGCCCCCTCCCCTGCCCGGGATGGGGGTGGCGTGGGACTGCCTGCCTGCTGCATGCGCTGCCCTCCTTACTTGCCGGCCGAGCCCTTGGCCCAGGGCAGCATGAAGACGCCGTCGGCCTTGACCGGCAGCCATTTGGCGTAGAAATCACGCAGGTTCTGCTGCGGGTTCACGTCCCTGAAGGCAGCCGGATACAGCTGTTTGGCGATGTACTGGGCGTACACATAGTCGGACAGGGTACGGGCGCCGCCGGCGTAGATGCCATGCACGTCACCCTGCTTCACGGCCGGCAGGTTGCTCCAGCCCGGGCGTTTCAGGTAGGCGGCGATGCGTTCCTGCGTGACGGCCTCCTTCGCGTCGAAGCCCATTTCCACGGCCTGCGGCTTGTTCAGCCATTCGGAGCCGGACAGGAAGATGAGATCGGGTTTTTGCGACAGCACATACTCGGGGCTGAGCGGCCCCCAGTTGCCGATCTGGCCGTCGGCGATGTTGTGGCCGCCCAGCTGGGTGATGAGCGCCCCCCACATGCTGTTGCCGTAGGAGTTGCCCACTTCGGACGGGCCTTTCTGGGCCAGCTCGACGTAGACCTTCTTCCGGGTGGGACCGGCCTTCTTGATGCGGGCGTCGATGTCCTCGAAGGCCTTTTTGTAGTTGTCGGCCAGTTCCTGGGCACGTTTTTCCTGGCCCATGATCTTGCCGAGCGCCAGCGTGGAGGCGACGTGTTTCTCGACGGTCTGGGCGTTGTAGTCGAGCACCAGTACCGGAATGCCAGCGGCCTCGATCTGCTTGACGCTTTCGCCCAGCGCGTCGTAGCTGAAGGCGGCCAGGATCAGCAGGTCCGGCTTGGTGGCGATGACCTTCTCGATGGAGAAGGTGTTGTCGTCGGTGGTGCCCACGTCCGGCAGTTTCTTGAGCTGCGGGAGCGCCTTTTCGTAGGCAGCGTACTGCTTCGGACGCCAGTCCTTCCAGGTGGTCAGCGACAGGCCCACCAGCTTGTCGACGGCACCGGGGCCGGTGACGGCCAGATAATCTTCATAATAAAAACCCAGCACCACGCGCTTGGGCACATCGGGTACCGTGACCTTGCGTCCGACGACATCGGTGGCGGTGATTTCGGCCTGGGCAGCAAAGGCCAGGGGCAGCAGACTGAGTGCCACGGCAGCGGCGAGTTTCTTCATGGAGGGCCTCTTTCTGGTGTTTTGGGGAAGCCGGCGGATTATGGCATTGTTTTATCACCACCATGCGAAATTGGGCCCGACATCGGGTAAGGTATCTGATGCTTTGTAAATATCTCCGGCGTTGCCGGGTTTGTAATTTGACGCCCGTCAAATTAGGGCCTGTCATGGACTCTTTGGCCCCCGTGCTTTCGCTCCTCCCTGTCATCAAAACACCCCGGCACCGGTATTGATGACGGGGCGTTCATTTTTTCGGGGCCGGAGCGGTCTTCAATCTATCCTCAACCTCCCACCATCAGCGACAGCAGATACACCCAGCCGCACATCAGCAGCAGCAGGATGACGCTGTAGCGAAAGCCCATCGAGGTAATGGTGGACTCCTGTCCGGCGCTTCCGACGGCCGCAGCTGCAATGGCAATGGATTGCGGCGACACGATCTTCGCAGCCACGCCTCCGGCCGTATTGGCGGCCACCAGCAGGCTCTGGCTGACGCCGATCTGCTGGGCCGTCGTGGCCTGCAGGCCGGCAAAGAGCGTATTGTTGTTCACCACCGAACCAGTGACGAACACGCCGATCCAGCCGATGATGGGCGAAAGCAGCGGAAAGACCGTGCCTGCCGCCGCCACGGCCAGGGCAATGGCCGAGATCATGCCGGAGTAGTTCATCACGTTGGCCACGGCCATGACGAGGCAGATCATCAGGATGGGCAGCTGCAGCTGCTGGCGGGTGGCATGCAGTTCCTCGAAGGCCTCGCGCCAGGTGATGCTGGCCGTCAGGATGGTGACGATGGCCGCCACCAGAATGGCCGTGCCGGACGCCCCCAGGATGTTCCAGGTGTAGACCGCCTCCACCGCCTTCGGCGCGGCCACGATGGGCGGCATCTGCTGGATGGCCTGGTGCACGCCGGGCATGCCGAAGCTGAAGCTGGCAAAGCCCAGCGTTCCGCCCGGGGCAAACACCGGCTTGAGTACCGTGGACCACAGCAGGATGGTGACGGACAGGAAAATGAACGGGCTCCACGCGCGCACGATGCCGATGAACGTCTGGCGCTTCTGCTTCAGCTCCTGGACACTTTCGGGACAGGGCGCACCCGGTTCACGGAACACGTGACTGGGGGACCAGAACTGCATGATCAGGGCCAGCACCACCAGCGACAGCAGCGGTGCGATGATGTCGACCAGTTCGGGGCTGCCCAGCACCAGCAGCATCAGCGACTGGCCACCGCCGAACACGGCGCCGGTGATGAGGGCCACCACGCCGGTCTGGCGCAGGCCCCGCAGGCCGTCCTGCAGCATCACCATCACGACCGGACACAGGATGGCGAAAATCTGCAGCACGAACACCATGTCGGTGGACAGGGCCGCCAGCGCCACCCCGCCCTTCTCGGCCCCGTTGCTCACCGGAATGCCAATGGCCCCGTAGGCCCCCGAGGCGACGTTGCCCACCAGGGCCAGCACCGAGGCCCGCAGTGGCTGAAAGCCCAGCGACACCAGCAGCGCTGCGCAGATGGCTACCGGAATGCCGAAACCGGCCGCCCCTTCCAGAAAACCGCCGAAGCAGTAGGCGATCAGCAACATCTGAATGCGCTGGTCAGTGGTGATGGCCGAGATGGACGAACGCACGATATCGAAATTGCCGGCCCGCACACTGATGCGGTAGAGCCACACGGCCATCAGCACGATCCAGCCGATGGGCCAGAGTCCGGACAGAAAACCGAGCACGATGGCCCCGACACCCACGCCCACTGGCATGCCGAAAACGGGGATGCCGATACCCAGCGCCAGCACCAGTGCACCGAGGGCGGCCCGGACGCCGCTCAGTTTGAGGACCGTCAGCCCCAGCAGGAAGAAGAGGATGGGAATGGCTGCGACGAGCGCCGACAGCACGGGCGCCTGCAGCGGGTTGTAGACCTGTTGCCACATGATGATGGGGATTCCTTGTAATGCGGCGCACGGCACTGCCCGCCCGTCTGGCCCCCTGGCACCGCTCGCACAGCGGCACAGGGCCGGCCGCACCACGACCAAATGGAGAGATACGACGGAGGGCTGCAGTCCATGACGGACCGCCAGAAAATAGAACGCCACCCGTGGCCGCCCTTCCCGGCGGGGACGCTGCAGGTGACATGTCCCGTATTATGAATGCGAACCAGTCCAGATCACTACCGGCCCGTCGCGTGTCTGCCCTGAAAGCGTCCCAAAAGGCCCAACACGCTTTAGAATGGCCTCCATGAGAAGACTAGCCCTGTTCGATCTGGATCACACGCTGCTCCCCATCGACTCCGACAACGAATGGGGGCGCTTTCTGTGCCGTACCGGCCGGGTGCCCGATGAAGCCGCGTTCAACGCCGCAATCGACGCGTTCTACGCACAGTACAGGCAAGGCCAGCTCGATCCGGTCGAGCACCTGCGCTTTGCGCTGGGGGCGTTCGCGCACCGCCCGATGGCCGAAATCGAGGGCTGGCGGCAGGAATACATCGACCAGGTGATCCGGCCGGTCATCAGCCAGTCCGCACTCGACCTGGTGGCAAAACACCGCGACGCCGGCGACCTGTGCGCCATCGTCACCGCCACCAATGCCTTCGTCACCCGCCCCATCGCCGGCCTGTTCGGTGTGGCGCACCTGCTGGGGGCCGAGGGCGAGATTCGTGATGGGCAGTACACCGGCGAGCCCGAGGGCGTCATCACCTACCGGGCCGGCAAGCTGATCCGCATCGACGCCTGGCTGCAGGACATGGGCCTGTCGCGCGACAGCTTCGACGAGATCTGGGCCTATTCCGATTCCCACAACGACCTGCCGATGCTGGAGCTGGCCACCCACCCCGTCGCCACCAATCCCGACACCATCCTGCGCCAGACGGCCGAAACACGCGGCTGGCCGGTCATCGAACTGTTCCCGCTCGTGGGCTAGAAGGTATCGTGCTCAACCGACTCTTCAAATGGATGTCCGGCCAGACCGCGCGGACAGACAGCCACGGCAAGGACAGCGCCCCGGCCTCCGAAGGCCAGACACCGGCATCACGTACGCCCGCTCCCGCCACCCGCCGTTCCCGGACCAGTGCGCCGCGACAGGCTGCCCTGCCGGCCTCCCGCCCAGCGCGCAGCGGCAGCCGGAAAGGCGCGGCAGCGGGCGCGAATGCACACAGTCACCCGGCCGCGGCGCTGGGCCTGTCGAAGCAGCGGATCTCCTTTGCCGCCCTGCGGACCTGCGAGGAGCTGCAGCAGGCGGGCTTTGCGGCCTACATCGTGGGCGGCGGCGTGCGTGACCTGCTGCTGGGGCGTGAACCGAAGGATTTCGACGTGGCCACCGATGCCGCCCCGGAAGAGGTGCTGCACGTCTTTCGGCGTGCGCGTCTGATCGGGCGGCGCTTCCGGATCGTGCATGTGATGTTCGGCCGGGAGACCATCGAGGTCACCACCTTCCGCGCTGCGCAGACCAACGGCCAGACCGATGCGCACGGCCGCATGCTCAACGACAACGAATTCGGCACCCGCGACGAAGATGCCCTGCGCCGCGACTTCACGGTCAACGCGCTGTATTACGACCCGATTGCCGAAACGCTGATCGACCCGCTGGGCGGCGTGCAGGACCTGAACGCCCGGCTGCTGCGCATGATCGGCGACCCGGCCACCCGCTACCGCGAGGATCCGGTGCGGATGCTGCGCACGGTACGCTTTGCGGCCAAGCTGGATTTTCAGGTCGATCCGCCCACGCTCAAGCCCATTCGCCGGATGGCGCCGCTGCTCGAGAACGTGCCGCCGGCACGGATTTTCGACGAGATCATGAAACTGCTGGAAAGCGGCCACGGTCTGGCCTGCATCCAGCGGCTGCGGCACGAGGGGCTGCACCACGGCATCCTGCCGCTGCTCGACACCATCTTCGAAACCGACGAGGGCTTCGTCACGCAGGCCCTGACCCGCACCGACGAGCGCGTGCAGCAGGGCAAATCGGTCTCGCCCAGCTTCCTGTTTGCCGCCCTGCTGTGGCCGCAGGTGCGGGTGCGCTGGGAAGCCGCCCGTACCCGGGGCGAACACGTGGTACCGGCACTGGACCTGGCCATTACCAGCGTGCTGGACGAGCAGGGCGTGAAGCTGTCGCTGCAGCGTCGCTATCAGGCGGACATGCGCGAGATCTGGATGATGCAGCCCCGGCTGGAAAAACGGGGCCGCCAGGCGTTCACGCTGATCACCCAGCTGCGCTTCCGGGCCGGTTACGATTTTCTGCTGCTGCGCGCCGGTGCCGGCGAACTGGACGGCACCATGGCCGACTGGTGGACGGCCTTCACCACCGGCAACCATGACGAACGCGAACGGCTGGTGAAGGAAAGCCTGGCCAATGCCCCGAAAGGCAGCGGCAACCGCAAGCGGCGCCGGCGGCGCAGCAAGGGTGCTGCGGCAGGTGGCGAAGGGGGTGACAGCAGTGACGTGGCCGGTTCAGGAGCGGCGGCAGATGCCGTTGACACTACCGTCATGGCGCCGCTGCCGCCCGTAGGTGGCGCTGTGGTCTGAGGCTGCGGTCCGAGCAGAGCTTCGGTCTGGCCAGCTGCACTGAACCCTGATCATTTCCCCTCGCGGAACGCCGCGCCCTCCCGCCAGCCAGGCGCCCCAGGGGTATCGGTATAGCGAAGCGCCTTCGTGCCCTGTCATCCCCCGGAGAAAGCATGCCAGCTCATCTGAACACCGCCTGGATCGGCCTGGGCGCCAACCTGCCCAGCGAGGCTGGGCATCCGACCGACACGCTGCGGGCGGCCCTGCAGCAGCTGGGCACCCTGCCCGGCCTCACGCTGCAGGCAGCCTCCGGCCTGTACGACAGCGCCCCGGTCGATTCATCCGGGCCCTGGTACTGCAACCAGGTGGTGCGGGCAGGCACATCACTGGACGCTCCTGCCCTGCTGGCTGCGCTGCAGGGCATCGAACAGGCGTTTGGCCGGCAGCGGCCCTACCGCAACGCGCCGCGCACGCTCGATCTGGACGTGCTGCTGTTCAATGACGAGGTGCGCACCGACGCGCAGCTCACGCTGCCGCATCCGCGCCTGCACGAGCGGCTATTCGTGCTGATGCCGCTGGCCGAGATCGACGCAGCGCTGCCGGTACCCGGGCTGGGCACGGTGGCAGCGCTGCTGGAACGGCTGCAGGCCACGGCCCACGGCCAGGATTGCCGGCGGATGGCGGGCTGATCGGGTACTTCCCCGACTGCCCCTGAAATCCGCGTATGACGCAACACGACACTTCTTCACGCAACGGGGAAGGATACGAAAACAGGGCGACCCCTCGCGAAAAGGATCGCCCTGTGATGACGGCGGTATACACGCCCTCAAAGGGGCATGATATACGTCGTTCGTCAGCTGCTGCTTCCCGATGAAGTGTCTTTCGGTTCGGCAGCAGCCTGCGCGGCCGGCTGGCCTGGGGCCGCCTGATCCGCAGCGGCCTTTTCGGCAGCGGCCTGTCCCGCCACTGCCTGTTCTGCCACTGCCTGTTCTGCCACTGCCTGTTCTGCCACTGCCTGTTCTGCCACGGCCTGCTCCGCTGCGGCCCGCTCCGCCGCCGCCTTCTGGGCCTCGCCCTCGGCCGCAATGGCCGGCGAGGCGGCGTTTTCGGGCACCAGCTCCGGTGTTTCGTTGCTGACGAGGCTCAGCACCTTGCTGCGCGACAGCATGCCGACGAATTCGTCGTGATCGCCGGTCACGGCCAGCGGCTGGTCGCTCTTGAGCAGATGGCCCAGCACGGAATCCAGACCGGCGGTGGACGGCACGGACGCCATGTCCTCCACGTAGTCGGATACATCGCGGGCGCCGTCCTTGAGCGCGTCGATGATGCGGCCCACGGTCAGCACGCCGCCCAGGCGCTTGCCGTCCAGCACCGGTGCGTAGTCGAATTTCTTCTCCTGCAGCAGCGCCAGCGCATGGTGCGGGCGCGTCCTCATGGTCAGCGTCAGCCGCGGCCCCTCCTGCAGCGCGTGGCCGGCGCTGAGCACCTTGGAGCGGTTCACGTCCTGCAGGAACGACTGCACGTACTCGGTGGCCGGGGCCAGCAGGATGTCCTCGGGCTCGCCGTCCTGGATCAGCTCGCCGTCCTTCAGGATGGCAATGTGGTTGCCCAGGCGCAGGGCCTCGTCCAGATCGTGGGTGATGAAGACGATGGTCTTGTTCAGCCGGGCCTGCAGCTTGAGCAGGTGGTCCTGCATCTCGCGGCGGATCAGCGGGTCCAGCGCCGAGAAGGCTTCGTCCATCAGCAGGATCTCGGCGTCGGTGGCCAGCGCCCGGGCCAGGCCCACGCGCTGCTGCATGCCGCCCGAGAGCTGGTTCGGATACTGGTTCTCGAAGCCGGACAGGCCCACCTGGTCCAGCCAGTAGCGGGCCTTCTCCTCACGCTGGGCACGCGGCACCTTCTGCACGGCCAGCCCATAGGCGGCGTTGTCCAGCACGGTGCGGTGCGGCAGCAGGCCGAAGCGCTGGAACACCATGGACATCTTGTGCTGGCGGAAGTCCTGCAGTTCGCGCTTGCCCATCTGCACCACGTTCTGGCCATCGACCAGGATCTCGCCCGCGGTAGGCTCGATCAGGCGGTTGAAGTGACGGATCAGCGTGGACTTGCCCGAACCGGACAGGCCCATGATGACGTAGATGCTGCCTTCCTCGATGGACAGGGAGATGTCGCGCAGGCCGAGCGTATGGCCACTTTTGGCCAGCAGCTCTTCCTTGCTCATGCCGTCCTGGGCGGCCTTCAGCCAGCGCTCGGGGTGCGGGCCGAAGATCTTGTAGATGTTGCGGACCTCGATCTTGCTCATCAGTGTGCGCCCCCCTTGCGCTGGCGACGGCCATAGGCCTGGGTGATGCGGTCGAACAGGATGGCCAGCACGACGATGGAAGCCCCCGCCATCAGGCCGCGGCCCACTTCGAGGCGGTTGATGCCCAGCAGCACCTCATGGCCCAGACCAGTGGCGCCGATCATCGAGGCGATCACCACCATGGCCAGCGCCATCATCGTGGTCTGGTTGATGCCCGCCATGATGTTGGGCAGCGCCAGCGGAATCTGCACACCGAAGAGCTGCTGCCAGGTGTTGGCCCCATAGGCGCGCGCTGCTTCCAGCACTTCCCGATCGACCAGACGGATGCCCAGGTCGGTGAGGCGGATGAGCGGGGCCACGGCATAGATGATGGTGGCGATCAGCGCCGCCGTCTTGCCGAGGCCGAACAGCATGACCACCGGGATGAGGTAGACGAAGCTGGGCATGGTCTGCATCACGTCCAGCACCGGGTGCAGAACGGCCCGCACCCAGTCCACCCGGCCCATCAGGATGCCCACCGGAATGCCGATGATGACCGACAGGAAGGTGGCCATCAGCATCAGCGCCAGCGTCTGCATGCCGGCATCCCAGAGGCCCAGCAGGCCGATGATGCACAGCATGGCCCCCATCAGGATGGAGAAGCCCAGCCGCCGGGTAAGGCACCAGGCGATCAGGACCACCACCAGCACCACCGCCCACCAGGGCGAGGTGCGCAGCAGCTTCTCGAACCACGACAGCCAGCGCTCGAAGTGGTCGGACAGGGCGCCCAGGGTGTCACCGTAGTCGGTGACGATGGTATCGACGAAGCTGTCGATACCCTTGCGCATGCCGGCCGGGTTGAAGAGTTCGGGAAACGCCATGTCAGAGCCCCGCCTTCACACGCTCGGCCACGTCGGCCGGCACCCATTTGGTCCAGACCTCCTCGTGGTTCTTCAGGAACCAGTTGGCCACGTCCGGGGCCTCCAGCGATTCCTCTTCCATGTGGGCGAGTGCCGCATTGACCACATCCACCGGCAGCGACACCTTCGAGAGGAACTCGGTGGCCTTCGGCGCCTGCTCGCTGAACTTCGTGTTGACGGCCGTCAGCACCGGGTTCTGCGGATAGTCGACGATTTCCGGATTCGGGCAGTCGGGGTCGGTCAGGCACTTGTGCTTGGCCTCGTCATACGGAGGCATTTCCAGCTTGACCAGATCCATGGAGCCGACCACCGGCGTGGGCGACCAGTAGTAGAAGACGATGTTCTTCTTCCGTTTGTAGGCCGAGGTCAGCGCGGCCTTCTGGGCGGCACCGGTGCCGGGCGAGAACAGGTTGAAGCTGGCGGCCAGCTCCTTGTCGCCCTTGAAGATCTGCGAAGTCACGACCTCGCATCCCCAGCCGGCCGGGCAGCCGTAGAAGCGGCCCTTGTCGGGGTCTTCGTTGTCGACGAAGTCTTCCTTGTGTTTGGGCAGGTCCTTGACGGACTTCAGGTCGGGGAAGCGCTCGGCCACATAGCGCGGAATGTACCAGGCTTCGGCGCCCATGAAAGCCGTACCGACGGACTTGACCTTGCCAGTGGCGGCCGCCTTGGCCCAGGGTTCGGCCACGCTGTTCTGCCAGATCTCGCTGTTCACATCCAGGTCACCCCGGCCCAGGGCGGCCAGCGCCGGCAGGGCTTCGGTGGGCAGCACGTCGGTTTCGCAGCCGTAGCCCTTCTCCATGATGCGACGCTCGATTTCGGTCAGCACCAGGTTGGACTCCCAGTTCATGCCGCCGAAGCGCACGGGGTGATTCACTTCACAGGCCGGGGCATCGGCGGCCTGGGCGGCCGGTGCGGCAAACAGGGCTGCCACGCCGAGGGCTGCGGCAGACAGGGCGGCCAGGGGAAGGCGGGGGCCGGCCTCGTGCCGGGCGGAGTTGACGACTGCGGAAGGCTGCGGTGAAAGACGGGACATGTTTGACTCCTCTTTGACGGAAGGCCGGGCACCATCCGCTGCAGGCGGACGATACTGGCCCTCTGACCGGCCGCCGGACGAGAGCCCGCGCGACTGGGCCAGACCCGCCCGATGGCGGCGATCTGGACGGCCCAGGGTGAACCGATACTGGTATGCCGTGGCACGCAGGCGCGTGCGCACAGGTGTTATCCGGACAGAGCCGGAAAATGCCGGGGGACGAAACGGGCCGCTGTGCAGGAAAACCGCACGAAAACACCGGCAAGGCGGTGATGCCCAGACACGCACCCGCAACGGACCAGACGATGGCCACCGCAGAAAGCATGGTGGCAACGGAAACGCTGGCGATGCAGGCACTTTCTGCCTTCAGGGAACGAAACCCCTGATGCACGAGACATCCCGGTTGCGAGACATCTCTGACACGAAGCAGAAAACCCGACGCGAAGCTGTACCCCGGGTGTGGTTGAAAATGAACCCCGCACGGGGAAATTAATGGGAACAGCAGGGGCATTATAACGCAATAACCCACCCCTTCCCGAAAAACCGCCCCGGGAATAACCCGGAAGATGGGTTTTCACCCGAAACCGGCTGTTCATGCGGGTTTCGGACGAACATACGCTACAGTAACATAATGTTATTTTCTGGAAAATGTCCGAAAAACCGGCAGACCGAAGGCCGTGACAGGCATGGTTCCCCGGCAAAAACCAGTGCTCGCCCCTCCGGGGGGCCCTCTGCGGCAGCACGCCAGCGCCATGAACCCTGATCACGTGGCGCCGGGAGAGCGCTTCGGGCCATGAGTGCGCTGCACAGGGAAGGCCCAGGCACCGGAGCCCCGAGCACCGGCCGGCGTATATCCGGCAAACCTCAATACCCCTCGGGGTTGCCTTCCTGCCAGCGCCAGCTGTCGGCACACATTGTCTGCAGGTCGCGGGTGGCGCGCCAGCCCAGCTCCTGCGCGGCCAGCGAGGGATCGGCGTAGCATTGCGCCACATCGCCGGGGCGACGGTCGACGATCTGGTACGGGATGGGCCGGCCGCTGGCCTTCTCGAAGGCCTTGACGATGTCCAGCACCGAGTAGCCGATGCCCGTGCCGAGATTGATCGTCCAGGCGCCCTTGCCACGGGCCACCTTCTCCAGCGCCGCCAGGTGCCCCAGCGCCAGATCGACCACGTGGATGTAGTCACGCACGCCGGTGCCGTCGGGCGTGGGATAGTCGCCGCCGAAGACCGACAGCTGCGGCCGCTTGCCCACGGCCACCTGCGTGACGAAGGGCATCAGGTTGTTGGGAATGCCGCGCGGATTCTCGCCGATGCGGCCCGAGACATGGGCCCCCACCGGGTTGAAGTAGCGCAGGATGCCGATGGACCAGTCCGGACTGGCCACCGCCAGGTCGTTGAGCATGTGCTCGATGTGCCACTTGGTGCGGCCATAGGGGTTGGTGGGGCCAGTGGGGAAGTCTTCGCGGATGGGCACGCTGGCCGGATCACCATAGACGGTGGCCGACGAGCTTTGGCTTCTTCTCATCAGCGAGCT